>Ga0114932_10003535_pt1 | contig 15235 bp, 31 predicted proteins | sample 2SBtaG_2_FD_87286 | JGI IMG/M metagenome (GOLD analysis project Ga0114932, IMG submission 87286) | Deep subsurface microbial communities from Kolumbo volcano to uncover new lineages of life (NeLLi) - 2SBTROV12_ACTIVE470 metaG | ecosystem: Environmental > Aquatic > Marine > Volcanic ...
TAAACAATAGGGGTGGAAGCAGACGCTTATAAACTCGGGCAAGGGATAAAGGGATTAAATATCACAAAATCCACAATTTTAGTACATGATGAATGTGTGCAATCCCTCCCTGCCAATTTTATTTTTTAAGGAATCTATATGTTAGAATTTTTATGGAACGTACCTATTGTTCTCTTTGACTTTGCACTGAATGTCCTCTTTTGGGGAACACTCGGTGGTTTCTTTGTCTACATCGTCTATCTCGGAACGCAGAAGTATATTCAGCTGACGAAAAACAACAATGACGATGATGATGATGATTATGACCCTTACGAACATAATTATGAAAACACATCAAACTGAGATGCACATTGCACAAGTCTCAAACGTGCTTCATGCAGGTTCGTTTGCTATTCGGAAGGGACGTAAATTAAAATTCGATGCATGTATTGACATTGACTTACTCAAGGACAAACGTGGACGTGTGTACCTCATCACGCACAATGGCATCATTAAAAAGATAGGCGGCAGTCAAGACAAAGGCGGTCTCAAAGGCACAATGGAAGGTTATTGTCGAGGTCTTGTCGGCAAGTCAGAATCAGCAAGAAGTTACGGTGTCGCAAAGTATATTCATGATGCACTCACAGCAGGCGATACAATCGATATCTATTGCGTATGGGCAGAAATGCGAACTGAAACAATCCCTTCAATGTTTGGTCAAGTCACGGTCGATATTCCTTTAGACTTTCATACGATTGAAAGTCAGTTTGTGCAAGACTATCGCACTGCAACAGGTTCAGGTCCTTATCTGAACATGCAAGAAAATGGCACAAAATGGGCCGATACCGGACTTTTGCAAGGATATAAAACAAAACAATCAGGCACCTAAATAAAACTATGGACATGAATACATTTTCAATACTCGTCTTTCACTTACTTTGGATAGGTGGCACTATGTATTACGCCTACGATTATGGCAAAAAACAAGGTCGGTCAGAAATGGTCACCGACATGTTAGATAGAAAACTTGTTACGTTATCCAAATTAAAAAAAGAATACGAACTACTTTAACACTATATACATTTACATTATGAAAATTCTTGGAATCAATCAATCACACGATACATCAATTGCAGTTGTCGATGAACAAGGCAACATCACAGGTGTCTTTGAAGAAGAACGCAGTCGTAGAGCAAAATACTTCTCACCTAGATTACTGAAACACGCACCTAACAATTATCGAGACAAAGGATACCACTCACCTGAAGAGTATCTCAATGACCCAATCAATCAGGTTCAGTTGTTGACAATCGACCACAAACAATTACATGACGCTGACCATGTGGCATTTGCCAGTTTTGACCGAAGAGATTTTCACGTTCAGTTTGTCGAAGATTTTCTTACAGACAGAGTTGCACAAAGAGATTTTTTACCGAAACTTTCTGCACAACAACTATCACAAAAACGCTTACAAGAACTTGCAGAAGACGAAGAAAGTCCTATTTGTGATTTAGTCAGTCAATCAGGCGATGACGAAGCAATCAACGGACAAATACTGAATCAGTTTGTTCATGCAACAAGTTCGTTTGATGTTACAGAACATCATAAGTATCATGCAATCTGTGGATTTCATTTAAGTCCCTTCAACGAGGCAATCGTCATTACATGGGACGGCGGCGGTGCAAAATGTTACGAAGAGGACTGGCCGCAATATCAAGAAATCGAATGTATCTGGCACGCTAAAGACCATGTTGTCACGCCACTCTTTAAACGTATGAGCAATCATCGTTTTGTTGATGCAATGCAAGGCGAGAATTTCAATCTTTGGCCTGAAGGTTTTCTTCATTGTCAGACACCTGAAACTCAGACAATCGATGGTGTCGAAGTCGAGTTCACATCAATGCCGTCAAACGGTATGAACTTCAGTAACATGTCTCATGCATTAGGGTGTGATGACTTAGGTCGTGCCGCTGGTAAAGTCATGGGCATGGCATCGTATGCTGATAAAACAATTCACATGACTAACTACCACTCAAAACATACGTCAGCAAATTTACTCGAACACGAAGCACTTGCAAGTGCAATCGCAACCATTCAAAAGGGTATCGATTTAGTACCTGATTGTAAGAATATTATTCTCAGTGGTGGTTTCAGTTTAAATTGCACAAACAATTACAAATATCTTCAGGCATTTCCTGACCATCAGATATTTGTTGACCCAATACCACACGATGGTGGTACAGCAGTAGGAGTTGCATTAGATTATGTTAGTAACGAAAATTCATAGAGACTTAGATTCGATTCTTGACGAACTGATAGACAATCAGCAAGTTTGTGCTATCTTTCAAAATCATTCAGAATGGGGACCAAGAGCATTAGGCAATCGTTCTATTTTATTTGACCCAAGACACAACGATGCTAAAAACATTGTCAACACGATTAAGAATAGAGAATACTATCGCCCCTTTGCAGGTACGGTAATGTTAGAACATGCTTCTGAATATTTTGAGATGTTACAATTAAAAGAATCGCCTTACATGTCGTTTGCCATTCAGTGCAAACCTAAAGCGCTTGAAACAATCCCTACGTTAGTTCACGGTGATAATACATGTCGTATTCAAACGGTCACTGAGAAACAGAATCCTAATTACTATAATCTCATCAAAGGTTTTTATGAAAGAACTGGATGTCCAATTATATTCAACACATCATTCAATCTAGGCGGCGAAGCAATCTGCGAAACAATCTATGATGCAATCGATACTTGCAACAGGTCATTGATTAATCATCTGTATGTGCCTGAAGACCAAGAACTTGAAATACCTTATGAATGCATCCGAGATAAAGCAAGATTGGCAAATCCAGAAAATCCTAACCCATGTGATTAGACTTGGTCTAAATAATACGATGGAGAGTATTATAGAAATTACAGATGAAGCTATTCAAAAACTTTTGCAAAAACAAAAAGAAGAACAATTTGCTTATATACGGCTTGGGATTAAGGGAGGCGGCTGTGCTGGTTTTGAGTATGTTTTTGATTCTGCTAATCATGAGCCTCTTCCAGAAGATGTCGTCATAGATTTTGGTAAACTTAAATTTCTTATGGATAAGATTTCAATACCTTATCTTCTTGGCATGACACTCGATTATCGTAAAGAAGGTTTGAATGAAGTTTTTAAATTTATAAATCCCAAAGAAGAAGCAGCCTGTGGTTGTGGAGTTTCAATTAACTTTGACCTAAGTAAAGTAGAGGCAGACGAAAATAAAATAACAGCAATACAACTTTAATATATTATGAAAACATCAAGCGCCAAAGCAAAAGGTCGCAATCTACAAAAATGGTTTCGAGAAGTTCTCGTTGAACATTTACATCTAGACCCGGAAGATTTAGAATCACGCCCAATGGGTTCAAGTGGTGAAGATATCATAATGGGAAAACTCTCTAGACAAAAATTTCCTTTTAGTGTAGAATGTAAGAATCAAGAGAAAGTAAATGTTTGGGAAGCATATGCACAAGCATCAAGTAATTGCAAAGGGTATGAACCACTCGTTGTCATTAAAAGAAACAGACATAAACCTTTAGTCTTGATGGACGCTGAAGAATTTGTAAAACTTTTGAACGATGAATAAGATACAAAGAGCAATGAAAGATAAAGCCCAAGAAGCGATGGGTGAAGTTGAGCATCAAGTCGATTTATTTTTCGACAACAACTACAAGACCAAGTTCTCTATGTTGAAGTATCTTGAGCAACTAAAGTATAAAAGAAAGATAGTCAATCTCATGCGAGCAGAATTAGATTATCCTCTTGGAGAAGCTCTATCAGATGACGAACAACTTATTGAAGGATATTCGTTCATGACTGCAAAGCAAAAACAGAAGTACATAGAGTTTCTTCAAACAATGCAAGCAGATTGCGACAAGTATATTGATAAACATGCTAATGAATGGTTACAAGATTCAAGACGTAGACGTAATCAAAAGGCAATGAGAAAAAGACATGCAGAAAGACTCGCAGAAATAGAACAAGGAACAGGCTACAAAAGAAAAAAAAGAAAATAGATTATGATACTCATTGACTTCACTCAGACCATTATTGCTGGTCTCATGGCTCAATTAAAGAGCAACGATAACGAAATAAACGAAAACATGTTGAGACACATGATTCTAAATTCTCTTCGCAATTATCAAAAGAAATATCAAGACGAATATGGCGACATTGTACTTTGTACCGATGCCGCTAATCCTTGGCGTAGAGAATACTTCCCTTTATACAAAGCAAATAGAAAAAAATCAAGAGAGGCAGATGATAGAGATTGGAATCTCATCTTCTCAACATTACAAATAGTCAAAGATGAAATACGAGATAACTTTCCGTATCGTTACATGTATGTTGAAAGATGTGAAGCAGATGACATCATTGCTATCTTGGTTAAACATGCAACTGAACCAGTCCTAATCGTCTCAGGAGACAAGGACTTTCAGCAGTTACACAATGACTCAGTTAGACAATGGTCACCAAACCTGAATCAAATGGTGCAGTGTGAAGACCCTAATTTATTTTTACAAGAACATATTCTAAAAGGTGATAAGTCTGATGGCATTCCAAATATATTATCTAACGATGATTGTTTAGATGCAGGCATTAGACAAACACCATTACGTAAATCCATACTTGAAAAGTATTTAAGAATTACTATGGAAAAGGACGATAAATACTATCGTAACTATTTAAGAAATCAAACATTGATTGATTTAAAATTTATACCTGAAGATATTGAAAAAAATATATTGAATGAGTATGAACAAACAGAAGTGATAACAGGTAAAGTTTTATCTTATCTCACTAAACATAGACTCAATCAACTACTAGATAATGCAGGAGATTTTAGTACATTATGACTGAAGTAAAGAAGAAAGGTAGAGGCAGACCAAAAGGCGCCCCTAACAAACCAAAAATGGAGTTAGTAACTAAAAAACAGGAACTAACAAAGAACGCAGACGTATATGAGATATTATGCCAAGCAAACCTTGTAGCTGAAGAGAACGAAGACTTTGCAGTAAACGGTTTACAAGTCTTTGGACAAACAAACGGTGCAGTGGCAAAAACATTGCAATGGTTGTTTAATGATAATATCAAATCAACTTTGCCATCTGGCAAAACACCATATACGCCTAACGATGCACCTGGTCCAGATTTATCTGAGACTCAGTTGAGATTTGAATTTAACAAATTTAAATATTATGTAACAGAACAAGTCCCCCAACTAAGACGTGAATCTATGTGGATTCAATTATTAGAAGGCATTCCAGCTAAAGAAGCTGAGATGATAGATTTGGTAAAAGATAAGGTAAACCCTTTCAAAAACCTAACTAAGGAAATTGCCCAAAAAGCTTTTCCTAACGAAAATTTTGGATAAATATATTAAGTCGGCAGAGACTATACATAGAATTACGGAAAGTCAGATGTTTACTTTCCAATGTACAGACTTTCTAGTCGAGTCCGACTCCATGGAGTTTTAAATTATGGCAGAAGAATCAACATTCGCAAGTGAATCAAAAGAACCAGTTCAAAAAACAGAATTGGAAGCAGCTCAAGAATCACTACAAAGTAAGACGGTAACCCTAGACCCTAGAACTTTAGGTGTTATTCAAGTTCTTATGGAACAACAACTCAAAGCAGGTCTAATTAAATTAACAGACATTGATGCTTTGGTTATGGTCAGAGATGAAGTTGCAAAAGCAAATATCGAATATCAAACTTTCTTACAGAGAACACAAACTCGAATTCAAGAGTTAACAGCTAAAGATGCAGAAACAAAACGTGAACTCTATGAACTTAAATTAGCAGAAAGTAAAAACGTAGCTGCTATCGAAAGGCAACAAAGAAAGACAGCAGAAAAAGAACTAGCAGAACTTAAAGAAAAGTTAGAGACACTTCAAAAGGGTATCACAAAGAAACCTTCTAAGGCATTTGCAACAGCACGTGCTTTAAATCCTGAACCTAGTGAATCTGAAAAAATGCAAGATGAACTAGAACCTATTTTCCCACCGTCTGACCCTATGGAAAATTGGGATAAACCTGAAGTTGAAGACATTTCTTCTTCTCTAGAAAACATAGAAGAAGAAATTAAAAAGGCAGATTCAATCGATGAGCAAATGGAAATCGTTTCAAATTGGGAAGAACCAGAAGTTGTAGAAACTCCAACAGAAGATGGCGGACCAGATGAAGTTAAAGTTCAAGACGAAGAGGTTGAAACAGAATACGGCAACTTTACAAAACCTGTTATCAGTGCTAGTAACGCACCAAACATCACAGCGAAAGTAAGTGAACCTGAAAACATCGTTGCATCTGTAGACGAAGAGAAAGAAGTTATTCCAACTTATGACTCAGAAGAAGAACTACTCGCAGCTGCTCAAGCAAAACTAGATGCTAAGGCAGAAGAAGAAACAGAAGAAGAGTTCGAAGAAGTTACAATACCAAATCCAGATGAATTGAATAAAATGACCAAAGCAACAATCTTTGGTGAAGCACAATCATTAGGATTTGATAGTGTTGTCATGACAATGACTAAGACTCAAATGGTCGAAGCATTTGCAAAAGAGACTGAAGACTTTATCGCTAATCTCCAAGAATCAGGCGATTTCATTTCAGCTGAGACAACAAAAGATTCTGAGAACGATGAAGATACAATCGATAGACAAGATGGTGGGTACTTCTAAAGAAGTAACCATTAAATCTTTAGACATCAATCAAGTTAGCGAGTCTTACGAAACTGAACTACCGAACATCGATAGTAACGTTCTTCGTGTAGACTTGCCTAACACTTATTCAACCATTCTAGGTTGTCGATTTAGTAAATTTGTAATTTTAAATATTCAGAACGGATATAATCTTTCAATGTATCCTATGTCTGAACATTTTGTAAAGTTACCACTTTATTATTTCAACGAATACAGACGCCCAAAATATAATGATTTTGATACAGATGTAGATAGTCAATTCTTTATTGTAAGTCCTAAAATACTACAATATAAAGTTGATGATAAATTAAAATTGAGTATGATTGACGGAGACGGTGAAGAAATAGAACGTCATATTACTATAGAACTCGTATAAATATAAGCATGTCAGATATAGAATACAACGATTTTGGATTTACAGCTATGGACGCCGAAGAATTGGCGGCTGTTGATACAAAGATAGTAGAAAAAACCACATCAGCAACAGAAGTTATCAATCAAATGGATGACTTCATTCGACCCCTATTAGAAAATCTCATGAAAGATTCTGATAAAGATTACATCTATTGGCCCAATCGGTCAGAGATGATTCAGAAACAAATCGAGAGACTTAATAATATCCAAAAAAACCTATAAACTGCTTGACAACAGGCATCATTTTTTGATACCCTAGATTCAATATAATTTTAGGAGAAAAACTATGTCTACATTTTCATATTATGATGATGGACCTAACGTCAAAAAATTAGTCAAGTATGGTCGTGAAATGATTACACTTGCAGAAGAAAACAAACTATATCCCAAAGACGATGAAATGTGGAATGCCGCTGTTACATGTGGTAATAAATTAACATCGTTTGGGTCAACATGGTCTAAGTTCAATTCTATCAATGATTTATCAGTCAATGAAAAGAAAGCCTTTTTGCATTATCTAGAAACAAAAGCTTGACAATGACCCTCATTTTTTTATATACTATAAGAGTAATAAAGTAAAGGAGAAAATATGAAACTATCTGACTACCAATCACCCATACATGAATCATCATGTTTTAAAGGAATACCTATCATGTATAGATATCACCCTAAGATAAGAAAAATATTAAAATCAAGGTTATTTTCTGTCAAGTATAGAGGCAAATCTAAACCTGGTTATGAGAGACCACAAAACGGTTGTCATAAGAGCGGTGCAGATTCGTTTGCTATCTACCCTTATTCTGCATATCCCGAATATACAGAATTAAAAATGTCTTTATGGGATGGTCCCTATGGGGATTATAAGTCTTTTATTCAGAATTTAAAGTGTGAGATGGAACAACAACTGATTAAACTACTATAAAAATGCTTGACAATGACCCTCATTTTCTGTTATCCTATACATGATGAGTAATAAAGGAGAAAATATGAAACTATCAGAATTAGTAAACGAAGTAAATCAAGAACAAGACTTGTATGCAAAAGTCAATAAATTGTGTGAGAGATTAACATATGTTATGCACGAAACATGGGAACATTCACGTAACACCACTAGTTTCAGCTATACTGAAGGAAGAAAGTATATCAAAATCATACAAGAAGATGAGAATCAGAGGTGTGTATGGGGATTCATTAATAAGACTAATTTCAAAAATTTCAAAGTAGGTGATGTGTTAAAGTCAGCAGGTTGGAATACACCAGCATTAAATCAACCAAGAGGTAATCTCTTAGAAGGTTATGAGATACCAATGGGAACAATGAGACTATACGGTCCAGATTATCTAAGATAGGAGAAAATATGAATTGGTTAAAAGAAGCAATAGAAAATTACAATAATTTATCAGAGTCAGAACAAGCACATGTTGATGCAGCTTTAGATGATTGTTGCGAAATCATACAAGACGATGAAGGTCTTTGTCTTTGTGGCAAAAAACTTTCTGAAGGCGATATCGAATGCTATTCACATATGACTCAAGGTTATTAAATGGTATCTAATTGTATATCTCACCAAGAAATTGCAAGAGTTCTTCATGCAGATGGTAGTTCTTACAAAATGGGAACACTTGTATATGGAACATATGAAGAGATTGAAGAGTGGTGTGAAAAGAATGATATGTGGGTTGACAAATATCTAGACCATATAAATCCTTCTACAATTTACAATACAGCTGAATGGGTTGGTACTGGAACATCAGACCCATTTTCAGTATCAGTTCCTTTTGATTATAGAACCGCTAGAACAAAGGGCGATTTTAATACTCGTGGAATAGACCAAAACAAATGGTGAAATTATGAATTTATTTTACTTACACAAAGAACCTGAAGTATCAGCAAAACTACATTGCGACAAGCATGTCGTAAAAATGATTATCGAGTATGCACAAATGTTATCAACAGCTCATCGTATGCTTGACGGTATACAATACACCGATACATCGAGTGGTCGCAGAATACAAAGATGGCGACTAGAAAATCCAAACATGGATAATATTATGTATAAAGCTTCACATATAAATCACCCTTCGACACGTTGGGTCAGAGAGAATGCGATTCAGTATCAGTATGCATATGATATGTTTGCTCATCTATGTGACGAATATACGTATCGATATGGCAAAGTTCATATGACTGATACTAAACTCAGAGAGTTGCTTGACCAACTACCAAAGAATATCAATCTTGGCGAATGGTCAGAACCACCTCAGTGTATGCCTGACGATGTCAAATCAGAAAGTACCCTTGAGGCGTATCATAAATACTACAGACAATATAAAGAACCTTTTGCAGTATGGACAAAAAGAGAAGTTCCAGAATTTATGTATGAAGGTCATGCAGGATTTATATCATGAGAGTTTTATTAGAATCATATGGTAACGTGAGAATCTTTTATGACAGAATATTTGGTTATAAAAGATATTATGTGCAATGGCCGGACAATGAAGAATCAGTCTTTAGTGGTCTTTGGTACTCAGAAAAAAGAATTAAAGAATTAGTTATAAAAAGGATACAAGATGCCGACTTATGAATTCTTAAACAAAGAGACTGGTGAGTTTGTTGACCACATAATGTCTTATAAAGATTTAGAGGAATTTAAGAAAAATAATCCACATCTTTTACAACAATTATCAGCACCAAAAGTTATCTCATCCCACGGACTTCAAGGCAAATTTGCAAAGTCTGGTTTTAACGAGGTATTATCCAAAGTTGCAGAAGCTCATCCCAATAGCAATCTAGCTGACACACACGGCAACAAATCTATCAAAGATATTAAGACCAAAGAGGTCATTAAAAAACATATTGCAATCCAGAACAAAAAATAGTATAATACATTAATGAATAACCAAGAAAGATTAGAACATTATTATTCACAACTAGACTTTCCAAAAAGTGTTTTTATCGGTGAAGATGATAGAATTTATGGAACTTGGGTTATGGGTAATAACTATCAAGTAAAATCTACATATTATGGTGGATATCCTCATGGTTATTTAAAAAGAATCAAAGCATTGTTTCCAGATAAGAAAAAAGTTTTTCATCTTTTTGGTGGTAAGGTTGATACTGAAATTATAGATGGTAAAACTATAGACATAAATCCTAAAATGAAACCAGATTATTTGGGTGATGCACATAATATGTCTGAGTTTATTGATGAGAAATTTGATTTAATCTTAGCAGACCCACCTTACTCAGTAGAAGATTGTGAACACTATGGAACAACCATGGTTAAAAGAGGCACCATACTTAAAGAGTGTGTAAAACTTTTAGAAGATAAAGGTCATTTAGTTTGGTTAGACCAAGTTTTGCCAATGTATAGAAAAGCAGAACTAAAAACAACTGGATATATTGGAATGGTAAAATCTACAAATCATAGATTTAGAGTGGTAACCATTTTCGAAAAACAAGAAAAACAAGTCGAACTAACTCCTTTCTTTTCATAACACAAATAAAAATATGTATAATACATTATGACAAAATTAAAAACTCAACTCATTGAGTTGCATGAACTCGAAGATATCAAACTAAAAACAATCACTGAAGAAGGCAAACGCTTTTATGTTGATGATAATGGTGATAGATTTCCTTCTGTTACAACCGTAACATCATTACTTACACGTGACCAAATTAAATTATGGAGAGAACGAGTTGGTGAAGAGGTAGCAAATAAGATATCTACACGAGCTGCAAAACGTGGAACTTCAATGCATCAACACATAGAAGATTATCTTCGTAAAGAAAAAGATTACATTGAGTTTGATGATGTCATGCAAGAGGCACAATTCAAAGGCATTAGACCTATATTAGATGAAATAATTCCTATTGCTTTAGAAGCACCATTGTTTTCACGTAACTTAAAAATGGCAGGTCGAGTTGATTGTGTAGGATTATTCGATAACAATCTTTGTATAATTGATTTTAAAACTTCAAGTAAATTTAAAACCGAAAAACATGCACAACCTTGGTATCATCAAATGACTGCATATGCTATTATGGTTGAAGAACTTACAGGCAAAGCAATCGAAGAGGTTACAGCATTAGTTTGTATGGAAGATGGAAACTTTCAAATTTTCAGTGCAAATCCAACAGACTATGTTGAAAGTCTTTATGACTTACGTAGACGATACAAAACTTTATATGGAGTATAATGATAACTAGAAAAGAATTTTCAGAACAAGTAGAGAAATTATGTCTCTCAAACAAGGCAGATGTTATGAGTGCAATACTCAAAGTTTGTGAATTAAATAATATAGAACCAGAGGGTGCGAAACGGTTGTTGACCAATCCTCTCAAAGAAAAACTTCAAGCAGAAGCGGAAAGTCTAAAACTCATTAATAGAGAAATGGCTTCACGTGCAAGTTTGACAAGTTTCTTTTCAACGGAGTAAAATATGAAAATAGGTGATATAGTCACGGTAGTGACACCAGCAGGTGAGTTCGTAGGTGAACTTACAAACGATGAACCAGTAATACTTAAAAATCCTAGACTAATGGTCTCAGGTGCTGAAGGTAAAATTGGTTTTGCAAAAGGCATAGCTGCATCAGGTACGGTAGACCCAACAGATGTAATGTTTAATAATTATATCTTTTTAACAGATACAGCAGAAACAATTCAAAACGGATGGAAAACACATACAGGTGAAACTAAAATCCAAGTACCAGACGAAAAGACAATCATAACGTAAAGATATGTTAAATAGCAAGTGGGGAAAACCCATTGATGAAGAGATAAAGTATAAGGGGACTCTAATGTACAAATCATTTTTATTTGGTATGGGATTTGGTGCTTTTCTTATGTTTATATTATTAATGCCTCTAAAGGCTCAGGCATTTGATGAGAATGGTGAGGCAGTTTGTCTTGCAAAAAACATTTACTTCGAAGCGGGCAATCAACCACTTGCAGGCAAGGTTGCAGTTGCACAGGTTGTTTTCAATCGTATGGAACATAATGCTTATCCACAAGATATTTGTGGTGTAGTCTATCAAGCAAAGATGAGAGAAAACTGGAAAGGCAATATGATACCTGTCAGAAACAAATGTCAGTTTAGTTGGTTTTGCGATGGCAAGTCAGACGAACCTTTAGACACTGATACATTCTTTGAATCATATGTGATTGCTCAAGATGTCATTATGGGTAAGTATCCTGATATTACAGAAGGTGCAACTCATTATCATTCAATCATGGTTGAACCATATTGGGCAAATACACTAAACGAAACGGTTCAAATAACAGACCATATATTTTACAAATGAAACAACTATGGCACGACTACATGATTAACTCAAAAAGATGGCAAGAATCATCTAGTGGTTGGGTTGATACTATGACTAAGTCAAAAGAAAATAAAGCAGAATACGAAAAGTATTTTAAACTAACAGAAAATCCAGTTCCTTATAGAGATTGGTTAAGAGAGAAAGAAAATGGCACAACCACAAACACAACAAAGACCAGTAAATAAAGAACTGGAGAAAAAGAAAAAAGAACAAGCTCAAGATAGGAGAAATGGTTGAGTCGAGAAGGTTATGATGCATATCTACTCTATCTTGGTATCAAATTACATTTTCATACCAAGAGTTACGATTTTATAAAATACAATGGTAAAGTAGATGCTACTTTAAATGCTTATATGAAACGTAAAGATAAGTTTCATTTTGCTAAACTATCTAGAAAGTATAAAGACGAATTAAAAAACTTTTACATTGCAAATTTATGTCAGAAAGATTTGTGGGTAGGAGACTTACTTGAAAATGAAGCACATAAATGTTTCACTGAATGGAAGAAACGTCATCAAAAACTTTCTTATCTATTTGAAACCGAAGTTACAGAGTTATTGAAGAAAAAAGGTATACGAGAAGTTCTTGACGTTGTAAATGGACAACATCCATATTTACTTAAACAATACATGGGTAAAAGAATTTCGCCAGAAACAATGTGTATTATACTTGATATAACCCAAGTTGCAGACAGATGGAATATAGAGATTACAGATACACTCATATATCCTGAAGTCATGAACAAAGTAGAAAAATATAAATCATTCTTATCATATGATATGAAACGGTATGCTAGGAAATTAAAAGAATTGTGTGTGGGATATTAGCTTATCCTATCCTGAGGGGAAAGACATAATTATGTATAATATTTTGCTGCTCAAGAAAAACTCTCTAGACAAATACAATAAGATGAATTATAATGGTACTTCTTATTGTATAAATAGGAGTATAGGTTGTTAGAGTTAGGTTATTCTAACGCCCTTGGTCTTAAAGACCTAAAGATAAAATGTTAATACAATGCGATACTATAGGAGAATACAATGTCGACATCATTAGATAAACTTAGACAGGCGATGGAGTCTGCTTCACCTACTCAAGGTGAGAAAAAAACCTACGAAGATAATTACTGGAAACCAGAACTAGATAAATCTGGTAACGGTTATGCTGTAATTAGATTTCTACCCACACCCGAAGGAGAAGAGATGCCATGGGTATCATACTTCGACCATGGGTTCCAAGGACCAGGCGGTTGGTATATTGAGAAGTCGTTAACGACTCTTGGTAAACAAGACCCTGTATCCGAATATAACACTCAACTTTGGAATACAGGTATTGAGGCGAATAAAGAACAAGCAAGAAAACAGAAACGTAGATTACATTATGTTTCTAACATCTTTGTTGTTTCAGACCCTAAAAATCCTGATAACGAAGGTAAAGTATTTAAATACCGATACGGTAAAAAAATATTTGAGATGTTAAAAGAAGCGATTAGTCCTGCATTCGAGGACGAAGCGCCTATCAATCCATTTGACCTCAGAACAGAAGGTGCAAACTTTAAAATCAAAATAAGAAAAGTTGATGGTTATTGGAACTATGACAAATCTGAATTTGATTCACAAGCTGCATTATTTGAAGATGAAAACAAGTTGAACGACATAAATAGTTCACTTGAGTCATTAACTGAAATCATATCACCGAATGAATTTAAGTCATATGACGAGTTAAAAGAAAAACTCGACAGAGTGCTTGGACTTTCAGGTGGTGTTTCAACATCTACAGCTGAATCAGTTGCAGAAGACCTAGATGAAGTGCCTTGGTCTAATGTCAACAAAGAAGCAGTTGCAGAAGAACCTGTAATCTCATCAGCTGAAGCTTCAGCAGATTCGACTGAAGACGATGCGATGGATTACTTTAAGAAGTTGGCAACAGAGTAACCAACTTCTATTAGGGTGCATGAGTGATGTCATGCAAACTGAGACCGTGGATTGGGGGAACTCAGTAAGGGAAAGATGATTTGTTTTAGCGCGGAATCATCGGTCAACGGCGGGAATGCTGTAAAGCGTGGGGCTAGTTGACATCTTTTTAAAAACTACTAGACAAGAGCGAATATTTAAACTATAATATAAATGATGACAACTATCAAACAACGAAAACACCCAAAACATGGATTAGAAACTTTCGATAGAATGTTAAGAAGATTCAAAAAAGCATGTGATAAAAAAGGTATCGTTAAAGAGGTTAGAGATAGGCAATACTTTGAAAAACCAGCTTCAAAAAGAAACGAGAGAAATCAATCAATCAAAAGAAAGAAGAAACTTGAAGCTAGAAGAGCTGCACAAAAAGGTTTCAGAAGAGTATAGTCATGTCTGGCAAAGGAAGTAAAAGAAGACCTAAAGTTGTCTCAGAAAAAGTCTTTGCTGATTCATGGAATAAAATCTTTTCTAGAAAGAAAACACCTAAACATGGACTTACTCAAGTTCATAAAGACAAAACTAAATTCAAAAGAAAAGACAAATATCCTACACCTAATTATGAGGGTCCATGGGGTAAAGATTTGGGTTTAGATTAAGTAGGTATAACTTTAGTAGCAGTAGTATCTACTGATGAAGGTTCACCACTACCACTATACGAAGCAGAATTAGAAACGGTGTTATTGACAATAGGCATAATGTTGTTCATATAATCTTTTTCAACATTTGTTAGTTCTTTACCTTCATCCATTTTTTGTTGTAATCTTTCACCGGTTTGTAATTGTAAGTCAGAATTACCAACA
>Ga0114932_10003539_pt1 | contig 15225 bp, 7 predicted proteins | sample 2SBtaG_2_FD_87286 | JGI IMG/M metagenome (GOLD analysis project Ga0114932, IMG submission 87286) | Deep subsurface microbial communities from Kolumbo volcano to uncover new lineages of life (NeLLi) - 2SBTROV12_ACTIVE470 metaG | ecosystem: Environmental > Aquatic > Marine > Volcanic ...
GACGCCGTCGCGGGAGTATGAGGCACGGCGCGTGGGGCGACAAAAGGACACGTCTGCCCGCGTTGGCTGTCGCCGGGGTGGCGACGCCGTCGCGGGAGTATGAGGCACGGCGCGTGGGGCGACCAAAGGACACGTCTGCCCGCATCGACCGAGCGATGTGACGCGCACGCTGGGGTTGGCGGGGCGGTGACGGCGATCGCAGCGGCGCAGACGAGCACGCAGGCAACCGTAGCGGCTGTCCGGTTCATAGTCGCTCTTCCAACTATCCCGCCTCTCCATCACGATACGAGCCCGCGACCGGTTCGTAGGCGCAACGTCGCGCTTGTGTCGCCGTGCTGTTCGTGCATCGCGATGAACCCATGGCCTCGGCCACGGGCATGACTATCCCGCGGGCCGGCGGCGGCGTGACCATGGCCGGGCCAACCGAATCACTGGACAGCGCCGCCCGGAAGCTCGAAGGCTGAGGCGACCACGGACCCACCATGACGACGCGACCGCTCAACCTCTACGAGCTGCAATCCAGCGCAAAGGCCAAGCTCGATCCGATGACGTGGTCCTATTACGCAGGTGGCGCGCGAGGCCAGACAACCGTCGCCGACAATCCCGCCGCGTGGCAGCGCTACAAGTTGCGACCGCGTGTGCTCGTGGACGTGTCGATGCGCGACCAATCGACCACCGTGCTCGGCCACCGGATACAGACCCCCGTCGTCGCGGCCCCCATGGCTTTTCAGCGTCTCGCCCACGACGACGGCGAGCTCGCCATGACCCGCGCGCTCGGTGACGCCGGTTCGATCATGGTCTTGTCGTCGCTCGCCACCGTGTCGATGGAGGACGTCTGCGCAGCCGCCACCGGTCCCGTCTTCTTCCAGCTGTACGTCTACAAGGACCGCGGCGTGACCCGGGCGCTGATGCAACGCGCCCGCGATGCTGGCTGTTCCGCGCTCGTCGTCACCGTCGACGCCCCCGTGCTCGGCACCCGCGAGGCCGACGTTCGCCATGGCCTGCACCTGCCCGTACACCTGCAGGTCAGCAACGTCGCGCCGTATGGGATGGACACCATCGGTTCGAGCGACGGCGAGTCGGGCTTGGGCCTGTACGTCGCGCGCAACCTCACCGCGGACCTCACCTGGCGGGACATCGAAGACTTCGCTGCAACCAGCGGCCTACCGGTCATCGTCAAGGGTGTGCTGCGCGGGGACGACGCCAGCAAGGCCCTCGAACACGGGGCGAGCGGTGTCGTCGTGTCCAACCACGGCGGTCGCCAGCTCGACGGCACAATCGCGACGGCCGATGCGCTCGACGAGGTCGTGCAAACAGTCGCCGGGGCGGGCGAAGTCTACGTCGACGGGGGGATCCGGCGCGGTACCGATGTCCTCAAGGCGCTCGCTCTCGGTGCGCGGGCCGTGCTTGTCGGTCGACCGCTGCTCTGGGGGCTCGGACACGATGGAGAAGCCGGCGTCGCGTTGGCCCTCGACATGCTGCGAGACGAGCTCGACGAAGCGATGGCCCTTTGCGGCGCGCCCACCATCGCCGCCATTACCCGCGATCTTGTCGTGTGATAGCGCCGATAACGACGTATGCTGCGGCAACCCCGCGGTCGGAGCCGCTGCCAGGAGCTCGCCATGCAAGCCGACGCCGCCGCATCCGCAGCACCCGCCGCATCCGCAGCGCCTGCCGGTCCCCAACCACGTCCGCTGTGGCGCGCGGTCGCCGAAGAGGTCGGCGCGATGGCCCTGTCCGGGTTGCTCGTGCCCTTTGGCGTCCATCGGGACAAGCGAACGACGCCGCGCCAGCAAGAGCAGCGCACCGTGGTCCTCGTGCACGGCTACATGGCCAACCGCTCGACCATGATGCCGCTGGCCGGCTACCTGCGATGGCGCGGACACAAGCAGATCATCACCTTCAACTACCGCTCAACGGACGGCATCGAAGCGGCCGCACGCGAGCTCGACAGACACCTCAAGACGCACGTTCGCGGCGGACGCATCGACCTCGTCTGTCACAGCATGGGCGGCCTGGTCGCGCGCACCTGGCTGCAAGACCTCGGCGGCGCCCGGCGCGTCGACCGTTGCATCACCCTCGGCACGCCCCATCGCGGCACGTACGCCGCCTACTGGCTCGCCACCCGAGCCGCCCGCCAGATGCGCCCCGACTCCGCGCTCATGCAGCGCCTCGACGCGACCCAGGACCGCGCCGCCAACGTCGATTTCGTGTCGCTGGTTGCCGACGCCGACCACCTTGTTTTGCCGCGCAAACACGCCGGCCATGAAGACGCCGTTGTTGTCCCCGAAGTCGGCCACGTCGGCCTGCTCTGGTCCCCGCGGGTGCTGAGCTTCGTCGGCGACACGCTCGACAACGACTCGTAGCGAAAAAGCGTGCTGCTGGTCCCTTCAGCGCGCGGCGAGAAAAGCGCCGAAACCGACCGCCAGGACGGCGACGTAGACACCCCCGACCATGGGCGCTGAATAGGCCACTGCGCCGAGGCACAGGATCGCGAGGATAAGCGCGATGGCCGGCACGACGGGATAACCGGGGGTTCGATACGGCCGTTCGAGCTCCGGTTCGAGCTTGCGCAGCCGAAAGAGGGCCGCCATCGACGCCGCGTAGAGCGTCAGCGCGCCAAAGACGCTCATCGTGATGATCTCGCCGGTGTGCCCGGTGGCGAGGGCGATGAATCCGACAAGCATGTTGAGAACGAGCGCCGCCGCCGGGGTGTGGCGCGTCGCGTGGGTCTTGCCGAAAATGGCGGGCAGGTGGCGGCTGCGTCCAAATTCCAGCGTGGCGCGACCGGCGACGAGGATGATGCCGTGAAAGGACGCGACGAGCCCGAACAGCCCGATGGCGATGAGCAGGTGATAGAGGCCGTGCGACTCGCCAACCACGCGACTCAGGGCGAGGGGCAGGGGCTTGTCGACCATCTCGCCCGCGCTGTTGAAGACGACGGCTTTCCACCCGGCCACGCCCACCGATGAGAGCAACGTGAGCAGCGCCAACACGGCGAGGGTCGCCATCGCGGTGCCAAAGCCAAGCGGGATGTCGCGCTGCGGATTGCGGGTCTCTTCGGCGACGTTCGCGACGCCCTCGATGGCGAGGTAGAACCAGATGGCAAAGGGGATCGCGGCCAGCGCGCCGGACCAACCGTTGGGCAGGGGATCGGCCATGAACGCGGCTGAATCGAACTCGGGCAACGTGACGCCGCAGAAGATGAGCAGCTCGCCGACCGCCAAGATGGTGATGACGAGCTCGAAGATGGCCGACTGCTTGACGCCCCAGATGTTCAGGCCGGTGAAGAGCACATACGCGCCGCCCGCGATGAGCCACGGGGGCACGCTCGGCAAGAAGATGTTGAAGTACGCGCCGATCGCCAGCGCGATGGCCGGTGGGGCGAACACAAACTCGACGAGCTGGGCCAGTCCGACCAGGAAGCCAATGCGCTCCCCGAACGCGCGGTTGGCATAGACGAAAGCGCCACCGGCCCGTGGAATCGCGCAGGCGACCTCCGCGTACCCGAGCACAAATGTCACGTACATGATCGTCACAACGATGGTCGCCGCGAGCATCCCAAGCGTGCCGCCTTCGGGCAGGCCGAGGTTCCAGCCGAAGTACTCGCCGCTGATGACGTAGCCGACCCCGAGCCCCCAGACCATCCAGGGCCCAAGCGACTTCTCGAGGGTGGACGACGTGTCGGAACCTGGCGCGCTGGCATCGGCAGAGGGCGACGACGCGCCGGCAGCAGGCGGATCAGCGGGCGGGTGACGAGGTGCAGACATGCGCGGCGATGGTACATTGGCGCCGATGAATCGGCATTTCCGCAACACGACCTCTGTCCTGGCCCTTGTTTTCGGGCTCTTGTGCACCCTGCCCGGCTGTAGCGGCGAAGAATCGGGCGGCGCGACAGATAACCCCGCGAACGACGTCGCCCCTGGTAGCGGAACCAGCGACGCCCAATCCGACTCGGACACCCAATCCGGCTCCGACCCCCAATCTGGCTCCGACGTAGCGACAACCGCCGACTCTGAAGCGACCGATTCCGTGGGCCAGGTGATGGATGGAGGTGCCGCGGATTCGACGCCGTCCGCCGATGCCGGCCCTGCATCCGCCACGGATTCTGCGATCGCCAAGCCACCTGTCTACCCGCTCGACGACGTGCTGCGCGTCAACCACATGCAGGTCAAGGGCACGCACAACAGCTACCACCTCAAGATGGGCAAAACGGTGCTGCCGCCGTGGGACTACGAGTTCGATCCGCTGCCCGTACAGCTCGCCAAACAGGGCGTGCGCCAGCTCGAGCTCGACGTGCACTACAAACCCGGCAAACCCAAGGCGACCTGGGAAGTGCTGCACGTGCCGTTCGTCGACGCCAAGTCGTCCTGCAAGACCCTGACCGTGTGCCTGCAGCTCACCAAGACCTGGTCGGACAGCAACCCCGGCCATCACCTGCTGTTTATCCTCATCGAGCCCAAGGACGACATCGACACCAACAAGATCGTCGGCCACTACGACGAGCTCGACGCCGCCATCCTCGCGGTGTGGCCCAAGGACCGTGTGCTCCGTCCCGATGATGTGCGCGGCAAGCATCCAACGCTGCGAAAAGCCCTGCTCGCCGACGGCTGGCCGACCCTTGGCGCGACCCGCAACAAGGCGATGTTCGTGATGCTCAACAGCGGCCACCACCGCGCCAACTACCTCAAGGGCCACCCCAACCTCGAAGACCGGGTGATCTTCATGCGCGACGGCAAGGGCGAGTCGTGGGCAGCCGTGCTCGAGATGGGCGGACCCGAGGGCGACAAGACCAAGATCCAGGACGCCGTCAAGGCCGGCTACCTCGTGCGCACCAAGGCCGATGACCCCAACGCGTCCGATGCGGCCAACGAGAAGCGAGCCAAGGCGGCGATCGCGAGCGGCGCGCAGCTCATCAGCAGCGACTTCCCAGCGAAGGTGAAGGGCAAGAGCTACATCTTCAGCATCCCCGGCGGCACGCCGACGGGCTGCAATCCATTGACCGCGCCCAAGAAGTGCACGGGCAAGGCAATTGAAGCGCTCTAAGAGCGGGGTCTGACCCGGAGGGGTCCTCGTTTTTTCGTCGCTGCGATGCGGCGAGCCCATGATTTGGGGATTCGTCTTGGCAGACGGCGCCCCGATCAAGGGGGAAGGACCCAACAGGGGAAGGCGGGGGCCCGAGGGGTTTGTCTTGGCAGACGGCGCCCCGATCAAGGGGGAAGGACCCAACAGGGGAAGGCATTTTATGGGTTGCCGGCCTCTGGGTTGGTGCCAGACACGGATCTTTGTCGGGGACAGACTGCCTTCCCCTGATCGGTCCTTCCCCCTTGGACCCCCATCCCCGTTTACCCCAACCGCCTGTTTTTGTGGTTCTTTTCGTGTTCGCAGCGGATCTTGTGGGACGGCAGCTCCGCCGGAAGAAGAAACCGGGGGGTGATTATCAGCCGGTCACGACCGCATTGAGGGGTCTGGGCAAGCGGACATGCCGAAGGCTGTCCTGGGGGAGGTACGACCCTCGCGGAGGTGTCCGGCAGGTCACCGAGCAAGGTGCAGTGCCGCTTGCGGCACGGAGAAACGAAACAACGCCCTTGGGGTGTGATCCGGCCGAGCAGCGACAGCTGGCCGGCCAAGATCACACCCCCGTTGTAACGTGCTACTTGCAGGCGCCGTCGTGGCAGACCTTGGCGGAGCCGCATGTCGTCAGCTTGGCGAAGTTGGTCGCCTGGCAGCCCTTGGCGGGGTCGCACGAGTTCGCTGTGCACACCTTGCCGTCGTCGCATCCCGATTTGCTGACCGCGAGGCATTTGCCGGAGTCCTTGCAGCTCCAGTTGCCGAACGCGTCGGTGCGGGCGAACAGCGATTTGCCCCAATTGGTGGCCGCGCCGTTTGATGTCGCGGGCCAGGTGCCGCCGAGAACGAGGTCGCCGTTGGGGAGCGCTCGCACCGCGTAGAGGTTGTCGAAGCCGTCGCCGGTTACGCCTGTGATGTGATAGCGCCGCTCCCAATGGGATCGTCCAAGGGTGTCGAATCGCACCATGAGGCCGTCCGCCTTGCTGCCTTTTTGCTGCAACAGGTAACCGACCGCGACGATTTTTCCGTCGGGCGTGGCGGCGACGTCGTCGAACGTGTACCAGCGCCATTTCTTGCCGTAGCCGGTCGTCCAGATCGTCTTGGCGGAGGTTGCGGTGGCCTCGAACAAGCCGACGAAACCTTTGATGACAGGGTGGAATCCAGCGTTCATCGAGCCGACCGCAACGAACCGGCCGTCCTTGAGCAACGTGAGCGCGTTGGGGCGGGCGCCGGCGATGTCGTGCTGCCATTTCTTGGTGCCGTCGTCCTTGAGGCCGAGCAGCCGCGTGTTGTTCTTGCCGTTGACCGAGACGTGGCCGGCCGCGATCAGGCCGCCTTTGCCGTCGTTGATGATCGCTTTGCCCCAGTCGTGGGCGGGCGAGCCATAGGTCTTCTCCCACACCGCTTTGCCATCGGGCGCGACACGGACGACCCAGATCTCCTCGCCGCTGCCGCTCTTGCCCATCTGCTTGCCGACGAAGACGACGTCCTTATCGAGGGCCGTGCCGTCGTAAACCCAGTCGTAGCCGTCGTTGCCAAAGTACGAGAGGTTGGTGACCGAGCCCCACTCGCTCATCCGCACAACCCATCCGTCAGATTTGCCGCCGTTGGGGGCCTTGATCGACTGGCTCGTGCCGACCACGGACAGCATCCCGTCGGAGCCGCGGACGACTTTGCGCAGCCCGTCGGTTTTCGAACCGAGCGCCTTTTTCCACGCCAGCTTGCCCCCGGCATCAAAACGCGCGACGAGCGGCTTTCCCGAGGCCTGGCCGACCGCGATTGTGCTGCCATCGCCGAGGGGCAGGAGCCCGCTCCAGCTTTCGGTCACCCCGTAGCCAGCGAAAACCGAGAAGAGACGCGGAGAGCCCCCTTTGCAGACCCCGCCCGCGCATTTGCCGCCGGCAGTGCACGCTTGTCCGTCGTCGCACGCGGCGCCTTCATCGTTGAGGTGCTTGCACGACCCGCTCACGCACGCGTCCTTGGTGCACGGTTTGCCGTCATCGCACGCGGGCCCGGATGCCTTGCAGACGCCGCTGACACACGCGGACTTGGGCGTACACGCGTTGCCGTCGTCACACGCGCCGCTGTCCTTGGACTGGTGCTGACATTTGCCGGCCGAACAGCTGTCGGTCGTGCAGGGATTGGCATCCGAGCAGGGGTTGGGTTTGCCCTTGCACGAGCCCGCGACGCACTGGTCGGGCGTGGTGCAGAAGTCGCCGTCGTGGCAGTTGGGACCGTCCAGGCTCTTGTTGACGCACCCTTTGGCGCTCTCGCAGCTATCCGCAGTGCACTGTTCGTTGTCGTTGCAGTCGACCAGCTTGTAGGCGCACTTCCCGGCGACGCAGGCCGATGTCTTGCACTTGTCATTGTCTTTGCAGTCGGCGCCTTTGGTGCACTTGGCGCCCTCGCAGCCGGCGATATTGGTGTGCTTGCACTGGCCCTTGCCGGCGACGGAAACGCAGCTGTCGGTGGTGCATTTGTCGGCGTCGTCGCACGCCTTCTTGGTGCCCTTGCAGACCTTGAGCTTGCACGTGTCGTTGACGGTGCAGCCGTCGCCGTCATTGCAGAGGGCGCTGTTGGCGCTGTACTCGCAGCCCTTTTGCGGATGACAGGAGTCGACGGTACAGGCGTTGTCGTCGTCGCAAACCAACGCTTTGCCGGTGCACTTCTTGGCCGCGCAGGCGTCGTTTGTCGTGCACTTATTGCCGTCGTCACACGTCCCGGTAACGGGCTTTTGGCTGCATTCGCCGGCCAGGACGCACAGGCCCGCCGTACACGGGTTGCCGTCGCTGCAGTCCATCTTCTTGCCGGTGCAGGTCCCGTCCACGCACGCATCGAGCACGGTGCAGCCGTTGCCGTCATCGCATTTGCCGGCGTTCATCTTCTGGTGTTTGCAGCCCTTGGCGGCGTCGCAGATTTCCTTGGTGCAGGGGTTGTTGTCGGTGCAGTCGACCTTGCCTGCAGGGACGCATTTGCCGGCCTTACACGACTCGCCCTTGGTGCAATTGCTGCCGTCATCGCACGCGCCGGACGCCTTGGGCGCATAGACACAGCCCTTCGAAGCGCCGCATGTGTCGGTGGTGCAGGCGTTGCCGTCGTCGCACACAAGCTTGGCGCCCGCGGTGCACACTCCTTTGTCGCAGAGGTCCTTGGTGGTGCACGCGTCGCCGTCGGTGCAGCCGGTCGCCGTCAGCTTGACGTACTTGCAGCCCGTCGTGGCGTCGCAACCGTCGGTTGTGCACGCGTTGTTGTCGTCGCAATCGAGCTGTTTGTGGGCCTTGCACTTGCCGGCCTTGCACGCCTCGAGTCCCGTGCACTTGCTGCCGTCGTCGCACGCGGCGTTTTCGGGCGCGTTCTTCGACCAACACACGCCGCCGCTGCAGATCGGTGTCTTACACGGCCCCGAGACGCCGACTTTGCCGGTGCAGTCCTTGTTCGTCTTGCATTCGACGACGCCGGCATCCTTGTCCGTTCCCGCGTCCTGCGCCCCGCCAGCATCTTTTGCCCCACCGGCGTCATGCGCACCGCCATCGCCAATCACGCCTGCATCCAGAGCCGCGCCCGCGTCGTGCACCGTGTTCCCATCCCCGGATGGCGCGTCGCCTGTAGAGGCCGTATCGCTTTGGGAATCCGGGTCGCCCTGAGAATCCGTATCGTTCTCAGAGTCCGGGTCGCTCTGAGAGGCCGCGTCAATCGCCGCCGCACCGCTGTCCTGTCCGCCGCCGGTATCGAGCCCCGAAATCGCGCCCGTATCGAGCACCTGGCCGGTATCGACCGCGAAGTCGCCCGGGTTCACATCGCCGCCCGTGCACGCGCTGATGCCGAGCAGTGCAGCGACCAAACCGCGCGCGACAACCTCGGAAAACCATTGGGGCTTACTCATGACCGCGGCATCATGGTCACCACCTGCCGACGGCGCAACCCGGTGTGCTTTGCATCCGCGACACGCGCCTGCAGAGGCCGTTGTGACCGCGTTGAGAAGACGCGGCTACCTACAGACAGCCCTTCAAGCAGCCGCATGCCGACCCGCAGCTCATCGCCTTGAGCTTGCCACCACCGGCCCAACAAGCGACCTGGCACAAACCCTTGCCGCAGGTGATCTCGGCGTCTTTGCAGGCCCCGGCGCCCTGGCAGCGGGTCTCGCACAACAGGCCGTCTCCGCAGCTGATCTTGGCGTCCTTGCACGCGCCGTCACCGATGCAGTCGACCCGGCAGGAGCGGTCTTTCGGGCAGGCGATGGTCTTGGCGTCGCAGGCGTTGACTCCGGCGCACCGGATGATGCACGTCGGTCCCATGCAGCCACCCGTGCAGGCGAGCGGACACGGGCCTCGACGCGGCAAGGTGATGTTGCAGGTCAGGTTGGCGACGCAGCGCAACCCCATGGCGCGGTGGCCCGGGTCGCAGATGCAAAACGGCACCCCGTTGCTGTGATGACAGGTGCCTTTGCCGCACGAAACGCCTTTGCACGGGTCGGGTTTGGGGCAGGTCTGGCCTTCGTCTGTTTGCCCGTCGCAGTCGTCGTCGAGGCCGTTGCACGTCTCGGTTCCGCCGGTCGCCGCCTTGGCCGAACACACCGACGTCGTCCCGTCGCAGATCTTCTTGCCCCAGCGCACACACACGCCCTTGCCGGCGCTGCACGGGTTGCCGAGATCGTAGGTCCACGGGTCGTCGGTCCCGCCGTCGCAGTCGTCGTCGAGGCCGTTGCATTTCTCGACCGCGGACGGGCCCGGTTGCTTGTCGCAGCGCAGGGTCATCTTGTCGGTGTGGCACGCCAGCTTCCCCTTCCGCAGGCAGATGCCAACGCCCACTTCGCACGGCGCGCCCTTCTTTGACCAGTCCTCGTCGGTGTCGCCATCGCAGTCGTCGTCGAGGTCGTTGCAGCGCTCGTCGGGACAGAAATCGTCGGCTTTGGGCAGCGCGATGATGCGTTTGCCGCCCTGCAGCGTGACCGCGGCGTCCTGCTTGATGTTCACCCAGGCGCCGATGGTGTAGCGCGCAACTTTGGTGTTGTTGGTGCCGACCAGCAGGTGCTTGCCGTCGTGGCTGATAACGACGTCGCGCGCGGCCGTGACGTTGGGCATCAGGCGACCGGCGTTGACGTGAAAGCCCTTGCTCGTCGCGACGTCGATGTCGTGCCAGTGAAGCCCGCTGCACGTCTTGCCAAAGCCGCACTTGTTGCCGCTGTAGTCCTGTTTCAGCCCGAGGAAGCTCTCGGCGACGAAGACCACCCGCACCTTGCTGTCCTTGAGGTTGACGGCGTCGATGCCGTAGGGGCGGTCAAAGCTCTTGTCGTCGGGGTTGGGCTTGCGGAAGAAGACGTTGGTGTGCAGGTCTTTGAGCCGCAGCATGCCGATGCTTCCGGTGTTCTTGATGTTGATGCTGCCGGTGCCGTCCTGCTTGAACGTGACGAACGCGGCGAGGTTGTTGGCATCGATGACGACGCGCTGGGGGAGCCGCGGCGCGCAAAAGCCGCCCGAACACTTGTAGAGGAAGTTGCGGGTGACGACCTTGGCCTTGCTGCCGTTGTCGATGACGTGGTCGAGGTTGATGACGGACGCGTGCGGCGCCTTCTTGCAGAGCGTGCTGTTGGTGTCGTGGATGACGACGATGCGCGCGTCTGTTTGGCCCTCGTGGCTGATGGCGATTGCGACCGGGTTGGGGCCGATGGGCACCTCGATGTTCTTCATCACGCCGCCGACGTCTTCTCGCAGGATCTTCGGCTTGTTGGGGGTGCGCAGATCGATGATGGCGAGCTTGCCGGGCTTGCACTTGTCTTTGACGTTGGCGAGCGCGACGGCGGCGAAGCGTTGATCGCGGCTGACGGCGATGGCCATCGGGTTGCGGCCTTGTTTCTTGACCAGCTCCGGGCCGTGACAAGCCGAGGGGATGCCGGGCGTCTGGCCGGTGAAGTCGAGCCGGTTGATCTTGTTGGCGGCGCCGCATGATGGCGTGTCGTTGCTGCGGTCAAAGTCCATCTCCTTGCAGGTAGCGGCATCGAAGACACCGACGGTCCCCGAGTGCGGGTAGGCCGATAGCAGCAGGAACTGGCGCCGGGTGACGGCCGCGACGTCGAACATGGACGTCTTGCCGTCGTTGGCGAGCAGCTTCTCGCCGCAGAGGGTCGCGTCGGGATTGACGGCGAACGAGTACGGGCGGAGCTGCTGTTTGCCGCCGAACGTGGAGCTGATGGCGATGGTGTCGACCACGTCGCCGATCGGCTGGCAGTTGCTGAGGTTGGGCGCCTGGCCGCCGGGGTTGAGCCAGCTGCCGGTGGTGTTGTTGCCGTACCGGTCGAGCATCACGCAGACCTGGGGATGGGCGCCCATGCCGTCGTATTGCGTCTTGGCGACCTGGAACTCGTAGAAGACCGACCGCGTCCCGCCGCCGGGCGATGCCTCGGTGCCGTCGACCATCGGGGCGAAGATCCACTTGCTGTCCTGGTCGGTCGCCCGGCACTTGATATGCGCGCCGGCCGTGCAGCAGAGAGCGGGGTTGGCGTAGTCGGCGCACGTCCATCCGATCGTTTCGCTGCTGCCGGGATCGGCGACCTTGGGCGCGCCGGCGGGTGGGGGTGGTCCGGGCGCGGCGAATCCCTTGGGTCCGTAGCTGATGCGCAGGCCGACCGGCGGACTCGTCTGCGGCCCGGCGTTCTTGATGGTGAACGCGACCGTGATGCCCTTGGTTGTTGGGTTGATGTCGCGCGCGGTGGCCGCGAGCTCGGTCACGATGAGGGCCGGTGGGCCGAGCGACGCGAGCTTGGTCGGAAGCACCGGCTTGCCGGCCTTGTCGCCGACCTTCGGGTTGGTGGTCAGCCACTTGATGGCGCCCTGCATGAGAGGGCGCGGGCCGATGTTGTTGTGGAAGTTGGCGTTGATGGCCACCCCGCCTTTGATCAGCGCTTGGATGATGGTCTTGCCGGTCGTGGGCGCGCCGGTGGCGGCCTTGACGATGCCTTGGAGCGATGTGGCGAGCGCGGCGACCAGCGGCGTGGCGGAAGATGTGCCGCCAAAATCGCCTCGGTAGTTGTTGGTCTGGCGACCAGCGACCGGCGCCGCTTCGGCGTGGATCGGCGTGTTCGTTGAGCGGCTCGGGCCCAGCGAGGCGACGTCTCCGCCCCAACCGGCGACCTTCACGCGCGGGCCGCGATTGGAGAATCCTGCGACGGAGCCCGCCTCACCCGCAGTCGCACCGACGACAACGCCGCCCGAATGGCCCTGGCAACCGGGGAACGGGCATGCATAGAAGCGCTTGTAGAGGTCGTGTCCACGCAGCGCGCCACCACCGGCGAAAGGCACACTCTCGTCGGTGAGCAGGCCGAGCCGCTGCCGGTAGTTGCTGGCGCTCGAAAGCAGCGTGACATCGCGCGCGGCCGCCCAGGAAACAGCCGCATGAGCGATCGGGTCATATTCCATCGCGACCCAGTTGCGGTTGCACGTTCCTTCGCTATCACAGCGCGGCGTGTTGGCCGGGATCGGGCAGTTGGCCGCGAGCGCACAGGCCCCACCGGCAGCGCGCGTGTTCGGCGTCACCCACAGGGTCGCCGGGCCCATCCAAGCCGGTCGCGTGAACCCGCCGCAGCGCCCCGAGACGCAGTCGGCAACGAGCTCACAATCGGCCGACGTCGTGCATTCGGAGGCCGACGGATCGCCGCCGCAGCGCCACTTGCGCTCGATCAGCCCAAACGGGCTGGGAATCGCCATCGAAACCGGCAGGCACCGCGCCCCAAACCCCCATTTTTGGCAGTGCGCGTCGGTCGTGCAGCCGTTGGTCGCCAGGTCCAGGTGTGGCCACCCTTCGCAGCGCATGCGCGTGACCCCGCCATCTGTTACCCACGGAGACGGCGGCAGACATTGCACCCGCGGCGCACAACGGCGGCTCGGCGTCGCGGTTTGGGCGCCACAAGGGCGGGTATTGGGACCATCGGCAGGCACGCTCATCGTCACGAAGCTGCCGGCCGGAAGCACGCTGCCGAGCCGCAACATCGACTGCGCAAAGACCCAGTGCCGGTTATCGCCATGCCACCACGCCGCGAAGCTCCCCGCCCACGTGCTCACCTGGTCGACATCGTCGATCGGCGTCAGGTGAACATGGGACTCGCTGCAGATGCCGGTGATGCCGAGCGCGTCGTTGCGCGCCTTCATCACGCCGAGGCAACCCATCTCGTGGCCGCTGTTGCGATAATCCTGCGACGTGCCGCCATTCCAGGTGCTCTGCAACGTGGTCTGGTTCCAATCGACGTCCTCGTGCAGGCGGTTCCAGGTGCGCTCGAGATGCCCCAGCTGCGTGCCCTCTCCGCGTCCGCCCGCGATGCTCCAGGCGTAGTTCACGCCAAAACCACCGGCGCTGTTGGCCGCGGTCTGAGAGCCGTGCAGGTACGTCTGGAACATCGTCGCGTCGTGCGTGGTCAGCCCCAGATCGCCAGCGGTCGACTCGCCAACATGTGCGGGCATGTCCTCGCTGGCCCCGGCCGACATGGGACTGGCCAGCTCGATGAGCGGAGAGTCGTTGTACGCGTCCGCAATAGCCGCGAGGTCGGCGCCGTCGTGCACGATGCGGATGAAAAACGTCTCGAGCCCACGCAGCGCCTTGCCGTTTTTCCTCTCGAGCTTGAGGCGTTGGGCGGCGAGGGCCTTGGGGTCACTGCCAAACATCGGCGCGACAGGACCCATGACATGACCGTGAGCCTTGTCGATCGCGTCCAGGGCGGTGAGTTTGGCGCCTGTCGACGATACGAACCGACCGTGCGGCGCGCCGATGCCGTGGCCGTCTCGCACCATGATCATCAGCGCTCCCGGGCGGTGGATGCCGAGCTCGTACCGGGTCTTTTCAGGTTTGATGAGCGGCGGCAGGTTTTGCAGCTTGAGGGTGCCGCCTTTGCCGTCTGAGATGCTGCGGATAGGGTTCCACAGCGCGCCATCGGTCAGGCGAATGGGCTTGCTGAGCCAGCTGCCCTTCTGTTCGGGCAGTACGCCCCCCTTGAACCCCGCATCGGGACCAGCCGCGGCGTCCGAAGAGGCGATTGCATCGGCGCCGGCGCTGGAATCGGAGCCGGCGCCAGAATCTGAGGCGCCAGAATCGGCGACGGTGCTCGAATCGGAGGGGGCGCCAGAATCGGCGACGGTACTCGAATCGGAGGCGGCGCCAGAATCGGCGACCGTGCTCGAATCGGAGGTAGCGCCAGAATCGGCGACCGTGCTCGAATCGGAGGTAGCGCCAGAATCGGCGACGGGGCCAGAATCGGAGGCGGCGCTCGAATCGACAACTGGGCCGGAATCAGTCGCGCCCGCATCACTGGTGGTCGCCCCGTCGACACCGCTGCCCACGTCTTCGCCTGTCGGCCCGCCGTCTACTTCACCTTTGCCGTCCGCGATGGCCGCGTCCGTGACCCCGCCCGCGTCGGCAGCGGAAGTTTCATCGGTGCCGTCCTTGTCGCCGTTGTCCGAACAGCCAAGAGCCAAACAAGTCCACGCCACCAGCGCGAGATACGCCAAGGGCTTTATCGGTCGTTTCGATGCATGCATGTCCCATTGTCACCCGCGGCGTCACCGATCAAAAGCGGCGCGGTCGCCCCCCCCGGGATCGCCTCACCGAACGCGAGCCTGCTACAGTCTCCGCGCCATGAAACAACACCAGCTCTACATCGCGCTCTCCCTCGTCGCCGTCTTGGGCGCGGTCATGCTGTCCGGTTGCCGCGACGACAAGTCCGAAGACAGCAAAGACGCCGGCCAGCCCTTCGAACGGCAACCGCCGCCCGCCGACGAGGGCATTTACGGGTTTGCCCACGGTTGTTTCGCGGTCGAAGCGTACGACGGGGACAGGACCCTGCGGTTTACGGCGGCGACGTCACCTTCAAGCAGCCGCAGTTGGCCAGTCGGACGGTCGACTTCAACAAGGAAGGCATGATCCACATCGGCCTGCTGCCCGAGGTGATCGAAGACGCGCGGCGCGACGGCGTGTCGGACAAGCAGCTCGAGCCTCTGTTCCGGTCCGCCGAGGCGTACATCCGCATGTGGGTAAAAGCCGAAAAGCGCGCCGGCTTGCTGCCGCAGAGCAGGAGAACGCCAGCGACAAGGATCTTGCCGCGTTGATCAGCGACGTGCTCTCCGATGAACCGCGGTCGGGCGGGCCGTGCACCTTCAGCGCCGAGCAACTGAC
>Ga0114932_10003540_pt1 | contig 15224 bp, 11 predicted proteins | sample 2SBtaG_2_FD_87286 | JGI IMG/M metagenome (GOLD analysis project Ga0114932, IMG submission 87286) | Deep subsurface microbial communities from Kolumbo volcano to uncover new lineages of life (NeLLi) - 2SBTROV12_ACTIVE470 metaG | ecosystem: Environmental > Aquatic > Marine > Volcanic ...
AGCCCGCGTTAACGAAGCCTCGGGTCTTTCGGGCGCAGCGGCATGGATTGTCTTTGTTGATGAGCCCGCACTGCCCGTCCATGAAGCCATGCAGGTCGGCCCTCCCCCGCTGAAGCCGCTTGCGGAAGGTCGCGGGCTGAATCTCGAGAATCTCAGCAGCGAGGGTGTCCGGCAGCTGAAACAGAGCGCCGAGCACGTAGGCCAGCCGCTGCTCACGGCTCAGGCACATCAACATGCCGGTCATGCAGCCGATCTTCGCCTCCTCCACCAACAGCGTTGCCTCTGCAACGGGCATGTCTCCGAGCTCGAGGTCTGGCATGTTGCTGATGCCAATCGCGAAGTCTTCAAACCCTCCGGTGGGCTCCGTTGCCCGCCCGCGCTTGAGGTTGAGAAGGTGGTTGAACGCGACGCGGTACAGCCACGCACGAAACGAGCCACGCCCCTCAAAACCACCGATTCCCAAGGCGACCTTCAACAGGATTTCCTGAGTCGCGTCCTCGGCATCGGAGGGGTTTCGGACCATGCGCAATGCGATGTTGTAGATCCACGCCCGATGCCGATCGACGATGGTCGTCAGCGCATCCCGGTCCCCCCCCGTTGCCGCCGCAACGACGTCGGCGTCTTCGGGCTCGAGCATTGGGTTCATCATCACCTCTTGGCGCTCGCCTCAGACACGGCGCTTGCACCCTGGTATTTCGCAAACAGAACCGCTCCGACAATTCCGAGAAAGAACTCGTTGCCCATGCCGATGATGTTGCCCTGCACGGGCATGCCATCGATGAGCACACTCACCAATCGGCCCGATCCCAGCGCCAGGAACTGCACGAACACAATCAAGCTGGAGGTGTATGTGAGCCGCTTCACGAAGGCGCCCACCACGGCCAGCACGCCAATGACAAAGGACAATGTGGAAAAAGCTCGCACGTCGTTGAGCACGTTGATGTCTTGGGGGATGGCAATGTCGAACACCGCCTTCAGCTCGATCGGCACGAGCAGCGTGCCGGCTCCAAACAGAATCAGCAACACGCCGGACACGACGAGGTAGGTCTTGAGAAGGTTCGAGTCTTGCATCGCGGTCATGGGGGCTCTCTTGTCGGCGGGGGCGGAAATGCCTTTCCTTTAGAGACACAGGCCGGGGTAGGACTGTGACCGTTGCGTCGCATTTTCTTGGCGATTGTGCAGACCACCTCTAGGATCACGTCTTTGGTTGAAGACTGTTCCCGGTTCGCGAATTGGCCCAAGACCAGTTCGACCGCTGCGACGCCGACAAAGATGATGACCAGCTTGGAGGTCTCGAAGTCCACGCCACCACAGAGCCCCTCCTTGGATGTCGTCCGTGGCGACATTTCGGAGGGCTTGGCCTGCCATGCCCCCAAGAATGTCGTCCTCAGAGACACTTCGGACGACTCGGCTGCTCGAGAGACCCTCGTTGGTCACGGCGTTCCGCGCTCAGGGGACCGCAGAGAAACATCCAATTGCTCTGTCGGGATCGTACCCGGTCGGGAGTAGACCTTCATGCGGCCCCACATGTTGTCGGCCCTCTCACCCGTGCCTCGTGCACCTACACAGCGAGCTTCATGACCAAGCCGATGTCCATCTACCTGGACCTCGTGCGATCTGTCGCGGCACTGATGGTGTTCCACAATCATGCGGCCTATTCGCGTTTCGGAGGCCACTGGATGCGCCCTTGGGGCACATTTGGGAACGATGGAGTGATGATCTTCTTCGTCATGTCCGGGTTTGTGATCGCCTACGTCGCGCAGCGGGAAGGAGCCAATTTCCGCGACTTCGCAGTCGCACGCACCAGCAGGCTGTGGTCGGTCGTGCTGCCTGCGCTGCTGATCACGATCGTGCTCGATCAGGCCGGCTCACGCATCGACCCCGCTCTATATGACGGCTGGTGGTACGCGTCGGACCAGCCCATCTGGCGCTTCACCGCCAACCTCTTCTTCATCAACAATCTATGGTTTGACAGCGTGCGCGCGTTTAGCAACGGGCCGTTCTGGAGCATCGGCTACGAGTTTTGGTACTACGTGGTCTTCGCGATGGGCTTCTTCGGCCCCCCTCGCTTGCGCTGGCTCGGCGTGTTGCTCGTTATCGGCTTCGTCGGTCCGCGACTGGCACTGCTGCTGCCGATCTGGATGTTGGGTGTGGCCGTGTTTTGGCTGTGCCAGAGGCGCTCCATCCCCGAATGGCTGGGCTGGACGCTGACCCTCTGCTCCATCGTGGCCTATGGCCTGTTCCGGTACCACAACGTCTCCGACCAGTTGCTCCACTACACCTACGGTATCTGGGGCAAGAAGGCCGTGCGCGCCTTCTGTGGCGGCTACACCGAACGCTTCATGGCCGACTACCTCATGGGGGCGATTGTCGCGGCACACTTCCTCGGGATCTACGGCATACAGCACCGCATCGCCAGTGCACTCGACAAGGTCGAGCGGCCCGCGCGGACGCTGGGAGGCTACACCTTCGCCATCTACCTCTTCCATTACCCCATGCTGATGTTCTTCGGCGCCATCTTCGGCAAGCAGCCCCTGCTACTCATTGCGCTCACCAGCGTCGGCATTGTGATCTGCGCCGAGTTCAGCGAGAAGAAGAAGGGCGCATACCGAGCGGCCGTCGATGCTGCAGTCAAGCGCATCGAGCAGGCATTTAGAGGACCCAGTGCCCATCGGCGCTGACCTCGGCATTATCGGGACGGTCGAGGGGCTGGGCGCTGGCCATCAACACCACGGGCTACGCCAGACCCGTCAGTTCAGTACACGTCGTCCACAGTCGTTCCTGTACCGCTTGGTCGTATGATTGCGGTGCAGACTGTTTGGTCACGAGCTTGCTGTCGATGAACGCACCTGAAGTTGCCCGCAACGAGGGGTCAGACGCCGCAAAAACCGTGCTGCCAGACCGGCGTTGTGGACCAGCACATCGATCGACTTCAGGCTCGAAAGCAGCGCTGCGGCCAGCGTTCTCACCTGTTCCATCTCAGACAAGTCCGAGATGAACAGATCAATCTGGTCGTTGCCAGACTCCTTCGCTATTTCCGCCTTAGCAAGCTCGCCGCGCTCTTTGGACCGGCAGACCATCACGACGTGCGCTCCGAGCTTTGCGAGGCCAAGAGCAGATTCCTTGCCGACACCCGCGTTGGCACCAGTGATGATGCAGACTTTGTTCTTCATCAAAGCTCCGTCGATGCGCTACCGAAGACTCACTGGCGCATCTCGCGACCGATGAGCATCCCAAGCGGCATGAGCGGTTGCAGCGGAATCACGTCGAACTCGATGAAGCCGGCCGCGGCGAGCGGCATCTCTCCGAGAATGCGCTGCGCTGCTTCCTTGTCGGTACTCTCCAATAGCAGGACGATTCCAGTTCCCTCGGCCCGGAACCAGAAATTCCGAATGTGCCCGTCCAGATAGGCCTCGAGCGTGTGTTTGACTTCACTACTGAAGTGCGGGCCCATCTTGCTGCGCTCCGCCCCTTCCTTCATCCTGCTTACCGCCAAAATTTGCATCGTTCACTTCCCTCACGGACTGGTGTTGCTTCGCCGGGCGACCAACGTTGCTCGTTAGCGACCCAACTGGCAGGACCATTTGGTTTACGCTTTAAAGTTTAAAGTGTTCGGTGCGCGAACGCAACCGAAAGTCATATTGCACAGCCAGCTGCTGTTCGACAACCGGCCTGTCGAGGGATTCCGCCCCGTGGATCAGACGCTGATGGTCACCCTCGTCGCGTCGCCGATCGCGCCTGACAAAGTGTGGAGGGTTGCTGGTTAGGCCCGGGCTGATGCCGGCAGCGGCTGGGCGGGAATTCGGAAGTAGAACCGACTGCCCACTCCCAGCTCGCTCTCGACCCAGATCCGCCCCCCGTGGGACTGCACGATCTTGCGGCTGATCGACAGGCCCAGGCCTGAGCCGACTGTCTTTTGGTGGACGTCGCCCACCTGCCTGAAATGGTCGAACACGGCGTCAATGTCGGTCTCTGCGATTCCCGGGCCAGTATCGGACACGCAGATCTGAACCCCTGCGATGCCGTCGGGCTCGACGTAGCGGGCGGCCTCCAGCGCGACAGCCCCATTCTCGGTGAACTTCGCGGCGTTGGAGAGCAAGTTGATCACGACTTGGATGAGTCGTTGCGTATCGCCAATGACCGGCGGCAGATCTGGCGAGATATCTTGAGAGAACGCGACTCCGGGCTTGTCCATAAACAGGATGGAGCACGCAGCGCCGGCGTGGCCCAACACTGTCTGCATATCGATCTCCTCCTCGGACCACACGATCAGATCGGACTCCATGCGGTGCAGGTCGAGCACGTTGTTGATGAGGTCGGTCAGGCGCCTGCCCTCGGAGTTCATGATCTTCAGGTTGCCGCGGATCTGGGCAAGCGCCTTCATCGCCTTGGAATCATCGGTCGGGACGACGGGGGCCACGCGCTGCTCGAGTTTCTTCTGAATCATGTGGGTGAATCCCAAGATGCTCGTCAGGGGAGTGCGGAGCTCATGAGACACAGTGGAGAGGAAGCTGGACTTCAGGTCGTCCATCGCGGCGCCTGATCGCGGGCTCGGGCAGCGTCACTCGAGTCACGACAGCGTTGACAGAGGGCGACACCGCAGTCCCCGATTCACAACAGGAATCAGACTGTCCAGGCCTTCCCGTCGGCCAGAACCATGTTGCACCAGAGCGTCGGGTCGACCTCGAGGGCATCCGAATAGCGCCGCCACGCCTCCACCAATGCCCCGTGGGTGGGCGTTGCCACGGGAATGCAGTGGACGGACCACGCCATTCCCTGGCCGCCGGACCCCTCTCGGTAGTGGCCCTGCGCTTCGGTGATCAGGCGCCGTGCTTCGACCTCGTCGCCACTGCGGGCGGCCACGTGACCGAGCCCTACGAGCATGGTCGCGACCGCTATCTGGTCTCCGAGGTCCTCTGCACTGGAGAGGGCGAGCCGGTAGACGCGAGCCGACTCCTCAAGCTGACCCTCGAACAAACTCAGTCGCGCGACCAGCGTCAGCGTCCACATCTCCAGGCTGATGTCGCCAACGTCCTGGCACCCCTCGACCGCCAGGGTCAGCTTCCTCCTTGCCAGGACCAGGTCTCCCTGCCGATGAGCGACATCGCCCAAATAGAAGTCGGCAAAGGCCGCGCCCCAAGCGAAGCCCATGGTGTGGAGGGATGCACGGACCTCTTCGAAGATCGGGAGCGACGCTTCGATGTCCCGCTGTGTCCAAACAAGGATGGCTTCACGCATGCGGGCATTGGCCTTGCCCATGGGATCGGAGGCCTGTTCGAACAGCGCGATGGCCTCGCGGGCCTGCGCCAACGGTTCGTCGAGCGCGTCGAGCTTCAGCATGCCGTGCAGACTCGCCCACACCAGCATCCACCCTCGCGCCGTCGGCGATTCGCCCGTTCGTGCCATGAGCTTGTCGAACCACTGCAGCCCCTCGTGGTGGTGGCGTCGCACAACCCAGAACCAGCCAAGGGCGCTCGCGATGCGTTGCCCCAGCGTGATGGCGTCAGCCGACAGGCACCAGCGCAGGGCAGCGCGCAGGTTGTCGTGGTCTTGCTCCAGACGGCCGAGCCACTCGAGCTGCCGCGGACCGATGAGCTCTGGAGACGCCGTCTCGGCCCGCTGGCAGTAGTACGCCGCGTGCTCTGCCTTGGCCGAATCCAGCATCGATTCAGAGCTGTGGGCCGCGCCGTATTGACGCAGCGGTGCCAGCATCCGGTAGCGGGTGTCATCCAACCCCGGCGCCACCTGCACCATCGACTTGTCGGCCAGCTGTCCGAGCAGCTCGAGCACCTCGAAGTCGTCGTCGGCACCGCTGACCGCCGTCGCTGCGGCGAGGTCGAACCCGCCCCGAAAGACCGACAGCTGGCAGAACATCGCCTGCTCCTCTTCGGTCAGCACGTCGTAGCTCCAGTCGATGGCCAGCTGCATCGTCCGGTGATGCGGTGTGCCATCCCGAGCGCCGCCCTTGAGCAGCTTGAAGCACTCATCGAGGCGGTCGGCGATTCGAGCGGGCGAGAGCAACTTCGCTCTGGAGGCGGCCAGGCTCACGGCGAGCGGGATACCATCGAGCTTGCGCACAATCCGGGCCACGTCGGCTGCGTTGTCATCGGTCAGCTCGAAGCTCGGTCGCACGGCGCGGGCCCGCTCCACGAAGAGCTGAATCGCTCCCATCTTCGACAGCCGTTCTCGGTCGATGGTCGATGCCGGCACCGGCAGCGGCGGCACCGGAAAGAGCTTCTCGTCGCGCAGGTTGAGCGGTTCTCGACTGGTGGCGACCACAGTGACTTCCGGTGCGACCAGCAGGCGTGAGACGAGTCCCGCGGTGTCGGAGAGGAGATGCTCGCAGTTGTCGATGATGAACAGCAGTTCCTTGTCGATGAGCCAGCCGTCCAGGGCCGCCTCGCCGATGCCGAAGAGCGCCGCTCCCTGTCGTGCCACCACTTCCCCCTCGGTGAGCGCAGCCAGCGGAAGGAACCACACGCCGTCCCGATACTGCCCGGCAACCGTTCGACCCAGCGCCTGGGCGAGGCTGGTCTTGCCCGTGCCACCAAACCCGGTGAGCGTGACGAGGCGCGCCTTTGCCAGCGTCGCCGTCAGCTTCTGAAGCTCGTGCTCTCGCCCGAACAGCGTCGGCAGGGAGTCGGGCAGGTTGCCGGTCCGCTCGGACTTGATGGGTGGCAGGTCTGTCGGCAGGTCCGGATGCTGCAGCCAGAAGATGTTGTCCGGGCGCGACAGGTCGCGCAGCTTCTTGCGGCCAAGGTCCACGAGCGTGCAGTCGCCCGGGGCTTCGGATGTGGCCATGGCTGCGATGCGCGAGACTAGGATCTGCGAGCCCCGGGCGGCGGACATCAGGCGAGCAACATGGTTGAGGCAGGACCCGAAGTAGTAGCCATCCCGCTTCTCGGCCTCTCCGCTGTGGATGCCCATGCGCACCGGCAGTTGCCCGATCTCACCCCAATCTTCCGACAGCAGGGACTGTTGAGCCCGAAGCGCCCCCACCAACGCCTCCGCCGGGGTCCCAAACGCGGCTCCCATGCCATCGCCGGTGTGCTTGTAGACGTCTCCACCCGCTGCCGCAACGGCGCTGTGAACAAGCACATCGTGGCGAGAGACGACGTCGTCCATCACGGTCGGGAACGCCTCCCATAGCCTCGTACTGCCTACGATATCGCTGAACAGGAACGTGTGGAGACGGCGGGACATGGGCCGATCCTACTCTCTCGGTGCGGAGCACGCGAGGTCCGCTGTCGAGGCTCTCAACAAGTGCGTGCCCAGATCTAGCGCCGCCACTTCCCTTCCTCGCGACGCCATCCGCTCCATGGTGACCGATTCCAGAGAAGCCGAGTACGAACCTCTCTGTGGGGTCAAACACGCACTATACTCCCGGTTCTCAGGCAACTACTCATCGGAGTCTGAACCCGTGCACATTCTGTTCATCGCGCTTCTTGCCGGCTCCGCTGACGCCTACGAGACCGATCAGCTCACCGAGCGCTACCTGCCCCTCGAAGACATCCTCGAGGCGGCAAATGCCCACTCCGACAAGCTGTTGACCGAGGCCGCCGCCGCGACCAACGAGGCCGCAGGCTGCACCGGCAACCGGGACGAAATTCTGCCCATCTTGGCCGAGGAGATTCACAACGTCACCGGCAAAGAGGCCTCTGTGCCCGAACGAGGCGAGCTGCGCGGCAAGGGCTACACCATGTACTCGGTCTGGATGGAGTCTGGAGACAACGTGGACCGCCGTGCCTTCATGGACCCGCGGAACGACATCTACAGCGACCTGAACTTCATGCAGAGCATCATCCTGAGCGTCGCTGGCACCAACTCGACCTTCAATCTCAACGGCGTGCTGGTCGGCTCGGACAAGCCCGACCACTTCTGGGACCTCGGCTACTGGTACCTGCGCAAGAGCAAGTGGGGGGAGTACCCACTCAAGGGCATTCGCCACGGCACCGCCACCGAGTACGGCATCTACGGCCTGTTCACGAGCAAGACCTTCAGCTACGCCGACCTCAAGGCCAACTACGACGGCTACATCTGGTTCGATCGGCTGCTCACCGAAGACAGCGAGCTTCAGTTCGATGACAAGGGCTGCGTGGCCCGGGTCGGCAACTTCGACTGGGCGGAATGGGTGAACTGGGAGTGGGACGAGACCATGAATCCCAACACGCACACCAAGCTGGTCGAGAACGGCATTCAGAAGCACCTGCGGGCAAACAAAGAGTCCTATTGCAAGAGCTTCGAAGAGCTGGGAGGCGCCGACTTCGACGCCCACATTCAGCGAACCGTGCAGCAACACCCCTTCTATGCAGATGGAGCTCCCACCAAGCGCTGGGACCCCTATCGCCTCGCAGAGCTGTGCTCGGCGGGATAAACGCCGGCCACCAACCCGAAATAATTCAGTGGAGACCAACATAATGGGCGACTACAAAAACCTCGTCGAGCTGTTCGAGACCAGCATCGAGCGCCACAGTGGCAGCCAGCTCTTTGGCACCGTCAAGAATGGAAACTGGGAGTGGCTGACCTACAAGGCCGTCGGCGAAATGGTCGACAACGCACGCGGCGGTCTGGCTGCCCTCGGCGTAAACGATGGCGACAACGTGGCCGTCATCTCGAACAACCGCGTCGAGTGGGCGGTCGGCTGCTACGCCACATACGGCCTGCAGGCGGGCTACATCCCGATGTACGAGGCGCAGAAGGCATCGGAGTGGAAGTTCAAGCTCGTCGACTCGGGCTCCAAGGTCTGCCTGTGCGCCACCAAGGCGATCTACGACAAGGTCAAGCCCATGATCGGCGAGATCGAGACGCTCGAGCACGTGCTCTGCTTCGAAGACGCCGGCGAAGACTCTTGGTCCAAGCTGCTCGAGAACGGCGCGGCCAATCCAACACCGTCGAGCCAGCCGGACGGAAGCAAGACAGCCGGATTCATCTACACCTCTGGCACGACGGGCAAGCCCAAGGGCGTCATCCTCTCCCACACAAACATCGCGTCGAACGTCAACGCGCTGCAGAAGATTTTCGTGCTCAATGGCGACGACCGCAGCCTGTCATTCCTGCCTTGGGCCCATAGCTTTGGCCAGACCGTCGAGCTGCACGGCATGCTGTCCATGGGCGCCAGCATCGCGGTCAATGACGAGATTCCAAACCTCATCCCCAACTTGGGCACGGTCAAGCCGTCGGTGCTCTACGCGGTCCCTCGCATCTTCAACAAGATCTACGACGGCGTGAACAAGAACATGTCCGAGAAGAGCGGCATGATTCAGGGCCTGTTCAAGGCCGGCATCGCCGCCGCTGCCAAGAAGAACGCCGGCGAGTCTCTCGGCTTCTTCGAGAACATCCAGCTGAACCTCGCCGACCGCCTGATCTTCAGCAAGATCCGCGAGAAGTTCGGCGGACGCCTGCGCTACGCCGTGTCGGGCTCTGCTGCCCTCAACAAAGACGTCGCCAAGTTCATCGACGCCCTCGGAATCGAAGTCTACGAGGGCTACGGCCTGACCGAGACCAGCCCAATCGCGACGGCCAACTTCCCGGACAACCGCAAGATCGGCAGCGTCGGCAAGCCCGTCGACGGAGTGCGCGTGGTCATCGCCGACAACGGCGAGATCGTCATCTACGGCCCGAACATCATGCAGGGCTACCACAACCGCGACGCCGAGACCAAAGCGTGCATGCAGGACGACGGCGGCTTCAAGTCCGGCGACATGGGACGCATCGATGACGAGGGATTTGTCTACATCACAGGCCGCATCAAAGAGCAGTACAAGCTCGAGAATGGCAAGTACGTGGTGCCCTCTCCCCTCGAAGAAGAGCTCAAGCTGTCCCCGTTCATCGGCCAGGTCATGATCTACGGCAGCAACAAGCCGTTCAATGTCGCCCTAGTCGTGCCCGACGCCCCCGCCCTCAAGAAGTGGGCCGAGGGCAAGAACATCGACATCGAGCAGGCCGACAACGCCGAGATTCAGAGTCTGATCGACGAACAGCTCAAAGAGTTTGGCCAGAACTTCAAGGGCTACGAAAAGCCCCGCAAGTTCGTCGTCACCATGGATGAATTCAGCACCGACAACGAAATGCTGACGCCCACTCTCAAATTGAAGCGTCGAAACGTGCTGAAAGTTCACCAAGAGTCCTTGGACGCCCTCTACACTTAGGCCGTGTACCGCTCTGTCACTCTACTGCTCGCTCTGCTGTCGACCCCTGCCTTGGGGGCCGACATCAAGGTTGGTCCGGGTGAGACCTACACCACCATCCAAGACGCCGTGGTCAACGCCAACCCGGGCGACCGCATCGATGTCGCACCGGGCATATATAACGAGGGCACGATTGACCTCAAAGGTGACATTGCAGGGTTGACGATCCGCAAGGATCCCACCGCGGGGCCTGGCGACGTGCTCATCAACCCCACCGACCTCGTTCTGTTCAACTGCGAGAGTGCCGACCACACAATCGAAGACGTCATTATCGACGGAATAACTGCCACCAACCTGAACAACGCTTTCGTGGTCGCCAACCTTGAGACGCTGACCCTCAACAACGTGACCATACGGAACGTGACGGGAATTGATGGCGCCGCGATGTACCTCGACAACGCCACCCAAGTGACCATCGAAGGCTCGACTTTCGACAACAACCGCACGACGGATTGTTGCGACGGCGGCGGGCACATTCTGGTTCGCGGCACCCCGCTGACCATCCGAGACTCGTCGTTCTCGAACGGCGACGCGGGCGGCCAAGAAGGCGGAGCCATCTCGAGCCCCGTCCCCGCCGACATGGTCATCGAGCGGTCCACATTCACCGCAAATACCGGCGGCAATCAGGGCGGCTGCATCTCGACAAACAGCGGCAACAACGTCGAGACACTGACCATCACCGACTCGACCTTCGACAGCTGCGATGGCCGCCAGGGCGGCGCCATCCAGATCAAGAAGTTTGCTGACGTGCAGCTCCTCAACAACACCTTCAAGTTCAACATGGCCCAGCAGAAAGGCGGCGCTGTCTATGTCGAAGAGGGGGACGTGGTCCTCAAGGGCAACCACTTCTGCGCCAACAGCGTCAGCGGCAAGGACGGCGGCGCAGTCATCATTCGCCGCATGAGCAACGCAATTCAGCCGATCCGCATCTACAACAACGTCTTTGCGGTGAACGACAGCGGCAACCGGGCCGCCGCCATCTACTTCGAGAACAGCAACGGCCCTTCAGATGCCGAGATCATCAACAACCACTTTGTCGAGAACGACGGCCGAGACGGCATCGTCTACTACAGCAACACCGATCTGAACCTGACCTTCGTCAACAACTTGGTCTTGGACAACCGGGCAACGAGCAGCCCCATCGTCGACGTGAACGGTGCTTTCCTCGACTACAACCTGTGGTGGGGCAACACCAACCCCTTGTCGGACACGGGAATGGGCACCAACGGCATCAACGCCAGCCCGGACATGCAGACCTACATCACCGGCAACTGCGAGATCAGCGACTACCGCTTGCTGTCCACTAGCGCCGGAATCGACGATGGCGACACATCGTGGGGACTCGACCGGGACGGCGTCGGCAACACCATCGGTGCCTGGGGCGGTCCCGATGGCCTGTTGGTCGACGAGGACGGAGACGGCGAAGACGCAACCATCGACTGCAACGACCTCGACCCGCTGATCAACACGAGCGCGACCGAGGTGTGCGACGGCTTCGACAACGACTGTGACGGCGGAATAGATGTCGGCCTGACCACCCCCTACTACCCGGACTTTGACGTCGATGGATTTGGGGACACCGATGGAACGGCAATCAACGCGTGCTCGGCGCCCGCGCTCTACACCGACGACAACACCGACTGCGACGACAGCGACTTTGCCGTCAAGCCAGGCGCGCCCGAGATCTGCAACAGCATCGACGACAACTGCGACGGCAACGCCGACGAAGGCGTTGGCATGCCCTACTACCCAGATTCCGACTCGGACGGATTTGGGGACCTGACGGCGACGGCGGTCAACGCGTGCACGCCTCCGCCCGACCATCTGCTCGACAATAGCGACTGCGACGACAGCGACCCCGCCGTCAAGCCGGGCGCGACCGAGGTCTGCAACGGCATTGATGACAACTGCACAGGTGGCATCGACGAGGGCTTGGGCACAGACAGCTACTACCCGGACTTCGACGGGGACAGCTTCGGAGACAGCACCGTGGCCGCGGTCACCGCCTGCGTCGCGCCGCCAATGCACGTGCTCGACGACACCGACTGCGACGACGGCGACCCAGCGGTCAAGCCGGGCGCCACCGAGACCTGCAACGGCATCGACGACAACTGCACGGCCGGCATCGACGAGTTCCTGACCACGACCTTCTATCGAGACAGCGACGTCGATGGTTTTGGCGACAGCGCGGTGAATGTGGACGCTTGCACCGTGCCCGCCGGCTACGTCGCCGACAGCACCGACTGCGATGACTCCGACCCCATCCTGTTCCCAGGGCAGCTGTGGTACAAAGACGCGGACGGTGACGCATTCGGCGACGGCACCGACGAAAAGACCGCCTGCGCCCAGCCGGCCACCTACATCCTCGACGACACCGACTGCGACGACGCCGACAATGGCGTCTACCCCGGTGCCGAAGAGGTCTGCAACGCTGTCGATGACGACTGTGACACATCGATCGACGAGGGCTTCACCTTCCTTGACCAGTGGCTCGACCTCGACAACGACGGTTTCGGCGACAGCAGCACCCAGATCACCGACTGCAAGGTCGTTTCCGGCTACGCGGCAAACCCAACGGACTGCGATGACAGCACTGACGCGGTGAACCCGGCACAGACCGACATCTGCAACGGCATCGACGACAACTGCAGCGGCACCCCTGACGACGGCAGCACCTACACATTCACCGACCAGTACCACGACGTCGATGGCGATGGATTCGGCGACCCCACAGACAGCGTCAACGCCTGCAGCTCGGTTGCCGACTACGTCACCGACGCGACGGACTGCGACGACGGCAATGCCGAGGTCAACACCGCGGCCGTCGAGGTCTGCAACACCATCGACGACGACTGCGACGGCGACATCGACGCCGCCGACCCAAGCCTGGACGAGACGCTCAAGGCCAAGTGGTACCTCGACGACGACACCGACGGCTTCGGCCTGGCCTCTGACTTCGTCGAGTCCTGCGACGCCGTTGCCGGTCGCGTCCTCAACGATGCGGACTGCGACGACAGCGAAATCGCCGTCAACCCCTCTGCACAGGAAGTCTGCAACGACCTCGACGACGACTGCGACGCCAGCGTCGACGACGCCGACCCCAGCGTCGACACGGCCACCGGCACCAGCTGGTACGAGGACGATGACGGGGACCTGTACGGACGCCAGACCAATGCGGTCGACGCCTGCGACGCGCCCGCCGGCTGGGTTGCCGACAACACCGACTGCGATGACAGCCTAGCAACCATCAATCCCGGTGCCACCGACATTCCCGGCGATTTCATCGACCAGGACTGCGACGGCATCGACGCCACTGCATGCGACCGCGACAACGACGGCTTTGCTGGGTCGCAGTGTGGCGGCGACGACTGCGATGACGACGACGCTGACTTCAACCCACTGGCCGAAGAGTTCTGGTACGACGGCTTCGATCAAAACTGCGACGGCGCCAACGACTGGGACGCGGACTACGACGGCCAGGATGCCGAACCTTGGGGCGGCGACTGCAACGACGATGACGACACGATCTATGTTGGAGCGACGGACATTCCCGCTGACACCATCGACCAAGACTGCGATGGCTTCGACGCAGAGATCGGCGGCGGAGACACAGACGGCGACGGCCTGACCGACGACGACGAGACGGACCTGTGGGGCACCGATCCGCTCAATGCCGACACCGATGCCGATGGAATCACGGACTATGACGAAGTCTGGGTCACCAACACCGACCCCCTCAATCCGGACAGTGACGGCGACGGGGTCGACGACGGCGACGAGGTCGACGCTGGCACAGCGCCCGACAACGACGACACCGACGGCGACGGCATCAGTGACGGCGACGAGGTGGCGGCGGGCTCCGACCCAACCAGCAGCGACACCGATGGCGATGGCGTGGACGACCTGACTGAGGGCTTTGGCGACTCCGACGGAGACGGCATCGCCGATCTGCTCGACGACGACGATGACAACGACGGCGTGCCCAGCTCCGAAGAAGCCGACGGCGACTTTGACGGCGACGGCATCGACAACCGGCTCGACAACGACAGCGACAACGACGGCGTACATGACGGTGCCGAACCGGTTGATGCCATGTTCGACAACGGTTCCGACGGCGCTGGGGACACCGCCCCCACAGGTCCGGACAGCTACGGCTTGGGTTGTGGCTGTGCGACCGGCGCACCCGGCGACCGGACGCCCTTCGGCATTCTGATGCTGGGCGCAATGCTGATGCGGCGGCGCAAGTAGACACGCCCACCGTGAGGACCTGCGGCGCATGTGAGGTCTGTTGTGTCGTCCTGGACATTCCGGCCGTCAGCTCTGCTGCGGGCGTCGCATGCACTCATCTGACGGGCGCCGGGTGCGGTGTCTACCCAGCCCGCCCGGCAACGTGCCGAGGCTTCGTCTGCAACTGGGTGATGGCGGACCCCTTGCTGCCTGAGCACGTGCGCCCAGATCGAAGCGGGGTCATGGCCTGGGCCGAACGTGGCACCGCTGGCCTGACGATTCAGGTCCGGGAGCTCCGTGCCCGTGCGCTCGAAGAATCGGTCTTCGTCGCGGCCATGGATGCTTGGCGCCAGCGCTTTGCCGTCGTGGTTCAGACCGCCGACGGCGGGCGCAGAGTCGGCTTTGTGGACCAGGATTGGCTGGAGCTCTGAGCATCTGCCGAAGCCAAGCGCAAACTCGCATACAAACGGCGTCTCAGAGCCGTTGACGATCGGCAAAGCCCCAACTACCATGTGCAAATGCGCTCGTTCCGTTTCCACTACGAATGCGCATCCATACACTTCCCCGGCAGATCCATGCACAGACTCCTGTTTGCGACCTTCGTCCTCCTCATGTCCACCGCCTGTCGAAACGATGTCGACAACGACGAGGACGGCATTCCCGATTGGGCGGACTGCAATGACGAAGACGGTGCTGTCGGGCCAGACGTGGCCGAGACCTGCAACGGCATCGACGACAACTGCGACGGAGTGGTCGACAACGACGCGAGCGACGCGACGATGTTCTACCTCGATGACGACGGGGACGGCT
>Ga0114932_10003546_pt1 | contig 15195 bp, 15 predicted proteins | sample 2SBtaG_2_FD_87286 | JGI IMG/M metagenome (GOLD analysis project Ga0114932, IMG submission 87286) | Deep subsurface microbial communities from Kolumbo volcano to uncover new lineages of life (NeLLi) - 2SBTROV12_ACTIVE470 metaG | ecosystem: Environmental > Aquatic > Marine > Volcanic ...
ACTCCGGTTCCAATTATCACCCACTTGACGTTTCCAGAGCAATCACTGCTAGATTCAAGCAGAAATCCACAGCATTTCCTTTGATTAATTAATATATCATTAGGCCATTTAACCTTAACCTCTACCATCGGTGGCAGTAAAGCTCCCAAGGCATCGCACATTGCAACAGCAGAGACAAATGAGATCCCTAGTGCCTTACTCACTATGCATTTTGGTTTGATTAACATAGAAAAATACAAATTTCCTTTTGGTGAGTTCCAACTGCGCCCTCGGCGCCCTCTCCCCGAAGATTGTGATAAAGCTTGAACTATTAGTCCTTCACCAGCTCCGCTTTCAGCCATTTTTCGACATTCTACATTAGTGCTATCTGTATCGTCTAATGTATGAAGAAAATAGCCCGGCATCAGTTTTTCCATTAATCCAATATACCTGCCTCTAGTTAAAAAGTGATGCTGCCGCCTGACCAGCCCGATTAACGATAATTGAATGGTTGGCAAAGAACAAAAGTGTGAACATGGCGGAAGCGCCGATAATTATATTTAACTCTGGACTACTCAATTTATCTAGTTCCTGTTTGGGCTCATCAAAGTACATTACCTTAATAATTCGTAGGTAATAATACGCTCCAACTACGGTAGATAGCGCTGCAATCAATACCAACCAATACATCTCTGCCCGCAGGACAGCTATAAAAAGATAAAACTTAGCAAAGAATCCTGCCATTGGAGGTATGCCGGCTAAGCCTAGCAACATTATAGCAAACGCTACAGAAAAGATTGGCTGACTTTTTCCAATCCCAGACAAATCAGAAATTTTTTCCAAATGCAAGTTATTCACTTTTGCCGCTAAGATGCACCCAAACGTTCCTACTACTAAAACAAGGTATACAGTCAAATAGATAAGTACATTAGTGATGGCAAATTCCGAACCCGAGCCAATTCCCATTAGAACATAGCCCACGTGAGCGATCGTGCTGTATGCCATTAGTCTTTTGATGTTGTTTTGGATTACCGCCAGTAGGCTACCAACTATCATTGAGGCTATTGCCAAGAACCAAATGATCTGCTGCCACTGATGTATTGCATCTGGAAAGGCCTCAAGGAGCAGTCGAATAACGAGACTAAGAGCAGCTATTTTAGGTGCTACGGCAAAAAACATAGTTATGGTGGTAGGCGAACCCTCATATACATCAGGGGTCCACATATGGAATGGCACGGCCGATACTTTAAAAGCAAGCCCACAACATACCAGCACTAACCCCAAAAGGAAGGGAGAGAGCCCAACATCATGCATACCAGTAGCGGTTGCTATTAGTTCAAAGGAAGTGCTTCCGACAGCTCCATATATAAAACTGCACCCATAAAGTAGAAGACCAGAGGACAGTGCCCCAAGCACAAAAAACTTCAAGCCCGCCTCAGATGACTTTACCGAATTCCGATCAAATGCTGCTAGGGTGTAAAGCGAAAGGCTTTGAAGCTCAATTGCCAAGTACAGCGACATTAGATCATTTGCTGACACCATTAACAGCATACCTAAAGTAGCAAACCCAATGAGAATTGGATATTCGTTCTGCATAAGATTTGATGCTTTTCGGTAAGCCACTGATATCAATAAGGTCATAATTACTGAGCAAATGATTAGTGTTTGTGTGAACCTCCCATAGGAGTCCAAGATAAGAAGATCAGAAAATAATTTAATTTTTTCCGCATCTCTTGTAACAACAAGTATTGCCACTACTGCTAACAAGGCTATCACCAAGCGAGTAACGCCTGGCTCGGCAGTCTCATCGCGAAATGCTCCAAAAACTAACAAAATAAGCAAACCTCCTGCTAGAAGAATTTCAGGAAGCAGTTGCAGTACATCTGCACTTATACTCATTGAAGACAATTCATTTTACTAGTGAAATTTTCTTAACTTGTAGGCTTGGTTGACTAAGTAGAAGTAATTTCTCTACAGATAAATGCATGGTGTTCAAAATTGGTCTTGGGTAAACCCCGATCAAGAGTATTGCAACAACTAAGGGAATAAATATACACCGTTCACGAACACCTAGGTCTGAAAGGGCACTTATTCTTTCCATCGTGTTCTCCCCAAAAATAACCCGCTTGTACAGCCAAAGCATGTAAGCCGCTCCGAGAACAACACCAAAACCGGCAAAAAGTGCGGTCCACGTACTTATTGGGAAAACCCCCACCAAAACCAACATCTCTCCAACAAACCCTGATGTGCCAGGTAAACCAATAGCCCCTAAAGAAAACACCATAAGGGCAAAAGCGTACACAGGCATCTTATCAACCAACCCACCATAATCTTTGATCAGTCGAGAATGAGTTCTGTCATACAAGACCCCAACAGACAAAAATAAAGAGGCCGAGACCAACCCATGGCTCAACATTATCACAACTGCACCCTCGACACCTTGAATGGTCAGAGAAAACAATCCAATGGTTACAAATCCCATATGAGCTACTGACGAATACGCTATAAGTTTCTTCATGTCCTCCTGCACAAGAGCAACTAATGACGTATAAATTATGGCGATAACACTTAAAATAAAAACAAATGGAGTGAAATATGCCGTGGCATCTGGAAACATAGGCAATGAGAAGCGAATAAACCCGTAAGCACCAAGCTTTAAAAGTACTCCTGCAAGTATTACAGAACCGGCCGTGGGGGCCTCAACGTGGGCCTCGGGTAGCCAAGTATGGAATGGCCACATCGGTATTTTTACCGCAAATGAAGCAAACACTAGCAGCCATAGCCAAATTTGAAAACTGAAAGCAAATTCGTTTCTCATTAGCACCGGAATGCTGCTAGATCCTGCTTCTAAATAGAGCAAAAGAATAGCAACCAAAAACAAGACCGAGCCGGCCAGTGTATACAAAAAGAACTTCAAGGTGGCCCGAATCCTACCAGGCCCTCCCCAAATCCCAATTATAATGAACATTGGGATAAGAAGACCTTCAAAAAACATATAAAACAAAACAGTATCGAGTGCACAAAAGGCACCTAGAATCATGGTCTCCAGCAGCAGAAATCCAACCATATACTCCCGGACACGGTCGGTTATTACTTCCCAACTGGACAAGATGCAGATGAAACTCAAAAAAGATGTAAGACTAATAAAAATAACAGAGATGCCATCAATTCCCAAGGAATAAGATATTCCTAAACTTGGGATCCAAGTCCTCTCTTCTAAGAATTGAAAATTGGAGACAGTTGCATCAAATTGGGTCCATAAAAAACAGGCTAGTAAAAACGTTATACCTGTCGACCACAACCCCACAGCCTTTACATTCGTGGCCACCAATTCTTGATCCCCACGAACCAAACATACAAAAAGCGCCCCGATTAACGGCTGAAATATCAATATGCTAAGAATTGGCCAATCCATCAGATCACGGCTCCCCACAGAGCATAAAAACTCAATAGACAGGCGACGCCAATAATCATCACAAAAGCATAGTGGTAGATATAGCCTGTTTGGCCCTGACTCAATCTTTTGGAAGTCCTCAGAACTACGTCAGCAACTCCTTGGGGACCCAAGGCATCGATCACGGACTCATCGATCGCCCTCCACAAACCATAACCAACTCGCTTTAGAAAGTTTGTTAGAGCTACATCATATAGGTAATCAAAGAACCACTTTTTGACCAATAATTGGCGCACAAATGTTAGTCGGTTTAAATAGTGGATAAGATGCACCCGGTACTTACTGAACAGCAACCAACAACTCACCAGACCACCTAAGCTGACAATGACTGGAAGTAGTTTTACCCATAGTGGTGAGTGGTGCACAAACTTTATTCCCGCATGACTATCCGCGACATAGAGTGCATTCCCCCAAAATAAATTGTTCCCCTCTACCATGCCTAAGCCAAAGTACCCCGCACCAACCGCTCCGATAGCCAAAAAAAAGAGTGGAATCATCATGGATTTAGGAGACTCGTGTATCCGCGCAAAAACCTTTTCATCTTCTCCAAATTTTCCATGAAAACTCATTAATATCACTTTAGCTGTGTAGAAAGCTGTCATAGCTACTACGGCTATTCCCAGCCAGAACACTAATGTCCCCGACCATGTAGAGGAGGAATATGCGGATTCTAAAATGAGATCTTTTGAGAAATAACCCGAAAATGGAGGCAAACCAATTAGCGCCCACGACCCTATCAACATCATCCCGTACGTTGCTGGGATTAAACGCCACACACCACCCATTTTTCGCATATCCTGTTCACCGGATAAGGCATGAATTACCGAACCAGCTCCAAGAAATAAAAGCGCTTTAAAGAAAGCATGGGTAAACAAATGAAATATTGCTGCAGAATACGCAGAAAGGCCACAGGCAAAGAACATATAGCCTAGTTGACTGCAGGTTGAATATGCTACGACACGTTTTATATCCACCTGCACTAAAGCTATGCTCCCCGCCATGAAGGCCGTTAATCCACCCACTAGGGTAACCACCAACAGGGCTACTTCCGACAACTCAAATAAAGGAGAGCATCTAGCCACTAGAAAAACTCCAGCCGTCACCATTGTCGCCGCATGGATTAATGCCGAGACCGGAGTCGGCCCCTCCATTGCATCGGCCAACCAGGTATGTAAACCAATCTGGGCCGATTTACCCATAGCTCCAAAGAAGAGTAACAAACAAATCACTGTGATGGGATCGCAGGAAAATCCAAAAAGTGAGATTCGCTGCCCCGATACCTCTGGGGCAAGGCGAAATACATTTGCAAACTCTATTGTGCCAAAGACCATAAAGATGGCCGCAATTCCGAGGATGAGCCCTAGATCCCCTACCCGATTTACAAGAAATGCTTTCAGCGCCGCGGTATTTGCTGATTCTTTACTGCACCAAAAACCTATCAGCAAATAACTACAAAGCCCCACACCTTCCCATCCAAAAAATAATTGAACAAAGTTATTTGATGTTACGAGGATTAACATTGAGAAGGTAAATAGAGACAGATAGCACATGAATCGTGGGACATGCGGATCATTATTCATATACCCTATGGAATATATATGAACTAATGCCGACACACTTGTCACAATAAAAATCATTAATGCACTTAATGAATCAATATAAATACCCCAGGAAGCCGAAAATGAACCTGACTCTATCCATTCAAAAAGCTGGACGGAATGAACCGTTCCATTGTTTATGGCTGTCGCTAAAACCCAGCAACTAATTCCTGCTGACAGTACAATGGAGGCACAAGTAACTGCTTGTGCACCCTTCTTTCCCAAGGATCTGCCAAACAGAGCCACCAAAAGAGACGCAAACAAAGGAAGAAAAATGCACGCAAATACCACCGCATTCACCCCTTCATGAGGTTAATATTATCAACTTGAATCGATTTTTGGTGGCGACTAAAGGCAACTAAAATAGCCAAACCGATGGATATCTCTGCTGCGGCGACGGTTAAAACAAACATAGTGAACACTTGGCCTGCTATATCTCCTAGATATACTGAAAATGCAACCAAATTTAAATTTACACCTAGCAAGATTAATTCTAATGACATTAGGATAGCGATAATACTCTTTCTATTGATGAATATACCAAAGACACCAAGTGTAAAAAGAATCGAAGCCAATATTAGATAGTGGGTTAAGCTAATGGTCATGTAGCGCCACTGTACGGTTTTATTTTTTTTATCTCGATCGCATCTTGTTTTGTTCGTTCAACTTGTTTGCCAATGTCCTGCCTTCGAGCTTCTTTGCCAGTCCTCAAAGTGAGAACAATGGCAGCGACCATTGCAACGAGTAGAATTAAACCAGACAGCTGAAACAAATAAAAATATTTAGTATAAAGAACTCTACCTAACTCTTCGGTATTTGTAAGGCCAACTCGTGGTTCGGAGATCATTGCGGCTGTTGCTACAAACGGGTTCGAAGAGAAAGAGAATGAAACCAAAACGAATTCAGCTAAAAGTAGTGCTGTCAGAACTCCTCCAATAGGTAGATATTGCAAAAATCCCGATTTTATCTCGGCTTTACCAACGTTTAGCATCATAACAACAAACATAAAGAGCACGGCTACCGCGCCAACATACACGATCACCAGGATCATCGCCAAAAATTCTGCACCTAAAGTTACAAATAAGATTGCGACATTAAGAAATACAAAAATTAACCACAAAACAGCGTGGACAGTATTTCCTGAAAAGACCACCATAGCCGCAGCTAAAATAGTGACAACGGAAACAAGATAAAAACAAATAATAATTAACATTCGTCAACCCAATGGCTCGACAAAAGAATAGAATTTTTCATCTCTTTAACTAGTGCCTTTACGAATTACTTGCAGCTATTGATACTGTTCTTCATTTTCTAAATTTTTAATAATTTGCGGCTCCCACCGGTCGCCATTCTCTAACAATTTTTCCTTTGTGAAATATAACTCTTCCCTAGTCTCAGTTGAGAACTCGTAATTAGGCCCCTGCACAATGGCATCGACAGGGCAAGATTCCTGACAGAAACCACAATAAATACATTTCACCATATCTATATCGTATCGTGTAGTTTTTCTGCTCCCATCGTCCCTAGGCTGAACTTCAATGGTTATGGCCTGAGCCGGACATATGGCCTCACATAATTTACATCCAATGCAGCGCTCTTCACCATTTGGATAACGCCGCAAAGCATGTTCGCCCCTGAACCTTGAACTTAGCCGCCCCTTTTCATGTGGATAATTGAGAGTAATCTTTCTTCGAAATATATACCTAATCGTAAGAAAGAGTCCTTTAACGATTTCTATCAATAATATCCAACGAGCTTTATGGTACAGCATGACTCTACTTAACCCCTAAAACCACTCTGTGAATCCATTGAATTGCTTATCCAGTGCCAAAACGACGGTCGACGTAATTACTAAACTTAACAAAGAAAAGGGCAAGAAGACCTTCCAACCCAGTCTCATTAATTGGTCGTAGCGATATCGAGGCAGAGTAGCTCTCACCCACAAGAAGCAGAACAGCAAAAAGGCTATTTTCATTAAAAACCAGATAATACCCGGCACCAGGTTTAAAGGACTGACATCCAATGGCGGAAGCCAACCACCAAAAAATAAGATGGTAGCCATCGCACTCATCAGAATCATCGCAGCGTATTCCCCAAGAAAAAACAGAGCAAAGGGCATCGATGAATACTCAACAAAATATCCAGCTACTAGAGAAGCATCATCCTCCGGAAGATCAAAGGGATGTCGATTAGTTTCTGCTAAGGTCGATACGAAGAAGATAACAAACATTGGAAACAATGGAATAAAAAACCAAATATTTTGCTGCGCATTAACTATCGTAGTAAGATTAAGTGATCCAACACACACCAGCACCGTTACTATCACGAATCCCATCGAAACCTCATAAGACACCATTTGTGCAGCGGAACGCAAAGCCCCCAGGAATGCATACCTTGAATTGCTTGCCCATCCCGCCATCAAAACCCCATAAACACTTAAAGAAGAGATAGCGATTAGGTACAAAACTCCAACATTTATGTCTGCGAGGACCCACCCCTCATCAAATGGGATAACCGCCCAAGCCGCAAAACTAAGAACAAATGTAATCATAGGAGCTAGAACAAAGAGTATTTTATTTGCCCCCGTTGGAATAATAGTCTCTTTTAAAAAAAGTTTGAGAGCATCAGCTATAGGCTGAAGCAGCCCAAAGGGACCCACTACATTGGGTCCCCGCCTAAGTTGGATTGCTCCAATTAGTTTTCTTTCAAAATACGTTAGATAGGCCACAGCCATCAAAAGGGGCACGATAATTGAAAGCACTTGAAAGACCAATTTTCCGCTTGGTAATAGGAAATGTTGCAGAAAATATTCCATCATTCTGCACTAGTGACAGACGGTTTTTGAGGATGAGTTAGCAAAAAGTGTTTTGTGCACTCAAGCATTGTTGTGGAGGCACGGGAAACGGGATCCGTCATAAAATAGTTTTTAACCGCACTGGAATATGGAGTTGTGTCCTCCAAAGAGCCTTCCAACCCAAATTCACCCCAGTTAGCTTCTGATATTATATTAGGGTCCCCAAACTCCGGACAAATTTGGATCATTTTTTCCCTTAAGGCGCTAAAACTATCGTAGGGCAATGTAAGTCCAAGCGTAGCAGACAGAGCTCTTAAAATAGCCCAATCTTCTCTAGCATCTCCTGGAGGTTGGGTGGCTACTTGTCCGTATTGCGGCCGGCCTTCCGTGTTAACATAACAACCTTCTTTCTCGGTATAGGCAGCGCCAGGCAAGACCACATCGGCAATATTGGCCCCTCTATCCCCATGGTGGCCTTGGTACACTATAAATAACCCCTCTAGTAATTCTGGACATATCTCATCCACACCTAAAAGATAAAGTAATTTGAGAGGTCTTTCTTTAAAATCTCCAGACAATATTTGGCGTGCTCCTAGCCCATTCGGACCTGGCACAAGTCCAAGATCTAATCCACCTACTCTTGCCGCCGCAGTGTGCAAGACATTAAAGCCGTTCCATCCCTCCCGAACCAAGTCGTACTTCTCAGCAATTACCTTGCTACCCCATAAAATATTTGCACCGTCGGTCCGACCTAGCGCCCCTTGTCCAACAATTAACATTGGCCTCACAGCCTCTTGTAAAACTTCGCAAAAAGGGTGCTTCCCCTCAATAATTTCACATAAAACCTGATTACCGGAGCCCAGCTCTTCAACTGGGTAAGTTAAATCAACTGGCTTGCCTATGTTAGCCACGGCATAATCTCCATCCAGCCATCTTTCCCGCAATCGACTATTTATGATCGGCGCTTCCAATCTTGGGTTAGTGCCTATCAACAAGCACAAATCACTTTTATCAATACCAGCGATTGAAGTGTTAAAAATATAGCTACATCGTGGTTGGGCCTGCAAGGCAGCACCATCTTGTCTACAATCAATATTGGGGCAATTCAAAGCAGAAAACAGGTCTTTTAATGCTAGCATTGACTCAGCGTCACAAAGATCACCGGCCAGAGCAGCAAGCTCACTGCCATCCAGCTGCTCTACCTCGTTACGAATACGCTCAAAAGCAACATCCCAGCTAACAGGAGTGAGCTTACCATCCTTTCTTCGCATGAAAGGTTTATCCAGCCTCTGCCTTCGTAGACCATCATATGCAAATCGTGTTTTATCACCAATCCACTCCTGATTAATCGCCTCATGTAATCGTGGAGTAATTCTCATCACCTGTTTATCTCGAACGTCTATGCGAATATTACTACCAACAGCATCCAGCACATCGACGGATTCTGTTTTTAACAATTCCCACGGCCGAGCCACAAAAGCGTATGGCTTTGACGTCAATGCCCCGACTGGACATAAATCAATAATATTCCCAAACATCTCAGAGCAATCTGCCCCCTGCTCCAGACTCGCCGTAATCTCCATGTCCTCACCGCGCCCATACCCTCCTATATTAGGTACCCCCGCAACCTCCTCCATAAAACGCACACATCTTGTACAGTGAATACATCTCGTCATATGAGTTTTAATTAGAGGGCCAAAATCCTTTTGACTTACGGCCCGTTTTTGCTCAAAAAAACGACTTGAATCCCTCCCATACCCCAAAGCCTGATCCTGCAAGTCACACTCGCCCCCTTGATCACATACAGGACAATCCAAGGGGTGGTTAATCAATAAAAATTCCATTACGCCCTTACGAGCAACATGCACCATGTCAGAGTCAGTTCTTACGGACATGTTTTGCGCAACGGGCATCGCACACGAAGCTACGGGTTTAGAACTTCCCTCCACTTCGACAAGACACATTCGACAATTTCCTGCTATAGATAACCGTTCGTGAAAACAAAAATGCGGTATTTCAACGCCAGCAAAATTGCAAGCCTGCATTACTGTAGTGCCTTCCTCCAGCTGATACTCTATCCCATCAATTAAAATTTTAACCATTGCTTTAGACAGTGTTCTTCCCTTGAATTCCTAATATTCGCCGTTCCATCTCTGGTCGAAAATGTCGCACCAACCCCTGTATTGGCCAGGCCGCAGCATCACCAAGAGCACAAATAGTGTGTCCCTCAATCTGTTTGGTTACATTTTCGATAAGCGAAATGTCTTCTATCCTGGCGGTGCCTTCTGTCAGACGCTTCATCATCCTCGAGAGCCAACCTGTACCTTCTCGACACGGGGTACATTGGCCGCAACTTTCATGTTTGTAGAACTGTGATAACCGCCATATAGCTGCAATTATATCTGTCGATTTATCCATAACTATTACAGCCGCAGTTCCTAATCCGGATTGGACGTCCGCCAGAGCATCAAAATCCATAATAACATTATCGCAGACCGACTTTGGGATGAGAGGAACTGATGACCCTCCGGGTATTACGGCTAAGAGGTTCTCCCATCCCCCTCTAACGCCCCCGGCATGCTTGTCAATTAGTTCACGCAGAGGAATCCCCATTTCTTCCTCAATATTGCATGGTTTCTCCACATGTCCTGAGATACAAAACACTTTGGTTCCTGAATTGCGCTCACGTCCAAAATTCGAGAACCATGAGCCCCCCCTTCTCATTATTGTCGAAATAACTGCTATCGTCTCTACATTGTTAACAGTCGTCGGGCATCCCCAAAGACCCACATTGGCAGGAAAAGGAGGCTTTAATCTTGGTTGCCCTTTCTTCCCCTCCAAACTTTCTATCAACGCGGTCTCTTCTCCACAAATATAGGCCCCAGCACCCCGATGTAGATAGACGTCATGTGAAAATCCCGAGCCGCATGCATTTTTTCCCAATAGACCTTGCTCATAAGCCTCATCAATTGCCCGCTGAAGTATCTGGGCCTCTTTAAAAAACTCACCGCGTATATAGATGTAGGTTCTTGTTGCTCCAATCGCAAAGCCAGCGATCAAACACCCTTCTAATAATTTATGTGGCTCGTTTCGGAGTATGTCGCGGTCCTTGCAGGTTCCGGGTTCGCTTTCATCTGCATTAATCACGAGATATGATGGCCGCTCATCTTTTCCCGCTGGCATAAACGACCATTTAAGCCCCGTCGGAAAACCAGCCCCCCCCCTTCCTCTCAGACCAGATTTCTTTACTTCCGCAATGATATTGTCGCGGCCCAACTTGAGTATTCCACTAACATTATCCCAATCCCCGCGGGTCTTAGCCGAGCAAATATTAGATTGGCTTGACCCATGTAAATTTCCAAATATTTTATCACTTTCCCGTAACATCTTACTTTCCTAAAACCTTCCCTCTATGCTCAGAATGTTCAATCCTCTATAGGCATAGAGTTATCTCTTTAACTCAGCCTTCAACCCCGCCCTCAAACTCTCGATAACAGATAATAATTTTTCACTCGTTAGATCTTCATAATACTGATCATTTATCTGCATGACAGGACCATTCACACAAGCACCTAAGCATTCTACCTCAACAAATGTAAACATATTGTCCTTGCTAGTCTCTTCGACTTCAATCTCAAGATGATCCTTTAAAACATCACGGAGAGTGTCACTCCCTCTCAACCAACAAGGGGTAGTTTTACACATCTGAATCAAAAACTTTCCACAAGGCTTCTGTCTAAACATTGTATAGAAACTGGCGACTTCAAATGCCCTTGTCTCGGAGATATCCAGCAATTGGGCCACATATCGAACGGCCCCCTCTGGTAACCAATTATCATTTTGGCGCTGAGCAAGGTCTAACAACGGAACTAGGGCGCTACTACCCTTCCCTTCTGGATAATTCGCAATTATTTTCTTTGCTACCAGTTTATTCTCGACACTAAATGAAAATTCTTGGTTTCTTTCTTCTATTGAGTGAGATAGACCGCCGCTCATCTATCAACCTCGCCGAACACAATATCCATACTGGCTATACATGCGACCACATCAGCTAACTGATGGCCTTTGACCATAAAGTCCAAGCCTTGCAAATGTGCAAATCCTGGAGCACGAATTTTACATCGATATGGTTTATTGCTTCCATCCGCCACAAGAAACACGCCAAATTCACCTTTTGGCGCCTCAACCGCAGTGTAGGTTTCTCCCCGAGGCACATGATAACCTTCAGTATACAACTTAAAATGGTGGATGAGAGATTCCATTGAATTCTTCATATCAGCTCTCTTAGGAGGTGAAATCTTGTTATTACTAGTCATTACTTCACCTCCGGGTAGCTCAATTAAACATTGTTTGATAATCCGAAGACTTTGTCTCATTTCCTCCAGGCGAATTAGGTAACGATCGTAACAATCGCCATTTTTCCCCACAGGTATGTCAAAATCCATCCGAGCATAAACATCATAAGGCTGCGATTTTCTTAAGTCCCACGCTACTCCGCTTCCCCTCAGCATCACACCACTAAAACCCCAATCAAGAGCCTGTTCCTTTGAAACGATGCCTATATCCACGTTTCTCTGTTTCCAAATTCTGTTGTCCGTCAGTAAAGTCTCAACGTCATCTAGAATTTTGGGAAATTCATCGGACCATTTTTCTATGTCACCAATAAGATCGTGGGGTAAATCCTTGTGAACTCCTCCTGGACGTATATATGCCGCATGCAGTCTGGCACCTGAAACGCGCTCATAAAACTCCATTAATTTTTCTCTCTCCTCGAACATCCAGAGAAACGGCGTCATGGCACCTATATCCAATGCATTGGCACTTATTTGTAATAAATGATTCAATACGCGCGTAACTTCGTGAAAAAGAACACGGATATACTGAGCACGGATTGGAATCTCGCAGCCCAATAATTTCTCTACCGCCAGACTAAAACAGTGCTCTTGTCCCATCGCAGACACATAGTCCAGTCGATCAAAGTACGGCAGAGATTGCAGGTAGTTTTTATGCTCTATAAGTTTCTCTGTTCCTCGGTGCAACAATCCAATGTGAGGATCTGCCCTTTGGCACACCTCACCGTCCATTTCTAAAACCAACCGCAACACCCCATGGGCCGCCGGATGTTGGGGGCCAAAATTAAAATTAAAATTTTTTATATCAGAGGTCGGCATTACTCTTCTTCATCATTAATCTTAGGCTCATCAAAGATATTCCTGGAATCATTTAATATCTGAGAAGCCCCCTCCCAGGGACTAGTAAAGTCGAACGACCTATACTCCTGAGCAAGATCCACAGCACCGTATCCAACTCTCTGCTCTTCAGGGTCATAGCGCAGTTCTACAAAACCAGTGAGTGGGAAATCCTTTCTTAAAGGGTGTCCATAAAATCCATAATCTGTCAGTAAGCGTCTTAGGTCAGGGTGATCATCAAAGGAAATACCATACATGTCCCAGACCTCTCTCTCATACCAGTTAGCAGCGCTGAATATACTAATCACTGAAGGAACAGCCGCGTTATCTTCAATCAGGATCTTTAATCGAATTCTCCTATTAAAAGTAAGACTGAGAAGCTGATAGACCACCTCAAACCGTTGTTTCCTTTCTGGATAATCAACAGCAAACAAATCCGTTAACTGTTTAAACTGACAATTCCCGTCATCCCTCAAGATCGTCAAATGTCTGCGCAGACTGGCTAGATCGCTACTCAGGCATAATTCGTTTCCCACCGTAACAATAGCTTCCGGACTCAAATTAAGAGCCTTCAATAAATGAGCCTCTAATTGTTCCAAGGATAACATAGTCCAAATTTACCCAACTGATCCGAGATCACCTAACAATGGTGCCTGTACGTCGTATTTTCTTTTGTAACTGGAGAACACCATAAACAAGAGCTTCAGCTGTAGGCGGACACCCTGGGACATATATATCCACCGGTATAATGCGGTCACATCCCCTAACAACTGAGTAAGAATAATGATAGTAACCACCACCATTTGCGCAACTACCCATAGAAATTACATATCTTGGTTCGGCCATCTGGTCATAAACTTTTCTTAAGGCTGGTGCCATTTTATTAGTCAAAGTTCCGGCTACAATCATAACATCTGACTGTCTTGGGCTTGGACGAAAGACTACCCCAAACCGATCTAAGTCATACCTGCTCGCTCCAGCCTGCATCATCTCAACCGCACAACAGGCTAAGCCAAAAGTCATTGGCCAAAGCGAGCCTGATCGCGCCCAACTTACGAGCCGTTCCACCTTTGTCAAAACGAACCCTTTCTCCGCAAAGGTAGCCGATTCAGCCAGAAGAAAACTACTATTCTTAGGTTCTAGCTTTATTCCCACTGAAGAGCCCCCTTCCGCCACTCATAAATAAAGCCAGCAGTTAAAACCCCTAAAAATATCATCATAGAAATAAAGCCAGAAGGACCTATGTCCTTGAGAACAACTGCCCACGGAAATAAAAATGCTATTTCCAAATCAAAAATCACAAAAAGAATTGCTACGAGGTAGAACTTAACATCGAAGCGCTCTCGAGAATCTACAAAGGGCTCGAAACCGCATTCATAGGACGATAACTTCTCTTTGTCAGGAGCTTGCCTAGCCACAATCAGTGACCCGAGAACCATTGCAGTTGCGAGGACAGCTGCCACCCCGAAAAATACAATAATTGGTAGATATTCTGTCAGTTCCACCTGCATAGGACCAATCTGCTTCCTTGGCAAAAAAGTGCCACAATTATCCCTCAGCATTAGAATCGTGCGGTCAGAATTGTTATTCTTGAACGCTACAGATAAAGCCTCGTGTAGCACATCGCCCCAAGTGTTTTCAACTTGCAAAACCCCTCAGGTAGTACCTTTTTCGCCAAGTACTCTGAAATAGATCAATTTTCCCGATTTGATGGCCTTTTCCTTCCCAACTCTGGACGAAAATCCCTAAAATACATTGCCAACGAATCACCAAGGGCAACCCGAATTCCATCTACGATTCGATTCATCCGCTTAAGATTATCAATCACACCAAATACATCCTTAATGGCCTCTGATCATTAATTTGGCTATAGCACTTTGGCCATGAAAAAGTATCTCTGGTCGTCACAATCATTCACAGAATCGGTGAAGCCTCACTTAAACTACAATCATAATTTATTATGGGTCTAAAAATATGATGCCAGTAATAATGCCTGATGACCCGTAAATCGAAAACAGCTAAATGTATTGCGCATTATTAGAAAAAACTGATTGCTAAGCTGGTTGAACTTCGCTCAAGGGAATGGCGGGAGTGACGAGACTCGAACTCGCGGCCTCCGGCGTGACAGGCCGGCGCTCTAACCAAACTGAGCTACACCCCCAAAAAAGGCCTCACGAAGGC
>Ga0114932_10003549_pt1 | contig 15189 bp, 13 predicted proteins | sample 2SBtaG_2_FD_87286 | JGI IMG/M metagenome (GOLD analysis project Ga0114932, IMG submission 87286) | Deep subsurface microbial communities from Kolumbo volcano to uncover new lineages of life (NeLLi) - 2SBTROV12_ACTIVE470 metaG | ecosystem: Environmental > Aquatic > Marine > Volcanic ...
CGTGATGGACTGGGGACTGCCGATCGCGGCGCCGGTCTCCTCGCAGCGGCCTTCCTGGCGTGGCCGCGCGGACTGGAAGGCCTTGAGCGTCACCAGGGTCTGGGCACTGGTCCGGCCGTGCAGATAGGGCTGGACCCTGAGTCGGTCGGCCTGGCCAAGCACGTCGGAGAGCTCGGTGGTGTGATGGAAGGTCACCAGGCCTCCTGCGACAGTGCTCCGGTAGACTTGGCGAGGGTAGGCGAGGACGAGCTTCTTCACGGTTCACCTGGGACCGACCTCGCGGTGGAGTCCACGATTCATTCGGTAGAACCGAGTCAACCAGAGAGGGGGGGGGTGCGGTCAAGCACGGAAACGAGCGCCTGACAACTCGTGACAACACCGGTCTCCGGTCGACTCACCTTCGGCAACCCGAGGCGCCGTGGCCCCGAGGCAGCCATGGGGCCCACCTAACGGGATAGACGCCGGCGGTGCCGCTCGCCAAGGCCAGCTCCGTGACCACCGAGGGCCAGCCCGACGGCTGGGCCCCGCCCCACCAGTGGTTCGCCCAGGCCAGCCCCGGCGGGGTCACACGGCTCGTGGTGAGCACCCACGCCGACGCCCTCGGTCCTGTCTTCGCGGCCCTGGTGCGAGCCCTCGAGCCGCCCCTGGCGGTCCGCTACGTCCAGCTCACCCATCGGCAGAGCGAGACCCAACACGAGCACACGGCGCGCCCCTCCTGGGTCGCCATCGAGCTCCCGCCGGACCGCGTGCTGGCGGCCTTTGCCGCCGCCGAGACCCTGCTCTACCGGGACGGCCGTCACCAGACCTGGGTCCGCGGTGCCCTGGGCGACCAGCTCATCCTGGACGAGCTCGGGCTGATCTACGTCTACCCCGACGATCCGGCCCTCAGGGACGCACTCACCGCCGCAGACGTGCCCCAGGGCCAGGCCCAGACCATGCTGGAGCGCGACTACGTCCGCGTCGCGCTCCACGCTGGCGCCGACGAACAGGAGACCGGGCTCATCGCGGGGTTGGGGCTGCAGCGCCTGGCGGAGTGAGCGCTGGGGCTCACGGCTGAACGATCAGCTTCGCCTTCGTCTCCTCGCCCCCGGCCAGGTCGTCGAAGCACTCCGTCCGCCCGCCGTCTGCGGCTGAACAGCGCCACGTGAAGGCCTCGTCTCCCAGGGTGAAGGGTGCGGCGGCCGAGGTCTGGCCGACCCGCTTGAACGCCAGGCGGTAGGAGCCGGGCTCCAGCTCGCCCGAGAGACCCTCGCGGTTTCCCTTGATCAGGGTGTCCCCCTGCGCATCGAGCACCTTGACCCACTGAAAGCGGCGGGCCTCGAGGCGGATCTCGAAGGCGGTCCCCAGGACGGCGGGTGGCTCGGGCTCGGGCTCGGGCTCTGGCTCGGGATCCGGCTCTGTGGGGCGCGCCTCTTCGACGGTGGGCTGGGGCGTGGTCGCCGCCGGCTCCTCCTCGCCGCCGCGCAGCGCGACCAGCAGCGCCACTCCGAGCACCACGATCACCACGAGTGCACCCCCGAGTCCTGCCAACACCATCGGCAGGATCGACCGGCCTTTGAGTTCGGGCGCTGCGGGCGCTGGCGCGGTGACGGCGGGCGTCGGGGGCTGGTAAGGGGGCGGCTCCGGGCTGGGCCCGGGGTTCGCGCCCGGCGGAGGCAGACCCGGGAAGATCCGCCCGTCCTGGATCGTGCGCTCGCTGGGCTCCTCCCACGGCGCGTCCGTGGTCGCGTCCTTGAGGGTGGGCTCGTCGCTGAGCTTGGCCTGGACCTTGGTGGGCCGATCCGAGCTGGTCGTGAGCGACAGGGCGATGCGCTGTCCCTCCAGCTCCCCGGCTGACTCCAGACGCCGGGCCGAGACGGCGGGCTCCACGTGGGCCTCGGCCACGCGCTCCAGCCCTTGGCCGTCGCTCTCGTCGGCAAATGCAGCCAGCACCTTGGACACGGCCTGGGCGTCGGGGCGATCCGTCTCTTCGTAGGCACACAGCTCGGTCAACAGGGTTCGCGCCGCCTGGTCCCACTCTCCGGACCCCAGGCCGGTGTCGGCGATGCGGGCGATCGCCTCGGCGATCGCGGCGTCGTGATCCGCCGGACGAAGGGGCAGCACGGGCAGCCACTGGCGCCCCAGCAGCTCGATCAGCGACAGGCCCAGGGCGTAGACGTCCGAGGTGTGATCCCCGCGCTCTCCGTCTCGGCGCTCGGGGCTCATGTACTTGAGCGAACCAAGCCGGGTGGCCTTGGTGTGGGCCTGGCGCTCCTCGAAATTGGCGCGGGCGGTGCCAAAGTCCAGGACCTTGACCTCGCCGTCCACGCTCAGCATCAGGTTCGACGGCTTGATGTCGCGGTGGACCAGCCGCAGCGGCTGCTCCAGCCCATAGGGCACCTTGCGCCAGGCCGCATCGAGGGCCGAAGCCACCCGCCGACCCAGCTCCCACACGGCGCGCGGGCTCAGGGACTGTCCCGTGCGCCACACCGTCTCTGCCAGGGCCTTGCCGTCCAGACCCTCCACGAACTCCATGACGATGGCCGGCTGTCCCTGGAGCGCCACGAGCCCTTCGACCCGCACGATGCTGGGGTGGCGCAGGCGAGCCAGCATCCGGGCCTCGTCCTGGGTGCGCTGGACGATCTCCTCGACTTCGACCCACTGCTCCCGGAGCACCTTGACGGCCACCAGGCGCGTGATCGCGCCGCCGCTGGCCTCGGCCAGGTAGACCCGTGCAAACGTCCCCCCGCTGAGCTGCTTCAGCAGGGTGATCTCGTAGCTTCGGTCCGCTGGTGCCCCGTCGGGCAAGTTCGCACAGCCCCGGCTGGTGGAGTACCGGGAGGTGATAGCACGGCCCGCGGCTGGACCGGGCGGGGGAGCACGGGCCTTGGCACACCTTGCAAAGAGCGGACGGATCGTGGTTAGACAGGCATTCGCGGGAGCGGTCCGAGCATCATGACCACTGTCTTCTTCTGGTCCACCCTGGTGGCCTGCAACCTCCTGGGCGGCGGTGAGCCCGAGGACCCGGCCACTGCGGCCGTGGCGGCTGCAGACGCACAGCTCAAGGGCGGCGACATCGCCGGCGCTGCCGACGCCCACGCCGCCGCCCTGGCCGCCTACCCAGGCAACCTGGACGCGGCGGTCGGCGCGGCCTTCGGGGCCTACAACCGCGGCGACTACGCCGAAGCCGATCAGATCCTGGCCGCGGTCGAACCGACAGCCGGCGATCGCGCCGGCGAGGTCCGGCTCCGGCGCGCCCTGATCGCCATGAAGGACGGCGACACCGACGTCATGCGCGAGCACGCCGAGGCGTCCAACACCGCGGCCGGGCTCGTCCTGGCGGCCGAGGTCGCCCTCGCGGACGGCGAGCGCGAGGAGGCGCGGGCCTTGCTCGACCGCGCCGCCCAGGTCGCCGGACCCATCGGCACCGTGGCCAAGGGCTACGTGGATCTGCTCAAGCACGAGGACCCCGCCGTGGCAGGGCTGGCCGAGAACTATGCCCTGTGGGCCCTGGGCCAGCGCGAAGTAGCCGTCGCCAGCGTCGAAGAGGTCGTGAAGAGCCTGCCCGAGGACTACGAAGGCAAGGCTTCCGAGCTGTTGGTCTGGGCGGGGCGATCCGCCAGCTTCGGCGAGACCCAGGTCGCGTCGAACCTGCTCGAGGCCATCGACTTCCCGCCCCAGGGTCAAGCCTGGCGGGTGTTGGCCACCCGGGCGATCATCCTGTGCTCCGAAGGCCAGGCCGACGACTGCCAGACCATGCTGCAGAGCCTGGAAGGCAAGGCCCCCGCGGACGGCCTCCAGCACGCTCGCGCCACCGCCGCCATCGCCCTCGGTGGGGAAGACAGGGATGCTGCTGTGGCAGTCCTGGGTTCCTCGGCGTCGGACGCTGCCGCCCGAGCGGCCCTCGTCCTCGGGGATCCAGGACTCGCGGGAAGCCTGGCCACCGACACCGTCATGAAGAACTACATCTCGGGGATGTGAACCATGCGCCAGCTCCTCCGGCTCCTCTTGCTCACCCTGCTCGCCTTGACCTTGGCGCCCGGCACCGCTCTGGCCAAGAAGGGCGAGGGCTCCGTGGGCACTCGGGTCAACGTGACCGTCATGAACGAGGCCGGCGAGGCCATCCCCACCGCGGTCATCCGGCACCCCGACGAGGCGGATCGCCATCGGGTCAACAGCGTCGATGGCAGCTGGGAGGAAGAGGTCCTGTACATGCCGGACGGCACCGAGCTCATCTTCGAGCCCGGCCTGGTGCTGTTCCTGGAGATCTCGGCCCCGGGCTACGAGACCCAGGTCATCCAGTACGAGGTCCGCAAGCGCAAGAATTTCGTCGAGGTGAAGCTGGCCAAGCTGAATTTTGACGACGAGGAGATCGAGGAGCCCATGATGTCCTTCGGTCGTGACACCCCGCGCGAGTCCGACTCGAGCGCCGGCCCGGCCAACTGAGGCACCACGGATGACCAAGAAGCTCCCAGTCCTCGCGGCCTTCACCGCCCTGGCCTCGCTGGGCATCGGCGGCTTCGCCATGGCGAGCCAGCTGGCCGACTACGGCGACTTCTTCCCGGAGCGCCCCTGCCAGGACGGCTGGGCTGGATGCCTGGTGGCCGGGTTCGAGGTCGACGCCGGCGTCGGCCACGACTCCGCGGGACGCCCTCAGCCCTCGGATCTGCGCCTGGGCTGGTTCGATCTCCAGCCCACCGCGGTCTTCAGCCCCTTCAGCGGTCTCTCCACCTACACGGGCAAGGCCCCTGTGGCCGCGTCGGCGTCGACAGCCGCGGCCGAGCCCGACGACGAGCCGGCGGTCGTCGAAGCCAGCGACGAGCCCGAGGTCGAGGACACCGGGGACGCGCCGAGCGACAACAGCGAGCCCTCGTCCTCGTCCTCGTCCTCGTCGTCCAGCAACGCCAGCGGCAGCGACGAGCCCTACGAGGAGGAAGAAGAGGACGACTGGGAGGAGGAGGAGCCGGCAGCAGAGTCCGAGCCCGAACCCGAGCCGGAGCCGGAGCCGGAGCCGGAGCCCGAGCCCGAGCCCGAGCCCGAGCCCGAGCCCCAGGACGAGCCTGCCGTGGCCGACGCCGCCGACGAGCCTGCCGCCGAAGAGCCCCCGCCGGCCCCGGCTGCCCCTGTGGGCTGCACCGATTTGGTGTCCCTGGAGGCTCCGTCGCTGATGGGCCAGCTCTCCGGAGACCAGATCGAGTGCCTCGAGGACGGCTTCCCGGCCTCCAGCCAGACCAAGAAAGACAAGATCAGCCGTGTCCTGCTCATGAATGCAGAGGCGAGTGGCAACTCCAAGGAGTGGGAACGCCTGATCCGACGCCACCTGGAGACCATCGATCGCTCGGATCCCAACCTGTGCTTCAAGTACGCCAAGCACCTGTCCAAGGGCGGCGTGTCTCGCGCCCACGGGGTGATCAAGTGGGCGGACTACGCGCTGGAGAACAAGAGCCGCTGGTCCGGCTCGACCTACACCAGCCGGGTCTACTCGCTCTACCAGCTGCGCGCCGAAGCAGCGGCCCGCATCTGGGAGCAGCGCACCAAGGACCTGGTCAACGCCAGCTCCAACCGCGACGAGCTCCAGGCCAAGGAAGACAAGGCCCGCAGCGTCGCCAAGCAGTACGCAAGGGAGTGGTTGGACTTCGCCAAGGCGAGCGGCCAGGACATCAAGAAGCCCCGAGCCCTGTGTGTCTCCGCGGCTGGTTCGAAGAAGTTCTGCGAGACCAAGTGAAGCCAGCCCGCACCCTGCTCGCCGCGAGCATCGCGGCCGGACTGCTGCTCTCATGCGGCGGACCCGACGACGCCGACAAGCCCAAGGTGGTCGAGGCCGCCGTCTCCGGCGAGTTGGTGCGGTCCACCTGGATGGTCCAGGTCGCCGATCCGGCCCAGCTCGATGCGCTGGCGGGGAACCCGGGCTGGCAGGCCTTCCACGGCCGGGACTACGCCAAGGCCCTGGGCGCTGGGGCCGACTGGCCCGGCATCGGGCGCGTGCACGCCGAGCTGTCGGCGCTGTACCGCCAGGCCGCCCTGGTGGCTGCCCGCTCGATCGAGCAGACCTACCGCGAGGATCAGAGGCGCGAAGGCGACCCGGCCGAGGTGGACTACCTCCTGGGCTTGGCGTCGCTCATCCTGGGCGACGCCGACCAGGCCATGACCTTGCTGGGCAAGAACGGTGGCTCCAGCGTGGCGGCACTGGCGGCGGCCGACGCCGCGTGGGCCGCTCGCGCTGCGGCGGGCGAGCCGGTGGTCGCGGCCATCGCCGACCCGGCGCTGTTCCCCCTGGCGGCGCCGGCTGCGGGTCAGCTCCCCGAGACGGCCCCGGCCCCGCACTACGAGCTCCCCGAGACCGTCGGAAACCGGCTGATCAAGGCCGCCGATCCGACCGTCTTGCTCCAGCTCGCCGCCTGGCACGAAGCCGCGGCGGTGTCTGCCATCGGTGCCGAGCGCACAGCTGCCCTGGTGGGGCCGTGGCACCTGCCTTGCGAGCCGCCGCCCCAGGTAGACACCTCGGTGCTCACCCTGGACGACCTGTTCCTGAGTGCCTTTGCAGCGGCGGACGACCTGGGACGCGCCGTCACGGGTGGGGGCGCTTCGACCTATGGCGGCCTGATCGACGCGTGCGCGGGCGAGGGCCAGGCCCGGGCCCAGTGCACCATCGACGCCGCCGGAAAGCTCCGCAAGCAGGTCTTGGCCGCCATGGAGAGCGTGGGCGGTGGCCCGTCGCCGAACCACAGGATGATGGCTGCCTTTGCCGAGGCGGGGGCGCTGCGCGCCGGAGTGCGCACGGCCGATGGGGCCGGTGACCGCGACGCGGCAGGCCTGCTGCGGATCGCCGCCAAGGACCAGTCCGACGAAGCCGCTGTCGAGCCGGTGTTCCTGGTCTCGCTGGCGGCCTGGGACGTTGGAAATAGAAACCCCCTGCGGGCGCAAGAGCTCCTGCATGCCCAGCTTCGTCGAGCCCCCGGGCTCGACGTCGCCCGGTATGCTCTCGATGCCTTGCACCTGCGGGTCAGCCGGGACTCCGGTCCCGGAATGCCGATGCACTAGGGATGCAAGAGGAGACGCTCTGAGGATGCGACCCACACGCCGAATGCAGATTGCGCTCGCTGGGGCCCTCGCCACGGTCGTCTCGACCGGTGCGACGCTGGCCTTCTACGAGGAGAGCCTGCCCACCAGCATGAACCCGCTGTACGCCCAGTCCATGGTCGACAACCGGGTCCACGAGCTGGTGCTGGACAGGCTCTACTACCACTCGCCGATCACCAATGAGCTGACGTCCAACGTCACCAACCAGTGGGAGCTGGCCGAAGGGGGCAAGGCCGTCCGGCTGACCCTCAAGAAGGGCATCCGCTGGCACGATGGCAAGGGCTTCGGCGCCAAGGACGTGTGCTTCACGGTCCAGGCGATGCTCGACGAGGGCACCACCAGCCCCATCGCCCAGAAGCAGCGCGCGGTCTTCGCCGGCTGCGAGGTCGAGAAGGACCTGGTGGCGCTGGTGCGGTTCACCAAGATCTTCCACAACCCCCGCGAGCGGCTGGGGTTCCAGGTGCTGCCCGAGCACATCTTCGAGGGCAACACGGCCATCCCGCCGGACCACCCCTTCAACACGCGCCCGGTCGGCAGTGGGCCCATGAAGGGCTCCATGGGTCGCCGGGGCGTCGCCTTCGAACAGGTGGACAACGCCCACCACGAAGCCGACATCGACAAGATGATCCTCCAGGAAGCCCAGGACCCGCTGGTCCAGGTGCGCACCCTCCAGAACAACGGCGTCCAGGGCATCATCGCCGTGCCGCCGCCCTACCGCCCCGAGGTCGCGGCCAGCGACGAGCTGGCGCTCAAGTCCTATGACCTGCGGTCCTGGTGGTTCGTCGCGGTCAACCCCAACAAGGCCTACCTGGCCGACAAGCGCGTGCGCCAGGCTCTGAACCAGCTGATCAACCGCAACGAGCTGCGCCAGCTGTCGATCGGGGTCAAGCCCGACGAGCAGAACCCGCCCTGCGAGTTCATCTCCGGGCCCTTCGTCCAGTCCAGCCCCTACTACAACCGGGCGGTCGAGGTCTCCCCGAATTCCGACAAGGACGCGGCCTTTGCGCTGCTGGCCCAGGCCGGACTCAAGCAGGTCGGCGGCCGCTGGCAGTACAAGGGCCAGCCCATCAGCCTGCGCATCGGCATCAAGGCCCCCCTCGAGATCGAAGCGCCGGATCTCTTGTCCCAGATCGGCAACCAGCTGAGCGCCGGCGGCTTCGACCGCCAGGAGTTCAAGATCTCCGTCGACGAGTGGAACACCAAGGTCCTGACGGGCCAGTCAGACGACTTCGATCTGCTGGTCGGCAAGTGGTCCTTTGGCCTGGTCGAAGACGTCAACCCCCTGTTCCACAGCCGCTCCGGGGACAAGGGCAACCTGAACATCTTCAATTACAACGAAAAGGCCGTCGACTCACTGCTCTCGCAGTTCAACACGGCCCGCACGGACACCCAGGCCCAGGACGCCTACCACGCGCTCCACGAGCTGCTGGCGAGCGAGCTGCCCTACCTGTTCCTGTGGAAGCTCGACACCAAGTCCGCCTGGCGGACCGAGGTTCGGAGCAACACGATCACGCCGTACTACTACTGGACCGTGTTCGACGCCTGGAAGTTCGAACCGTAAGCCAGCGCAGAGCGGGAGGTAGCTCGGCGTGAGCGCACGGTGGCTGCGGCCGGCGGTACGACTCGGGGCGGCCCTGGTGCTGCCCTTCGTGGTGCCTGGGCTGATCACGGGATTGATCTGGGCCTTGCCCGGAGACCCGGCGTCGATCATCTGTCCCCCGGAGCTGTGCAGCGGCACCGAGGCCCTGGCCGAGCGCTGGAACCTGGACAAGGGCCCCTGGCACTTCTTCTCGAGCTGGGTCAGCGGAGCGCTCACCGGAGACTTCGGCAACAGCTGGCGGCTCCAACAGGGCATCCCGGTGGCGGAGCTGCTCGAGGAGTCCATCCCGACCACCGCGGCCCTGGTGAGCCTGGGGCTGCTGTTGCTCATCCTGGGCGCCACCGGTGCGGCCACCCGCTGGCTGCCGGCCAAGCTCGACCCGGTGCTCCAGGCCGTCGGGCTGGTGCCGGCGGTCGTGATGGCCATGAGCGCCGCCGCGGCACTGACCATCGGGTACGGGGTCGAGCAGTACAGCGACCAGGCCAACCTGCTGCGCCTGGGCCTGGGGGCCCTGGCCCTGGGGCTCGCCGACGCTGCGCTGTCCGGGACCGTCACCGGCGTGCGCGGCCTCATGGAGTCCGAGCGCCGTCAGCGCTACGTCCAGATGGCCATTCTGAGGGGGGAGGGCACCCTGTCGAACGCGCTCCCCAACACGCTACCGGCCCTAGCTGGCCAGATGCGGGCCCGCACGCTGCACCTGCTCTCGGGGGCGGCGGTGGTCGAGGTCGTGCTCCAGATCAACGGTCTCGGAGACCTGTTGTGGGGGGGCACGCTGGCCCAGGACTTCGGCGTCGTGCTCGCCGCGTCCTTTGGCTTCGCGGTGCTGAGCGCCGCGCTGCTCCTGCTCCAGGCCCTGGTCGAGATCGGGACCGAGCTCCACGTCCGGCGCTCGCCGGGCGGGGTGGTGGCCTGATGCCGGGTGCACCCGCGGGTCGCGTGAACAGGGTCCTGCCCGCCTCGCTGGCGGCGGCCGGCCTGGCTCTGCTGCTGGTGCCCGGGTTCTTCGCGCCCGAGTTCCTCAGCGAGCCCGACATGGCCAATGCCTTCGCCGGGCCCGGCGCGGTGCCGCCCTTTGGCGCCGATCAGCGGGGCAGGCCGCTCTTGGAGTACGCCACCCAGGGCGCCTGGGTCATCGCCCTGCCGTCGCTGGTGGCGGCCCTGGTGGTGATGGCGCTCAGCACCGTCGGTGGGCTCATCGCCTGCGCCGGCGGCCGGCACGTCCAGACCGTGGTGCAGATCATCTCCGAGATCCTGGGGGCCCTGCCGCGCCTGGTGGTCATCCTGGTCGTGGCGCTGGTGCTCCCGCGGGATGGCCGCGGGCTGCTGCCCATTGCGCTGACCTGGGCGTTCTTGAGCGCCCCGGGGGCCATCGACGAGGCCTCTGCGGTGGCGGCCCGGCTGGGCGGCTCCCGGTTCGTCGAGGCCCTCCGCGCCCACGGCTTCTCCAGACCGCGCATCTACCTGGTCCATCTGGTGGCCTTCAACCTGCGCCCAGTGGTCGTGCGCCAGGGCGTCGAGACCTTCATGCAGGTCACGTTCCTGGAGATCGCGCTGAGCTACCTGGCCGTCGTCAGCAACCAGTCGTCCTTCACTCACGCCGACTCGGTCCAGTCCTGGGCCAACCTGCTGGACCTCGGCTACAAGGTCGTCCTGGGCGTGCACTCGGGGCATGCCCTGGCCCTGGGGCTCGGCCTGGTGGCCCTGGTGGCGGTGACCGCGGTGGCCGTGACCCACGCCGTGAGGGCCCGCTGATGGGCGACGTGCACCTGGTCAAGCTACGGAACCTCACCATCCGCACCCACGCCCGCCAGCTGGTGAGCGAGATCGATCTGGACTGCTACGAGGGCCGCGTGACGGCGTTGATGGGGCCGTCGGGCTCCGGCAAGAGCCTCACCGCTCGCGCGGTCATGGGGTGTCTGGACGTGGACCCGGGGCTGGTCGACGGCACGCTGCACTACCCGGCCCTCGACGACCGGGACTGGTACGCGCCGGTCCGGGGACAAGGCATGCGGGCCCAGCGCCGGCTGCTCAAGGACTCCGCGCCGCTGCGGGGGTCCTACTTCACGTACTCGCCCCAAGCGGCGTCCAGCGCCCTGAACCCTGGGCGCACCCTGGGCCAGCAGCTCGCCCTGGCGATCCGGCGTCGGAGACAACCCCCAGAGGACCTGTCCAGGGCCATCCGAGACCTGCTGTCCGAGGTCGGCCTGGCGCCCAGCGACAGTCGGCTCCTGCCGAGCGAGATGTCCGGCGGCATGAATCAGCGGGCGGCCCTGGCCATCGCCGTGGCGCCGTTGCCGCGGCTGGTCATCGCCGACGAACCCGAGACGGGCCTGGATCCGGTGCTGACCCGCGGTGTGATCGAGCTGATGGTCGACGTGTGCCGCGACCATCGCTGTGGGCTGTTGCTGATCTCCCACCACCAACAGACCGTCGACAAGATCGCCGACGACGTGGTCCACCTGCCCGGTGTCGAGGTGGCCCCATGAGCGAGCGTCCCGTGATCGTCTCCGCCCGCGAGATCCGCAAGGACTTCGTCCAGGGTGGGGCCTTCCCGTGGTCGGAGAAGACCACCAATCGGGCGCTCCAGGGGGTGGACCTGACCGTGCGGGCCGGCGAGGTCGTGGCCCTGGTCGGCCAGTCCGGCTCGGGCAAGACAACCCTGGCCCGGATCGTCCTGGGGCTCGAGGAGCCCACGTCTGGCAGCATCGCGCTGGAGGGGCTCCGCTGGCACGGTCTCTCCGAGCGGGAGCGCCACCCCCACCGGGTCAAGTACCAGTACGTGCCCCAGGACCCCATGGCCGCTCTGGATCCCCAGCAGACTGCGCTCGAGCACGTCGCCGAGACCCTGCGTGTGCTGGGCGGGCGCAGCCGGGCAGACGCAACCCAGGAGGGCCAGGCCATGCTGGAGCGTCTCGGGCTCGGTGAGCGCTTCGGGGCCCTGCCGCGTGAGATGTCCGGCGGGGAGCAGCGACGGGTCACCCTGGCGCGGGTGCTCGCCCTGACACCGCGGCTCGTGGTGGCCGACGAGCCGACGTCGGGACTGGAGCCGGATCGGCGTGCCGCCGTGCTCCAGGCCTTGATCGGCAATCTCCCCCCCTCGGCGGGGTGTATCCTCGTCACCCATGACATGACTGCCGCCCGGCGGTGGGCCCACCGAGTGCTCGTCATGCTGGCGGGCCGGGTCATCGAGGAGCTGGACTTGCGCGAGAGCGACCCGCTGCACCCCTACGCTCAGGTGCTCTTCGATCCTTGGGGCCACCCGGCGCCCGAGCACGCTCTGGCCCCCAGCGGCTGCCCCTTCCACACGAACTGTGCCCTCCCGGACGAGGCCCTCGTCGGGACCTGTCGGGGGGCCGTGCCCGCTCTGTCCGCCGCCCCAGGCGGACGCACCGACCACTGCGTCGCGTGCCACCACCACACCTCGGGTGTTGCATGAGAATCCTCACCGCGCTCTCCCTGTCCCTCGCGGTCGGCCTGGTGGCCGCCGCCCCCTCGGTCGCCCACGCGGGCCAGGTCGAGGAGGCCGAGTACCAGCGTCTCCGCGAGGAGATGAACCGCATGGCGTCCCGGAACGCCTGGGGCGGGGTCGAGGCCAAGTTCCAGGAGATGCTCCTGCTCGTGGACCGCGGCCACGTCATCGCGGCCCCCGAGTGGATGCTGGGCGCCCAGGCCGCCCGGGCCCTGGGGCTCATGGGGCCTGCCCGGGACCGCCTGGCCGAGGCCGTCAAGACCCAGCCGAACCCCGAGACCATCGCCCTGATCGAAGAGATCGACCGGGTCTACGGCGGTGTCTCCCTGGAGGTGGGCAAGGGGGCCCAGGCCGAGCTGAAGCCCGCAGCGATGCCCTTCGTGCCTGACCAGCGCAAGGCCATCGAGGTCGCCCGGGCCCAGCTGGCCGAGACGGGCCTCTTCGACGGCCTGCTCCCCAAGGGCGCCTACTCCCTGGGCGAAGAACAATTCGTCGTCGAGCCCGGTGCGCAGCCGGTTCGAGTCTTCATCGAGCCCCCGCCGTCGGAGCGCCAACAGAAGATGCAAAGCTTCTCATTTGCCTACGTCGGCCCTCGCGTCGACCTGGGCCCCGGCTACACCCGGGGCAGCGACCCGGGCACCGAAGGCGCCCCGGGAGCCTTTGGCGGGGTCGGGGCTCGCATCGGCGTGGGGCTCGAGGTCGGCATCAACGAGAAGCTCGGGGTCTACGCCGAGGTCGGCTACCAAGGCCTGCGCTCCAAGGTCGACACCTACCGGGACGAGCTCGAGGCCCTGGGGTACTTCCCCGGCCACCAGCTGCGGCTCGGCTGGTTCTCCCTGGGACCGACCTACCGCATGGGCGACATCTGGGTGAGCGGCGGCCTGACCATCGGCGCGGGTGTCGCCCAGGCCATCGCCGAGGACGCGGCCGTGGACGAGAACCTGCTGTGGAACACTTCGGGCCCCATGTTGACGGCCGGAGGGCAGGCATCGGTGTCCTACGGTGTCTACGACGTCGGATCCTCGCTGACGCTGGCTGTCAGCGTCCTGGGAGGGGTCCAGAACGACAGCCAGCGCTGGTACCCCTGGGCCAACGTCGCCTTGACGCTGGCGCCGAAGGACGCAAGGAGCAACCCATGATCGCCGCTGCGCTGCTGCTCCTCGGAGGGGCCGCACAGGCCGTCGAGGTGTCGACTGCGGACGACGGACACGTCCAGAACGCCCAGTTCTCCGAAGACGGCAAGTGGCTGGCCTTCGAGATGAACAACCTGTCGAACACCGTCGAGCTGTGGCTCACCCGGGTCAACGGCAGCGTGCCGGGCCAGCCTCGTCAGATCAAGATCCCCGGGACTTCGAGCGCCTTCGGGGCGGGCGGAAACTTTGCTGGATCGCCGGTGTGGGCCGGTGCGCCCAGCATCATGGTGATCTTCGAGGGCAGCAACCCCGGCGGCACCATGCGGCTCTACTACGCGAGCCCCGAGTCCGGCGCCCCCAACGAGTTCATCTCGGTGAGCCAGGTCAAGGGCAACCTGAGCAGCCCGGCGATCTCCAAGACCGGCCAGCATTTCGCCTTCGTGTCCGATGCCACCGGCCGCGGCGACGTCTACGTCTGGGACCTGGCCGCCGGTGACCCCCAAGTCACCTTCACCACCCACGAGTCCGAGCACGCCCCCGCGTTCACCGCCCAGGGGCCCAATGTCGTCTTCTCCCGCAAGAACAACGGCACAGAGGACCTGTTCCGGTGGGACGGTGGCAACACCACGCCGCCGCTCAAGGGCGGCAACGGGGACCAGACCCGGCCCGTGGTGGCTGGCGACAAGGTCGTCTACTTCACCTCCGAGCGGGGCGACGGCACCTGGGACATCGCCGTGGTTCCGCTGGCTGGCGGCAAGCGCACCATCATCGCCCGCGACGTCAGGCTCCCGGCCAGGGCCGCGCCGGCGCTCACGCCGGACGGCCGGTCTGTGGCCTATGTCTCCGCCGACAACGAGAAGTCCGGCGCCGTCCGCTTCGTGCAGCTGGACGGCTCCAACGACCGCAGCGTCGAGACCGGCCTGTGGGCCTGTGGCGAGCCGGAGCTGGTCAACTCCGGGGGCAAGCTGCTCCTGGCCTTCACGGCTCTGCCCAACGCGGGGGCGGACTGGCGACGGCTCCATGTGATCGACATCACGGGTAAGCTCTAGCGGCCTCCCTTCCGCTTGGACCTTGGTGACTCCTGCCCTGCTGGTGAGCTTGTTGGCATGCCCGCCCGTGCCCACGATCGGGGACAGCGGGAGTGCGGTGAGCGACAGCGGGACGCGGGACAGCGTCGACACCGGCGATCCGCCCACCGACTCCGGGCGCACCGACAGCACGGCGGACCCGACAGAGACCGGGGACACGGCACCGCCCATCGACTCGGCCCTGTTCGGCGTGGACACCGACGGCGATGGCCTGTCCGACGGGCTGGAGCTCCAGCTGGGCTGGGATCCGGAAGATCCCGACTCCGACGACGACGGCTTCACCGACGGCGAGGAATACGCCGGCGGCACAGACGGCCTGCTGCCCTGGTCCTGGCCCCTGGACGGCTGCCGCTGGCCGGACCTGCGCGACCAGGCCCAGGCGCTTGCGGCCAAGGGTGAGCAGGGCTGGGACGACCGCGACGTGGTGCCCGATCTGGTGCTGACCGATCAGTGTGGGGGCCAGGTGTCGCCGTGGAACTTCCCCGGCCACGTGATCGTGGTCGACATGGCCGCCACGTGGTGCGGGCCCTGCCGAGACGCGGCACCGATGCTCCAGGACCGCTTCAGCGCGTTCCGGGCACGGGGCTTTGTGATCCTCACCATGCTCCAGGGCGCGACGCCCGACGAGGCCCAGGCCTGGGCCGCCGAGTTCGGAAGTGCCCACCCGGTGATGGCCGACCAGGACTCCGAGCTGGTCGATCAGCTCCAGGAGCGGTCCACGACCTACCCCAGCTACGTGCTCATCGACGCCAACCTGGTCGTGCGCAGCGTCAAGGTCGGCGAGGCCGACCAGAGCTGGTTCGACCTGTACGTGCCCGGGCTCCAGGACGAGCGGGACGC
>Ga0114932_10003551_pt1 | contig 15188 bp, 13 predicted proteins | sample 2SBtaG_2_FD_87286 | JGI IMG/M metagenome (GOLD analysis project Ga0114932, IMG submission 87286) | Deep subsurface microbial communities from Kolumbo volcano to uncover new lineages of life (NeLLi) - 2SBTROV12_ACTIVE470 metaG | ecosystem: Environmental > Aquatic > Marine > Volcanic ...
CGCTAAACCCATACTACAAAATTTCAAAGAGCAAAATGATAACCAGTTGAAAATGTTCTAATTAAGACGAAACGTTAATGATATTTTTTATAATCTCAACGTGCTTTCTACGGATGTTCATAAAATATAGTTTTAATAGCCCAAGAACTGAAATTACAATCAATTCTTGAGCTATTAACCAGTTATTGTCTATTCTTGTAGTAGCAAGATGCTGTGTAAACAAGAGCGATTAATCCGCCAAACGCAGGAATAGTAAATCCTGCAACCAATCCTTGCACAGCACAGTCGGTGAACGTGCGTCCGTTTGTCCACCAACTAACAATTGCATTTCTTCATTTTGTATTTTTTTCATTTTGATACTATTAAATATAATCTTCACCTGTCTAACGCCTTGGATCAGCAGCCGTTCTTCAAATTAAGACAGTCCCTCACTTGGCTTGGGAAGACGATAACGAAACAGTAATCAACGGTAGCCGCACAAAAAAAGTACTCCCTACCCCTTCCGTTGTTTCAAACCATATCTGTCCGTTGGCGTTTTCCACAATGCCGCGGCAGATGGCCAGTCCGAGTCCCGTTCCGGATGATTTGGTGGTAAAATTGGGAGTAAAAATATCATCTCGCAAGGCAGCCGGCACACCACCTGAATTGTCCTGCACCGATATTAATAATTGACCGAATTCTACCTGCTGGTTGATATGTATCTCTATTTTGCTTCCCGGATCTTCGTTTGCCTCAATGGCATTTTGCAGCAAGTTGGTGAACAGACGGCTCATTTGTGTTTTATCTGAATACACCAGGTAATGTTCCCGCGGCTTTTGCCAGTGGATCTTTACACGCGGATTGGCTTCATACAGGCGAAGCAATGACGACAATACTCCCATGATATCCAGTTTCTCCATGCGGGCATTACCGATATTGGCAAACTGCGAGAAATCGCCTGCGATCTTCGATAACTGATCGATCTGCTCTATGAGGGTAATGGCCATGTTGGCCGACAACTCCTTCACATTGGGTGCGCCACTCTGAATAGCTTTCTGCAGGTACTGGATACTCAGCTTCATGGGCGTAAGCGGATTCTTGATCTCATGCGCTACCTGCCGTGCCATTTCGCGCCAGGCGCCTTCCCGCTCGCTTTTGGCCAGTGACTGCGCACTCTGATCCAACTCTCTCACCATTTTATTATATTCCGATACCAGCATGCCCAGTTCGTCGTCACGATCCCACTGGATCTCTTCATTGGTCTTGCCCAGGTTCACCTCGCGCATTTTTTCACCAATGAGGTTGAAGGAATCCGTAATGCGACTGGTAAGGAAGAACGCGATGGCCCCTGCAACCAGGAATATAAAGGCATTCAAATAAATGAGCGTAGCGAGGAAACCGGATATCTCCTGGTCCAGCTCATTTTGCGAGTTCAGGTAAGGAATGTTGAGGTAAGCATAGGTAGTGCCATCTTCATTGATCAGCGGCACATAAATGCTCAGGTATTCAAAAGAGCCGATCTTTTCCGATTGAATATAGCGGATACTGTGCTCATCATGCATTTGTTGAAAAGCCGCGGGATCCATTTGTTCACTCAGCAACCGTTTATTATAAATGTATGGCTGGGTAGACACTTTTAAGTTGCCATTGACATCATAGAAATTGATATCAACATTGTGCAGGTCGGAAATATCCGATATGACCTTGTTCAACTGATCGCCGGCAACGCTCACATTGCTCGTATTGATCACATCGTCGAAGATCAGTTGCGGCGTCATTTTATTGTTGATCTCGTTGGCCATTACCTGGATCGACTTCGACAGTTTTTCCTCGTTGTTGTTATTGAACCTGAAAATGAAGAACGAAATAGTTGACACACCGATCACCAGGAATGAGAATACGCTTAGAAAAATAATCGTTGCCTGTATCTGTGAACGGATATTGAGCAGGAAAATAGACCGGATACCGCTCCACTTGAACCGCGCCCGCACCAGGTTGCTGCATAGATGAAACAGGAAAATGATACAAAGGAAAGAACAGAACAGGTAAGCGAAAAAGGTGATGAACTCGGTAAACCAGGCGCTTTTCTTCACTACCACCACTTCTTTATCGCCACCGGTATTATACCACAATTCGCTGTATCCGGGTGGTTTCTTATAGGTGAAGTCCAGTCCCGGCATCTCAGCCCTGGTAAGCTTTAAAGGAAAATTATAATTATTGAAATGGTTGATCAGCTTGCCTCTGTTGTATATGGCATAAGCATAGCTGGTATTGAGGTCTGAAGAAATATCCTGCGACTGGCTGAATAATTCCGGGTAAAGCGCCTCACTTTTGTATCGCCTCGATTTGATGGTTACATAAAGATATCCCAGTGTTTGATCGTTGTTTTTTATGGCCTTCTGGTAGAGATAGCTGAAGCCATTGGCGGCATTATCGTAGCTGTACAACCCTTCTATAGCCGTGGGTTTGGACTTATTGAGGATGATCGTTTTGATGGCCGCATAAGAAGTTGAATCTTCATTATACAATGGATGGAACAAACTATCGTACGTGTAAATGCGCGTATCGTATTTATTGAGATAACCCGAAAAATTCTGATTGATCAGGCTGTCTTTGATGAATTTGTTGGTGTATTCGCTTTCAAACCGGTGAAAATTACTGAGCAGGAAACGGTCATTGAAACTATTCGCGGCAATATTCAACAGGCTTTCACCAGAAGGATCGGTTTGTACGGCCAGTTGTTCTGCAATTTTTTTTCTTTGTGCCAACTCCAGTACTTTATTCTGATACATCACAATAGCGGAAATCGATAAAGTGAAGATCATCACCCAGAAAATGAAAAAAGAAGACTGCAACAGCGGAATACCCATATCCGCTTTCCGTGCATTCAGCAGCAGCAGGTAAGCGATCAGCCAGGCCAGGATCACCAGGTCTATGGCTATATCATTAAGCGAAACAAAAGCCAGCAGGTATGCAAAGCCTGTGATGGCTACCGCCGCCATCTGGTAATAAAGCGGCACAGCTGCATCGGTGAGGGGTTTTACCACGATCTGTGAAAAATGATAAAAGCTGAGCACCAGTAAGCATAGAATTACAAAACAGATGACGCTGTAAATGGTGAGGCTGAAAAAGCTGGTTACGTCCATCGATATCTTGGAATCCTGTACCAGGCTCTTGATGATGCCAGCCAGCAAAAGACAGGTTACAGTAAGCAGGGCCAACCCGCCATAATGACGAACAGGTGCAGGGGGAGGCTTTTTAAACCAGCCCTTGTGGTCGTTGTGGAATTTATAAAAGCTGAGCATCCAGAAAAGCAGGATGGCATTCACCAGCAGGTCGCCCAACGAAGGGTGCAGGAAGTTGGATGCATAGATTGTTGGATCGAAGAGTGGGAGTTTACTGTAATCCAGCGGGAAGTTGACCTGGTATGTGATCAGCCTGATCAGGAAAACCACTGTTAGCAGGAAAAGGAACCCGCTCCGGAAACCGATCCGATCTACCAGTTCCTGTGCAATCATATTAAAAAACACCAACAGTAAGATCACCGCCAATACCCGTAAAACAATGGTTACACTATCATAGGCGATGAAAGATCTTCCTGCTTTCATTTTGATGCTAAAGATCTCTTTGCCTGCACTATTGAGGATGGGGATCGCATCCTTATCAAAATTGATCTCATATTGTTTGCCCAGCCCCGGGTAATGTGCAAAATCCGATTTCAGGTACTTGTTCTCTATGAAATAAGCCCAACGAATGGGTACCAGCCCTAAAACCGTGAGCTTCTGCCCCTTCAATTGAACGGTGCGTTTGATCAATTCAAAGTCGCCATTCTGCTTAACCGAAAAATAATTTCCATCGGGCTGGTGCAGGTCCTCGGAGTTCACATACATGCGATTGGTATTCCAATAATGCAATGTCTGCGTACCGCCTCCATCTGTCAGGTACAAAAAAAGCCCGAAGCTTTCCTGCCTGGTCTTTTGTTTCAACTTTTCATCGGCAGAATCCTTTACGAGTTTAGTCAGCAGGTCTTTCTCCGATAACAGCTCATTCAGCCTGGCTTCCTGTTGTGCCAGCGATCCCTCCAGCCGGTGTTTTACTTTCTCGGGTGAGGAATTATAGTTCCAGTAATTGATGAAAATAAAAGAGAGGGTATACAGCCAGGCGGCTGTAATGATCAGGTATCCATGCCTGTATATAGCTTTTTTCAGTGTACGGATCAACTATGGTGCTTTTGTTTTTTGACTTCATTCCAGATGGCGTCCATTTCGGCGAGCGACAAACCGGCGAGGTTTTTACCTTGTTGCGCGGCAATGGTTTCCATCTGCTGAAAACGCCGGATAAACTTCTTATTGGTCTTTTCCAGTGCGGCTTCGGGATCGATATGCAAAAACCGTGCATAATTTACCAGGCTGAAGAGCAGGTCGCCAAACTCCTCTTCTATCCGGTCCTGCTCGTTTTGTTGAACCGCTTCCTGCAACTCGTTCGACTCTTCCTCCACTTTCTTCCAGACATCTGCTTTGTTCTCCCATTCAAAACCTACTTGTTTGGCTTTCTCCTGGATACGAACGGCTTTCACCACTGAGGGCAGCGAACGTGGTACCCCGCTCAGTACGGATTTTTTGAGCTCGCCTTTTTCATTCCGCTCCTGTAGTTTCAATTGCTCCCAGTTCCTTTTAACGTCTTCTTCATCGTTAACCTTTATATCTCCGTAAATATGCGGATGACGATGGATCAGTTTGTCGCACACGCTGTTGATGGCCTCGGGCAAAGTGAAGCGATTTTGCTCCGTGCCTATTTTAGCATAGAACAACAGATGCAGCATGATATCCCCCAATTCTTCCTTGATACCCGGCCAGTTCTCATCGGTGATGGCATCGGCCAGCTCATAGGTTTCCTCAATGGTCATGTGACGCAGGGTATGAATGGTCTGTTTTCTGTCCCAGGGGCATTGCTCCCGCAATTCATCCATGATCTTCACCAGCCGCATGAAGCTGTTTGCTGTTTCTTCCATAACACTAAATTAAATCGTAAACGCTGAAAAGGTACCAAAGATCATAAATACGAATAGCATGACCACCAATCCAAGCAATAAAGACAGAAAATATTTGAAGAATGTTTTCTTCGGCGATTGCCCGTAAAACCCGCGCATTGCTTTGTATCCATAAAACAGGATGAGCAATGAGAACACATCAGACAGCAGTTTGTTCGCATCCCAATGAAAAAGACTGAAAAAACTGCCCAGCAGCAGTGAAACCAGTATCATGATGAAAATAGCACAATACAGGTGAAGGGTATATACCACATGGTTCACATAATAGAATTGTTTGCGTCTTATGTATAATAAAGATAGTGCCAGCGAGAAAAGAGGAAGTGATACAAACAGCATTTGCGGGAACAAATGGGTGAACTTCTCCACCATTGCCTCTATAACGCCTTTAGGATCCTGGCGGTATTTGTCGTAAAAACCAAGTGCCCGATGGGTTACTGCCCGCTCGATCCGACCATCTCTTTTTGTTTCCGGCAGGGTATTCTGTGCTGAATCATATTGTTTGCTAGAATAAACTTTCGCATTATCAGCCTTATCGCTTTTCCTTTCCACTTCAGATTTTAAACTGCTGCTTATCGAATCAACCGTATGCTTCTTCGATTCATTGTAAGTGAACGAAGTGTGTCGTCCATAAAAGCTGAAAAAAATGAGGAAAAAGAAAGCCGAGGTAAACACATACATCTTTACAGGGTGCAAGTACCCGGCACGGCGTCCCTTGAAATATTCCCTCGATAAAAATCCCGGCCGGAACAACAGGTACTTAAGCGTGCTGAAAAACTTACCGTCGAAATGCGTGAGATCGTATATAAAATGCGTGGTCAGGTGCCAGAAACTTTCTTTGGGCTCAATATTCTCCTGTCCGCATTCATGGCAATACCGGCCATGCAGCAGGCTGCCACAGTTCAGGCAAACTTTTTCCTTTCGTTCAGGGAAATGCGACACTTGTTAATGTTTAACTAAAAATACAGAACTAATTGATAGTTGCAAGGCCCCACCCATTTTCCTTTTTTTGAATGTTGATAACTGTCACTGTACATTTGGGAAAAAAAATCGGCAGATGAAAGGGCTCCAGCTACTGGCATTATTGGCTTTGATCCATACCGGCTGTTTCGCACAGTATTATTACAACGACCTCGTTTCGATACAGCAAGGCGCGGCTCAATACAAGATCCTCCGCAACAATAAAGTAAAAACCTTCAAGGTGGTGAGCTATGACGCCGACGACCAGCCGGCCGAAGGCTTTTCCCTGGAGCAGGAGATCAGCCTGGACGGCAAAAAGATCACCATCACCGATGCTTCCATCAGCGGGAAAAAGAGCGTTACTGTTAACACTTATGAGCTGGGCCGGCTGAAAAAAGCAGTAGCAAGCGGTAACCGGATTGAAAACAAGACCGATTACCAGTACGACGATAAAGGGCGGTTGATCAAAATAACCCTCACCACATCCGACACTTCCATGAAATATACCAGTGTTGAAACGCATGAATGGGTATACGATGAAAAAGGACAGCCGGCTTCTATGTTGCGTGTAAAAAGCGGGACAGACAGCACTTTCGTGAGTTTTGTGCGGGATGAGCAGGGCAATATAGCAGAAGAGCACTGGAAAAGAAAAGGGTCGGCACCCGAAGTCTATTATTACTATTACAATGCGAAGAATGAGCTCACCGATATTGTCCGGTACAACAGCAAACTGAAAAAATTATTGCCCGACTTTTTATTCGAATACGATAATACGGGCCGCCTCAGCCAGATGACGCAGGTATTGCTGGGCAACAATAATTATTATACCTGGAAATACACATACAACGAAAAGGGCCTGAAACAGAAAGAGAGTTGTTTTGACAAAAGCCAGAAGAAGGCAGGCACTATTGAATACGTGTACACTTATTAAAAAGACGTCATCCCGAGCGAGCGAAGCGAGTCGAGGGACCTGCTTGAACATTCAGGCAGATCCCTCGGCTGCGCTCGGGATGACGATTGATGAAAAAGAGATGACGGTCAATTAAAAATTTACCAGAATAAAGTATACAGGGCAACCAGTAACCCGCCAACGATCAGGGCGCCGGCAGCAAAACTTTTATTCATACCAAACATTTTGGTATCTATTTCCAGTCCCTTCATTTCTACTCCCCTTCTCCGGTCGATCATACTGATGATATACATACCGATAATGCAGAACAGGAATACAATGCCCATCCTGTCGAGGAATGGTATCTCATAAACCCCATCGGCATTGGCTTTGGAAAAGCCGGAGGAAGCGAGGAAAGAAAGGTCCATGAAACCAGGCAGCTTCTTGAAAAGGATCGAGAGGCCGAACCCGCCAACTGTAGCAAACAAAGCGGCATTGGAGCTGGTCTTTTTCCAGAAAAAGCCCAGGAAGAACATGGCGAAAATACCCGGCGACACAAATCCGGTGTATTCCTGGATGAACTGAAACCCTCCTTTTTTATCGATGCCCAGCATGGGGGCAATGATCAAAGCCAGGATCATGGCAAGGATAATGGTAGCTTTTCCTATCCATACCATTTTCTTCTCATCGGCCTCTTTATTGATCACTTTCTTATAAATGTCGAGGGTAAAGATGGTGGAAATACTGTTGGCCTTACCCGCAAGGGAAGCTACCACGGCAGCGGTCAATGCTGCAAAGGACAATCCTTTGAGTCCGGCAGGCAACAGGTTCAACAATACGGGATAGGCTTTATCGGGATTGAGTTCACCACCTTGCATCATTTCGGTCTGGAAGCTGCCTTTCTGGTGCAGTACGAATGCGGCAATACCCGGCAAACAAACGATCACCGGCATGAGCAGTTTCAGGAAAGCGGCAAAAAGCAAACCACCCCTTGCCGTAGGAAGCGATGCACCCAGCGCTCTTTGCGTAATGTACTGGTTACAGCCCCAATAGTTCAGGTTGGCAATCCACATACCTCCTACCAGCACCGTGAGGCCCGGCAGATCGAGGTAGTTGGGATTGTCTTTTTTGAGGATCATGTGAAAATGATCATCGGCCGAATTCAACAGGTGATGAAAGCCTTTTACGATACCCGTATCACCAAATTTTTCAGATACCAGGTTCAGGGCAAGATAAGTAGTTACCAATCCGCCCAGTACCAGGAAGAATACCTGGATCACATCGGTGTAACCGATCACTTTCATACCTCCCAGTGTAATGATCACGGCAAAAATGGCCAGTCCAATCATACAGGCAGTAATGCTGATGCCCGAGATACTGCTGATAGCCAGGGCGCCGAGGTACAAAATAGAAGTGAGGTTCACCACCACATACAATAACAACCAGAAAATGGCCATGATCATGGCTACGGTTGAATTGTAACGCTGGTTGAGGAATTGCGGCATGGTATAGATCTTATTCTTCAGGTAGATGGGCATGAAGAATACAGCCACAATCAATAAAGTAGCAGCCGCCATCCATTCGTAGGAAGCGATGGCCAGTCCCATTTTAAAACCCGAGCCACTCATACCAATCATCTGCTCGGCAGATATATTGGAAGCGATGAGTGAGGCGCCGATGGCCCACCATGTGAGCGATCCTTCGGCAAGGAAATAATCTTTTGAACTGGTTTGCGCTGATTTCTTTTTCTTGTAGACCCAGAAGCCATAAGAGGCCACTACCAGGAAATAAAAGAGAAAGACCAGGTAGTCCAGACTTTGTAATGTTTTCATTGGAGCGATCGAAGGTTTGATTGTTACGATTTGGAAATGTAAGCTGAAAGATAAGGATTCATGCTAAAAATAATGTGCAAAATTGCTCAATAGCTCAATTCTACCGGCATCCAATTAAGCCGTACTATTGCAGCATGAACAATCCCGAAATCATTGCTGCTACGGTTACCTATGTACAAAAAGAACTGGAAGGTGCAGAAGGCGGGCACGATTGGTTCCATATAGAAAGGGTATGGAACAATACCAGGCGCATTGCCCAAACCGAGCCGGTGGATCACCTGGTAGTGGAACTGGGCGCCCTGCTGCATGATATTGCGGATGCCAAATTCCACGGCGGTGATGAAAGTATTGGGCCGCGAAAAGCGGGTCAGTTCCTGGAATTGTTACAGGTACCGGTTGAAGTGATCGATCATGTCAAAAACATCATCGCACATATTTCTTTCAAAGGTGGCAATTTCGAAGCGGCTTTTCATTCACCCGAACTAGCCGTGGTGCGGGATGCCGACCGCCTCGATGCATTAGGAGCCATCGGCATTGCCCGTGCATTTCATTATGGAGGTTTTAAGAACAGGGAGATCTATAATCCTGCTATTCCGCCCGATCTCAATATGAGTCGTGAAACGTATAAAAAAACCAAGGCTCCTACTATCAACCATTTCTATGAAAAGCTGTTGCTGCTGAAAGACCGCATGCATACAGAAACAGGCAAGCGCATGGCCCTGGAAAGGCACCGGTTCATGGAAAATTTCCTGGAGCAGTTTTACCGCGAGTGGAATGGGTCCTTATCGGCATAAACCAGCGAATGAAAGTCAGTGCGTGAATGCACGTCGCCTGGGCAAACCATACAGTATCTTCGGAAAAAGAAAAATCAACCCGTTCAATAAAATAAATGGAACGAAACTGATCTTCATTAAAGGGCGCCCCAGGTGTATTGCTGCATATTTGTCTTCCATGGTATAAATCCAAACCGTTACTGCAAAAAAGCCTCCGAACAGTATCAGGCAAACAACAGTAAACAGGTATAACCACTGGATCACAATCTCCTTCAATTTCATCAGCACTTCATCTTTCCGCATCCATTTATACAATACAATACTCTGCCCTACTGCATAAATAAAAATATGCCCCGGCCGGAATAAATAATTCACCATAGGTGTAATGAACCATCCTGTTTTTACATACGGAATCATGCCGATATCGTTGGCCAGCTGGGTTACATTTTGCACTTTATATGCGTAGGGCGTGAAAATATAAGGCAGCGCATTCACCAGTTGAACAAGGAACGGGACAAAATGAAGCATATCCCATTTACGCAACCGCGGATCGTTACTCAATACACTTCTTACATAAAAAAAACCGGCAGGTCCCAGTAAAAAGAACAAAGGTGCTATGGTACCATATAATGGGGCCAACAGCTTGGCCGATCCGGAGTGCGCCAGTATATAAGCACTAAGACCATAAATGGAATTCAGAAAAAAGAAAATGGCAAGGTAGATATTGCTCTTGCTGGAACGCTTGATGTAGTACAAAAGCAAAAGTGACAGGAGTATCCCGAATAAGGAGGCAAACAAAATAAAATCTCCAACTAAATGATTCATAATTGTAGTAGAACCAAATATACCTGTTATGATCCTGTTATTGAAATAAATTAAGTTGATAATATGAAACGGGCATCTAATCTATGCACGAATAATGGGTAACTTTATGTCGCTATCGCAACAATATTAATAAATTTGCAAATATCAAGATGAATACAATCGAGATCAGAAAAGTAACCATAAGCGACCTTGAAGCGTTACGAAATATCAGTATGCAAACATTCAGGGAAACATTTCTGGAAGTGAATACCGAAGAAGACATGCAGATATACCTGGATGGAGCATTCAATTATGACAAACTGAAAGAGGAAATAAATAATGATCATTCGGCGTTTTATTTTGCCACTGATACCGCGGACATCTTGGGTTACTTAAAGATCAATTTTGGTCAGGCTCAAACGGAAAAGAAAGACAACAACGCTGTTGAAATTGAACGGATCTATGTACTGAAAGCACATCAGGGAAAACAGGTTGGTCAACTGTTATTTAAACAAGCGCTACAAGTTGCCCGGGAGCGCAATGCCGATTATTTGTGGCTGGGCGTTTGGGAGGAAAATGCAAAGGCGATCAATTTTTATAAGAAGAACGGATTGGTGCCGTTCGATAAACACATTTTCAAGCTAGGCAATGACGAACAAACAGATATCATGATGAAACTGGCATTGCATTAACCTGCATCATGACCATGCATTTCGCAAAAACTGTAACCAGTTATTGTGCATGATATTGTCGATATCCGTTTGATTATATCCTTTTTGTAGTAAGAGCGCAGGTAACTTTTGCAAATCAGCAATCGTTTCGAGGTCATAAGGACATTGCTCTTTTCCAAATGCACCATCCAGATCAGTACCAATCGCAACATGTGCAGTATTTCCTGCAATCTGACAAATATGGTCTATATGATCTATCATTTTTGCCATATTGCAGTTCATGCCCTCGGGTGTTGATTGGCCACGTACCCAGCCAGGAACCATCATCCAGGCGTCCAGCGCCGCACCGATAATTGCCTTTCTTTCTACCAATGCTTTGATCATCTCATCACTGAACTGCCGATTATGGTTCACCAGTGCACGGCAATTGTTATGACTCGCCCATACCGGGCCCTTATAGATTGACAATGCATCCCAAAATGCATCATCACAAAGATGCGTTGCATCCAGTATCATCTGCAGACGATCCATTTCTTTCAGCAATTCTTTTCCTGCGGCCGAAAGTTTCCCGGTGGCGTCTGTTCCGTTGGCATAGCGTCCGGGGCCATAATGTGCCGGCCCTATTGCCCTCAAACCCATACTGTATGCCCTTTCAACATAAGCCGGTGTAACGATGGAATCCGCTCCTTCCAGGCTTAAAATATATCCAATGGGTTTGTGGTCATTGGGTGCATCATTGAGCCATAAAGCAACATGTTCATCGAGCGCAGTTTTGTTTTTGATCATCACCATTTCTCCGGCATCTTCCATCGCTTTGTACCACGCAAGCTGTCCCTGTGTTTGCGCCCATGCCTGCTCGGGTGAATGCCAGCCGGGCAAAGGATTATCTTCGGTTACATAACGCGCGATCTGTGTTGCCACCACTAATCCGATATTTCCTTCCCGCAATGCAGGTAACGACACCGTTGCTTTCGCCCTGTCGGGCTTATCGGTCATTCCTTTTTCCCGTTGATTGATGGCCGCTACCGGCAAACGCAGGTCGCGATTCCATTCCAGCGCATTCATGCTCAGATCCAGGTGCGCATCTATGATCAATCGTATTTTTTTGTTGGGCATACGGCAATTTTAGTAATGAAGCAATCGGTCGCGGGCTATGACTTTCCACTCACCAACTTTTTTCCCATTTTCTATAACATGCACTCTTTCATATAAAGCCACCGTTGGGCATATATGAACAGGAACACCGTACAACACAGTGCCGATGGGATATTGTGCGCTGTCCGGCACCCGCAACACCAAATGTTCCTCGCTCTGGCCTACAGGTGTTACTTCCGGCGCATTCAGAAAATATACCCGTGGCAAAGGATTCTCTGCAGCAACAGATTTATGTCCGAGATCAACGCAAACGGTAACAGCGTCAATCACAGACACAACCCTTGTGATCAGTATGGCCCCATATTCAAAGGCTTGTTCCGGTGCATGGTGTTTATAATTCCAATCCCAAAATATAAATGTACCGGGACTGCACTCTACCCCACTCCTTTTGACATGTGTTGGGTAAGTAGGCGAACCACCCGCAACAATGGTGAGCGGATGATCGAACAGCGGATCAACCTGCTCTTTCAGCATTTGTACCAGTGCAAAAGCTGCATCGCTTTTCATTTGCCGGGTTGCCAGGTCGGTATCGCGAATATGTCCATCGTAAGCATGCAAGCCCACTATTTGTATTCCTTTCAGCTCCTTCGCATATTTGATCAGAGCCACAGCATCTTGCGGTTGAATACCCGTCCGGTTCATGCCCGTATTTAAATCGATGAATACCCTGATAACGATATTATTTTCCTGTGCTGCACGGGATAACTCCATGGCGCTGGCCTGGTTATCTATCAGGCAGGAGAATGTTGTAGCCGGATAGGCTTTTGAAAGCGCTATCAATCGCGTTATTTTTGGGCCGGTGGGTTGATATGCCAGCAATACATCGGGTGCATGCAGGCTGCCCAACATTTCGGCTTCCGCAATGGTGGCACATTTGAATTTGGTAATACCTGCATCCAGCATTAATTGATTTACTTCCGCCGTTTTATTGGTTTTAACATGTGGGCGCAGCCGCTTAACATCACCGATCATTTCTTTGGCAACGCGAATATTATCCTTTACGATAGCCGGATATACCAGCAAAGCGGGAGAATCTATCCCTGTTGTATCTGCCAGGTAATGATTATGCATTTGTTGGGTTTTAAAAGAAGTAACGATGGTTTATGCTAATTCAAACAAAGCCTCGATCTCAACAGGTATGTTATCGGGCAGCGAACCGAATCCAACCGCACTCCTTACTCCTACGCCATTTTCTGCACCCCAGATCGAAGCGAACAGTTCACTGCAACCATTGATTACATAAGGGTGCCGTTTAAAATCGGGTGTGCAATTGACCATGCCCAATACTTTGATCACGCGCTTTATTTTATTCAAGCTGCCCAACTCTGCTTTAATGGTAGCCAGCATGGTCAGTCCTACCTGGCGTGCAGCGAGTTTACCGGCTTCCATATCCATATCGGCGCCGATGCGGCCAATGATCAGTGATTTATCATTTTGAACAGGGCCGTGGCCAGACAGGTACAAATAGTTGCCATCAACCAGGCAAGGCTTGTACACGCCCAGCGGCGACGGTGCAGGAGGCAGCGTGAGGTTTAGCTCTTTTAATTTTTCATCTGCATTAATGGTTGTCATATCAATGAGGTTTTATTTTATGAACAGATTCAATACCAATACGCCTGTTAGTCCTACTACAGAAACAATCATTTCCATGATGGACCATGAACGTAAAGTATCTTTTACAGAGAGGCCGAAATATTCTTTGAACATCCAAAAGCCTGCATCATTCACATGCGAGAACATGAGGCTGCCGGCGCCTACCGACAGTACCATCAGGTTGGGGTTGATATGCGATTGCATCATCAGTGGCAAGATCACGCCCGCCGCTGTTAATGCCGCAACCGTTGCAGAGCCAACACAGGCGCGTATCAGCGCCGCAATCAACCAACCCAGCACCAATGGATGTACCGGTAGTTTTTGTAAAGCAGCAGCCAGCTCGGCGCTTACACCACTATCGGTCATCACCTGTTTTAAGATACCGGATCCCGCAATGATCAGCAAGATCATGGCGATGTCTTTCACTGCATTGGCATAGATGTCCATCACATGTTTCATGCTCATGCCTTGCCTTATCCCGATCGTATAAGTAGCTGCAGCCAATGAAACGATCATCACCACAGACGGATCGCTGATGAAAGCAAAAAGTGTACTTCCCGAAAAGGCTTTGCTGGCACTATGTTGTATGATAGTAAGCAATATCAAAAGGAATACCGGCAGTAAAGTGGCAAAGAAACTGTTTCCAATGCCAGGTTCCTGGTACACATCTTTTTCGTGCTGCTGAAACAACTCCAGCGGTTCGGTATCGATTTTCTTCAGTGTACTGGCAAAGACAGGTCCGGCCATAATGATAGCAGGTATTGCTACCAACAAACCATACACCAGGGTAAGTCCCAGATCTGCTTTGAATAACGAAGCCAATGCAACAGGCGACGGATGAGGTGGCAAAAAGCCGTGCGTAACCGATAAAGCCGCCAGCATGGGCAACCCGATGTACACAGCGGGTAATTTGTATTGATAAACGATAGAAAAAATAAGCGGCACCAGCAATATGAATCCAACGCCGTAGTATAACGGGATGCCCACAATAAACCCAGTGATCATCAATGCCCATTGGATATGTTTTGCACCAAAAGCCGTTACCAATACAGAGGCGATCTTTTTCGCAGCGCCGCTTTCAGCTACCAGTTTACCCAGCATGGCTCCCAGTACAATGATCACCGTTAACGACCCGGCAGTTTCTCCAATGCCTGTTTTAACGGAATTACCTAATTTATCCAACGGTATGCCAAGGGCGATCCCCGCTGCTATAGACACTACTAAAAAAGACAGGAATGTATTGATTTTGCCTACTGTAATAAGCACGATCAGGATGGCAATAAAAAGTATAATAATAAGTATCTGCATTATTTCGTCAGGCGGCTAGAAGCGTTCACTTCAAAAATAGGGCACTCTACTCACTTAGCACCAAACTTATACGTATTATACAGGGAGCATCCAGGGGTTGGCCGGGTTTCTCGGCCTCATGTACAGATCAGCTCCGCCAGTTGGCCAGGGTTCTCGGCTTCATGTACAGAACATTTC
>Ga0114932_10003556_pt1 | contig 15165 bp, 4 predicted proteins | sample 2SBtaG_2_FD_87286 | JGI IMG/M metagenome (GOLD analysis project Ga0114932, IMG submission 87286) | Deep subsurface microbial communities from Kolumbo volcano to uncover new lineages of life (NeLLi) - 2SBTROV12_ACTIVE470 metaG | ecosystem: Environmental > Aquatic > Marine > Volcanic ...
CACCGGTAATCTTCTCGGTCCAGTTGGGTTCAGACCTGTTTTTCGCTGACGGACGGAGTGCCCAGTACTACAAGGGGGCCACCAGAACCATGACGGCTTGGGCCGCTGCTTCTGGCACGTTTCCTATTGATAGTGCCGAGAAGCGTCCTACGCTAATCGAGAACTGGCGTGGCCGCATTGTTATGGCTGCAACGGAGGCAGATCCAGCCGAGTGGTATATGAGTGCGGTTGGTGATCCGTTTGATTGGGACTACGCTCCTGACACGATCACCGAGACCCAGGCTGTGGCTGGGGTGAACTCCCCGGCAGGAAAGGCCCCAGATGTCATCAGGTGTATTGTTCCAGTAAATGACGACATTCTCATCTTTGGGTGTGATCACAGCATCTGGCAGATGACCGGTGACCCAATGATCGGTGGCCGCTTGGATCGTCTAGTGGATGGGATCGGAACACCGTGGGGACGTCCTTGGTGTGTCAGCACAGACAACATCTACTACTTCTTCGGCACAAGAGGTGGTGTGTACAAGGGTGTTCCGGGCCAGGGCGTTCAGAAGATCACATCTGGAGTGATGGAAGAGAGGATGAATTCCATCAACCTAGACACCAACCTGATTCGGATGGTGTGGAACGAGAGAGAACAGGGTGCTCACGTTATCGTCACGCCGCTGACAGAAGGTGATAGTTCGACCGAACACTATTTCTACGACTCGAGAACGGGCAGCTGGTGGATCGATAAGTTCGCTAACTCAGGCCATGATGCCCGGGCAGTCCATGTGTTTGATGGTGATGATGCATCAGACCGATCTATTCTCCTTGGTGGTATGGATGGGTACATCAGAAAATGGGATGTCGATGCCACTGATGATGACGGGACTGCGATAAGTTCACATGTGTACATGGGGCCGTTGATACCAGCTGGCCTGGGTACTCTCAGGGTCAGTGAGATAAGAGGCTTGATGGCCAGCGGTTCATCTGACGTGACTATGAGCGTGTACAAGGGTGACAATGCGGAGCACGCTTACAACCAGACAAGTTCCTTCTACACCCGGACGTTTTCATCAGGTCGAAACGTCTCGGAGCGAAGAAAAATCAATGCCCATGCAGTTTACCTCAAACTGGGCAACACCACCGCCAGCCAGACGTGGGCAATGGAGCAGATGCAAGTTGTCTTCAAAGAAACGTCACCTCGATTTGGGAGGGCATTTTACGGATGACAACCAATACGGGTTATGAGCAACCTCGGATATCTGGTGGTGACCCTAGGACCAGGCGTGGCAGGGCAAACTTGGCCGGAAACCACTCTGTCCTCAAGGAACTGGGGGTCGGGACCAATGATCCAGCTTCTGCCCTGCATATCGTGAAGGAGACTGCTGGTGCTGGGGTGTTGATTGAACGGATACAGGCTACAGTCAACGCCGGGGCCTTCCAGGGTAGAAAGTCCAGAGGGACCTTGGACAACAGAGCTGCTGTTGCCGATGACGATGACCTGCTCACCATCAGTGGGTTTGCATACGTTGGGGATAACAACTCCTACCAGGAAACGTGCCGGATCGAGTACGAGGTTGATGGCTCCGTTTCAGATGCCAGCAAGGGTGCCCCGGGACGGATCGTATTCAGGACCTCCAGCGGCAGTGGCCTGACCAAGCGGATGCGGATCACCAAGGACGGGAAGGTGGGGATTGGGCTGGATGATCCGTCCACGAAGTTGACCGTGGAGGGGGCGATCACAATGAAGGAACAGGCTGCAGCCGATACAGATGCAGCGGCCTATGGGCAGATGTGGGTTAAGACTGCCACTCCAAACGAGTTGTACTTCACCACCGATGCTGGCAACGACATCCAGATAACTAGTGGCACCTCCCTGGCTGCTGGCGGAATGACCAGTTTTCAGTTGGAGGACGGGGACGGCACCGAGGTCGCGATCTCCAACGCTAAGGAAGTAAAGTTTGTCGAGGGACAGGGCATCGACATCAACTGGACCGACACAGACAACGGCACGGACGGTGACCCGTATGACCTCACGTTCACAGTCAACCTTGAAGGGACTGAGTTGGCCTCCACGGGCGAGGGTGGTGGCAGCAAGTTCCTCCGGGAGGACGGGGATGGCACCTGCAGCTGGCAAACGGTCAGCGGAAGCGGTGGGATGTCCAGTTTCTTCCTTGAAGACGGTGACGGCACCGAGGTGGAAATTGGAGACGCAAAGGAGGTGAAGTTTATCGAGGGTGGTGGCATCGATATCAACTGGACGGACACCTCGACAGGTTCTGATGCGGACCCATACGATCTTACCTTTACGGTTTCGGATACGACTGTAGCTGGTGACAGCGGGTCAACGGCCATTACGCCTGGGGACACACTCACTATCGCTGGTGGGACCAACGTCACAACGGCTATGTCCGGTGACACCCTGACGATCACATCAACCGACACAAACACGATGGGTTCAGGTTTTGTTCTTGAAGACGGTGATGGCACCGAGGTCACCATTACCGAGAACAAAGAGGTGAAGTTCATTGAGGGTGGCGGGATCGATATCAATTGGACTGACACGTCCACCGGTTCGGATGCGGACCCTTACGACCTCACGTTCACAGTGGCTGACACGACCGTGGCGGGTGACAGTGGGTCAACGGCCATTACGCCTGGGGATACGCTGACCATTGCAGGTGGCACGAATTGCACCACGGCGATGTCTGGGGACACGCTAACGGTCAATGCAACTGATACGAACACGATGGGGTCTGGGTTCGTTCTTGAGGACGGCGATGGGACCGAGGTCACCGTCACGGAAAACAAGGAGGTGAAGTTTGTTGAAGGTGGCGGGATCGACATCGACTGGACCGATGTGTCTCCGGGGTCTGACGCTGACCCTTATGATCTCACCTTCACCGTGTCTGACACCACGGTGGCTGGCGACAGTGGGTCTACCGGGATCACTCCCGGCGACACCTTGACGATTGCTGGCGGCACCAACGTCACTACCGCAATGTCTGGCGACACCCTGACCATCACCTCGACCGATACGAATACGATGGGGTCAGGATTTGTGCTTGAGGATGGAGACGGTACTGAAGTCGCCATCACTGAGAACAAGGAAGTAAAGTTTATTGAGGGTACAGGGATAGATATCAACTGGACCGATACTGACAACGGGACAGATGGTGACCCCTACGATCTGACATTCACTTGCAACCTTGAGGGAACGGAACTCGTCTCCACCGGGGAAACCGGAGGAAGCAAGTTCCTCCGGGAGGATGGCGACGGGACGTGCAGCTGGCAGACGGTCAGCGGAGGTGGAGGCGGTGATGTCGAGGCTGGCAGCACATTCACTACTGCCGGGGTCATCATGGACTGTGATGGTGACGACAAGACCATCGACGAGCCAAACGCCTTGCTAACCACCAACGGCCAGGGGATGACAGTCAGTGCAGCGTTGGCAACACCATTCCAAGTTGATTCCAGCACCAGGGATGGGAACTCCACATTCAAGTTCACCACGGGGAGTGGGTCAGGGACCAACAACCAAGCGTCCATTCTGGTCATTGCCCAGACTTCAGCTAACGCCAACTTGTATCTTGGTGACACCGACAGTTCGACTAGAGGTGGGCTGAAGTACAAGAACAACGGCGACTCACTGGTGTTGGTAGCAGCCGGTGCTGACGTGATGGCACTCGACTCAGACAAAGTCGTGGAGTTCAAAATCGCTGAAGAGACGGATAGCGGATCAGACTATGCGTATGACAGCAAGGTGTTAAAGATAAAAGTCAACGGCACTGATTACTATCTGCCGCTTTACGCAGAGGCTGGCGGCGGCGGCATGGGAGGTCCGTAGGTCAAATGGGACAGGTAACACTTGATGCTTGGGGCAAGATTGCCACGATCACCTATCCAGACGGCATGGACGCACTGGCTCCTCTGGCGTTCGGTGACGCTTACGGATATGAAGAACTGATTCTGGAGGACGGGGATAACATTCCCAACCCCCAGTCACTAGAAGAGTTCACCATCGAAAAGATATTTGAATACGTTGGGCAGGTTATCGGACGTATTCGACCAAGGATGCCGTGGCGACAGCGATAGAGGATGCTGAAACGGCAGCGGATGCCGCAATGGATCAGATCACGGTGGATATTATCGATTCACCGTAGGAGAAAACTATGGCACAACAGACAACAACACCTCAGTTTCTTGATCCGAATGTTCAGGCTGAGACCTCGATATGGGCTGCAGGTAGCCAGTCTCCGGGGGCACCCGATCTTGCTCTTGAGTACTACTCAGCGGGTACTCAGCCGATTGCGGGCTACAGTGGCGGCCCCAACTATCAATCTCTTGCATCATCACTGAATCAGCCGAGCCAGGCGTACCGGACAATCAATGTTCCCGGTATGCGGTTGGGGGCTGGAGGTGCTGCGACACCACAGAACTTCACTTACAACCTGCCATACCTACAGAGTCCAAATGCACTGGATTCACAGGACACGTCTGGAAGGCGTTCAGCGTTGCAGTGGGGTCACTATAGAGACATGTTTCGCTTGGCTATCCCGGGTGCCACCGAGGGCGAGTACAGGGAGTTTGACACTATCACCGACCCTGATACTGGCGAGGTCAGTTATCAGAAGCGTGAGGGGTGGAAACCCAGTACTGACGAGCAGATGCAGGAGTGGTTTTCCCAGTACAGTTCCAACGTCAGACGAGGAGCCGAGGGGAAAGCTGACACACAGTTGTTGGCAGAGCAGGCTGAAGCCTCGGATAAGTATGCCAAGTGGTACAACGAGCAGCGATACGCGCAGCTTCAGGACTTCATGGCCCAGCACTGGCAGAACCAGATGGAGACTTTGTCTGGTGTGGGCGAGTCTCAACGTCAGGACATTTTGCGCCAGGGTGAGCAGATGCGTGAGGCATCGCTTTCCAACGCTCTGTCTCGAGGGATGGCAGGCACTACTGCATTGGCTGCTATGCAGCGAGGTGTTCAGCACCAGACCGATCAAGACATGTCGAGGTTCTATGAGCAGATGGCGCAACAGCGACTCGGCGTGCAGGATCGGCTCGCCAGTCAGTACATGGGTCTTATCGAGGGTAGGACCGATGCGTATCCCAACGCAGAGAGCTTGTCCAATCTGATTTATCAGGCACAGGCTTCTGGAATGGGGTCAAAGATGCCCGAGACCAAGACGCCTTGCCCGTGTGCGATCTTCTTGGAGGGACGTCACGGGGACGGCACCATGGATTGGGTTGTGAGGAAGTATCGAGACGAGGTGATGAGCGTCAAGAACGCGAGGGGCTACTACAAGATGGCAGAAGTGCTTGTGCCGTTCATGAGACGGTCCAAGTTGTTCAAACTGATTGTGATGTTGCTACTGATCGAACCTCTCTTCAGTTATGGCCGGTGGTATTACCGTAAGGAAATCCGAAGTCGTAACGAGAAGGTTGGTATCCGTGGTCGGCTGGGATGGATCTTTGCTCCTGTGAAGACCGCTTGGCTGAAGGCGTGGGAGTTCCTGGGTGGCGATCACCCGTTTATCCGCTGGAATGGTGAGACCATCTAATGCCTATTGTCGTTAGACATTCCCCGAGTATTGCATCGATTGCTGAGATTGCCCGTCAGGGGGGTCAATCCGAGTTCCTGAAGTGGAAGACTCAGTTCAGGCAGCAGCAGAAGAACGCGCAGGCACAGGGTATCGGCCAGATGCTTACGTTGGGCACGGGCTTTATCCAGCCCTTCATGCTCAATGCCCAAAGGCAGAAGTACAACCTGGCCAATCAGGCTGCAGCGGCTGGGCGAGCCATGCAGCAAAGCCAGGCTGATGCCGGGGCCATGGGTCATCTTTTGACTGGAGAGAACACTCCATTCAAGAACCCAGACGGAACCGCCATTTTCAGTGCTGCAAATCTCGCGGCCATGTCGCCTGGGACAAGAAGCGGGTTGCTGAAGCAGGCTGCCAACATCAAGTTGCAGGATGCTCAGGCTCAGATGAAATTCGATCCTGAGCGTATTGCCGGTCAACTGCTGGCCCAGCAGGACGGGCAGAACCTCGCGTTGGAGCAACGTGAGACCGCGCTTCGCAAGAACATGAACGATTGGATGGATCTCGCGAATCACGGGATCATTGGATATGACCCGCAAAAGCGGAAGTTTTCCGATCCTGCCATTCAGAGCAAGTTTGAACGAAGCGTCCAGCAGATCGGGAACATGCGGGCAAAGAGCCTGCCGATCTCGGCTCGCTTTGATAGAGAAACCGTCCCGATGCAGAACGGGATCAGGATAGGGCAGAAGGCAAACGGAGATTGGCAGGTCATTGATACCAATGGCCCCGACAAGGGTTCCTCGGCACGAATGCCGAAAATCCCTGTTGCCCAATACGGCGAGCAGCCTGAATGGGATGCGAAACTGATAACCGGATATTTCGATGAAGTAAATAAAAGAGAGAAAGAGATTGCTGCGGATTACACACTGGGTATTGGTGAGTTGACAGCATACAACTCGAAAAAGTCGTCAATGGAAAAGGTGGCAGGCACTTTTCAGCATGCGGCCAACACGGCTGCAGCTGCCGGTGACAAGCAAACAGCAAGCGCGATGATGGCTAAGTATGAAGCAAAAATGGATGAGGTCCAGAACCTGTCTCTTCCCGAGGCACCTCCACGGTCAGCACGACGACGAATGGCGATGGATCAACTCTACTGGGAGCGTGGAGGGCTGCTGCCTCCCAACACACCTGGGTATGTGCCTCCGACCCAACGACCGGGAGGCCAGTCGGTCGGTCCTCGTCGCCCTGTAGGTGATCGTGGGTTTGATGCTGGTGAAGGTGCTGATCCTGCCGCTGAAGGTGCTGCTGCCGATGTTTTCTCTCCAGAAGCCACGCAGTTGTCGCGTGGTGCAAACATGTATGCAGCAGGTCCTGGGGCTGCCGAGTCTGCTTGGCGAAAAAGTTTGGGCGGTGACAAGGATACGGCAAAGGCCCTAGACCGAATGATCAACGATCCCCAGTTGAGTGTTCCGTTTGCGGCAGCAGCAAAAGAGGGTCTGACACTGGACCAGGCGATTGAGCGTGACCCCTCCATGCTCGAGGGGTTAATGACCGCTAAAGAGAAAGACCAGTTCAGAAGGATAACTGAAGGGACCAGGTCAGAGATAAGCCGCAGATGGGCGACCGATGGGGCTTCTCCACCTGTAGACGTGCCATCGCAGGTGGTTGATAAGGCCAAGCGTATGACGACGCTGATCGGTCAGGAACGTATTACTGCCGCCCGGGTGGCAATAGCCGCTCACAGGTGGTCACCTCTCGGTGAGGCGTCTTTAGCCAACATTCCCGCACCGACCACAGATCAACTCAGGGACATGGTTCAGGCTGGCCTTGTCAAAGCGGGAGACGTCTTGATTGATCCGGTTCCAAACCGTGGTGGATTCGTCGTTGTTCCACAGAAGCTCATCGACAGGTACACCAGTCCCAGGGATGCAGAAGCCGAGGCTGCGGCGTTGTCTGGGGGGTGGACGGGCAACGAGCGTGAGCCGAGTGGCTATGCCAGAACCTGGCTGCGTGGACGAGACAACTTGTGGATGTTCAAGCCAGAAGAGGGAAAGATCAGCAACCAACCGCCTCCGCCCCCGCCTGAACCTCGCTCTTTCAAGGGTGAGGCGTATCCGATCAGTGATGAAATCAGAAAACGAGCAAATGCATTTTCTGGGTCGTTGCCAACTAGTCGTGACGTAATTGGGCCAGGGCCAGGTGGTGGGGGGAAAATCTACAAGATGACGGCAACAATCAAAGCCAATCGCGAGGCTCGTAAGTTCCTGCAGGAAATCCCGAGCATGATGAGAGACGGTGGGTACGGGAACGATCCCAGTCAGTGGCCCGGTCTTGTTCGAGAGTTGTATTTCGAGGCGGAACGCTGGGTCAGGTTGAAGGGCAGAGGACGCATGATGTCACCTCGGACCAATGTTCCGGGTAAAAGTGGACTAACAAGACCTAGAGAGTTTTGATCGATGGCAGACCCTCCGAGTTTTGACTGGGCGATAAAAGAACCATCCGTAGAGGGGTTGCTGCCATTTGCAGCGGAGAAAGAAGAATCCCCGCTGATGATGCGCGCGGACCCCCTCGAGACGGAGGGTCCATTCAGGATTGGTGGATCACCGCCATCCACAGACGCTGACTGGGCGATAGAGTCCACTCCCCTGCGTGAATTGCAGCCCACTCCGCAGGAGTACCGGGAGCTGTGGTCAGACGAGGTGTTCCAAAGCCGAGAGGACGCACAAAAGTATTTCCTCAACTCGCTGGAAGTGGCTCGAGAACAGCAGTACGGGCTGGAGACTGTTCTTGGACGAGCCGGGGAACGGCTGCCGTACACAGGCGGGTTCAAGTCTGCCTCCGATGCCCTTGGAGTTTTTTCTGCGTTTAAGGACCGTGACAACGGACTGTTCACCAAGCGTGGTGAGGATGCCATCGCTGACTTCTATGCTGAAGCGGAGCGTAGAAAAGTACAGTCAACGATTGAGTACGGTACAGAGATAGCAATGGAGGTCCCTGCGTACTGGGCCGAGTTTGCTACAACGATGGGTGGATTTACAGCTGTTCGCCGGGGCACGTTGGCGTACCTGAAACGGAAGACCAGGCAGCACCTGTTTCGCAAGGGGCTTGGGAAACTGGCTGGCCGTGGGATGATGCAGGCCACAGCAGCTGGGGCAGGACTCGCAACATTTACTGCTGCGAACCCCTGGCTTGCCTCCGAGATGACCGCTCAGACCAACCTGCAGTTGTACATGGAGGGCGATAAGGCGACTCACTTTGAGCGAGCGTTGGTGTTGGGGCCGGTGCGAGCCGCCATGGAGCTGGGCACAGAGTTGTCTGGTGGAGTGGTGTTGAGAGGTATGTCCAAATTGCCTGGGATCTCACATCTCAAGCGAATGATGGGCAAGAGATGGCTCGAGAAACATCCGGGTTCTCGGTTCGCAGACTTTGTCGAGTTCAAGAATCGTCGCGGCTGGGACGGTATGTTCCGCGAGTTTGAAGAAGAAGAGTGGAACCGGTTCGGTGATCACCTTCTGGGACTCAGCGAGGATTACGGGGTTTTGGCCCAGCTGATCGCTGGCACGCCGGAGGAAAAGAAGCGTGCGTGGAGGCAGGGGCAAGCGGAAATGTTTGCGTTCGGGTTACTGGGACTCAACAGCACGCTAATCACTGGTGCTTACGAGTTGCCCGAGATCCCGAACCAGCGTGTTGCTATGGAGTCATTCGTCGCGGACCCATCGCGGACAAAGATGAATGCGATGCCAAAATTGATTAAGGACCTGCTTCCGAACCAGGGTGAGAAGTCGACGATTGAAGGAGAAGAAGTTGAGATCGACTTGGGATACAAACCGCACCGAAAGCATTTAGCTCGCAAGGTGCAGGAGTTCTTGGACGTTCTGGATGAGCAAGCCTCGTTCTTGGGTGGCAAGGAACGCGAGGACCTTCAGATTGCAGCCAATGAGTTTGTCGAGCTGGTTGCCAAAAACCCGCAGGCGAGTTCCAAATATATTCGCCAACGGATCAGGGAGATCGTCAAGTGGCGGGAGAACCCCAGCGATCTTTTGAGGTATGGCTACACACTGGAAGGCATCCAGTGGATGACCGATCAGGTCAACAACCGGATAGGTCAGTTGTCTGGCGAATCCACCATTCCCGACAAGCCCACCAAGAAAGACGTTGAAGAGGGCCGGAGGGAACTGGAAGAGGCGTTGAAACCAGATCCGGTAGAGGACCCGGTAACCGAGGAAGTGCTGGAAGACTTTGCTCCAGATGTTGACGTGGAGCCGACTGAAGTTGGTCCTATAGAGGTGGGGTCAACTGTCTCGTGGGAGGGTCCAACGGGGGAAACAAGGTCTGGGGTTGTTAGGACAAAATCACCCACAACTGGACAGTTAGAGGTTGAGGAATCCCGAATGGGCGGCGTGAGCCGGGTGATTGTAAGTAGCGAAGCAGTAACCGCCGCCGAGCCACCAGCCGCTGCCGAGCCTGCCGCCGCTGAACCCGCCGCCGAAATTGCTGAAGAAGACCTGAACGCTCTACGGTCGATGACTCCCGAGGAAGCACAGGCGGTAAGCGAGAGGGCCGCTGGATCGGCGATAACTTGGAATCCCGGTATTCAAGGGTTGCTGGGTGTACTTTCAGAGGGTGATGCGACCATCGCAGACCGAGAAGAGTTGAAAAGGCTGGCAGCGGTAAATCCCGAATGGGGCAGGGTGATGGTCGGAAAGCTCAACGAGCTTAGGGCCGCTAAACCCGCCCCAGCCGCCGAGCCACCAGCCGCTGCGGAGCCTGCCACCGCTGAACCAGCCGCCGAAATTGCTGAAGAAGACCTGAACGCTCTGCGGTCGATGACTCCCGAGGAAGCACAGGGTGTATTTGACGCGCTAGTGGTTGTTAGCGACACGGGCCGTCGAGAATTGGTTATCACTGAGCCTATTTCCGGTATACCCTTTGCTGTAGAAAAAATCGCGGATGGCGAGGCAACGGTCGAAGATCGAGAGCAACTCAAGAAGATGTTAGCGGGGACGCCCGAGTACGCCACGGTGATGATCGCCAAGCTCAAAGAGCTTAGGGCCGCTGGAGCCAAGGTTGCAGAGACGACGAAGCCACCACCACCACCGACCCAAGCGGAATTAAGACAACGATCCGACGATTTGTTTTCAGAAGAGGCTTGGGAAAGTGCCCGAGAAGATACTGCTGGAAACTCAAGAAGCATTATCATCCATATGTCGCCTGACGATTTTCTCAAGGTGGCTGAGACTGGGGCAACAGAAGAACAGACTTCAGCCGTTGTAACAGCGATCAAGGCAGGCGAAAAGCTAAGAGATATCCCCCAGCTATCGTTTATACACGACGGTCAGGGAAACGCTGGGGTCGCGAGCCACGAAGGAAGGAACAGGGCAACAGCGTTTAAGCAGCTTGGCTTTACCGAAATTCCCGTTGTCTTAACGTCCAATGGTGGTGCCGCCAAAGGCAAATGGACAGGGCACGCGATAAGGTGGAATTCCCAAGGCGAAGAAAACAGCCAAGACATTGTTCCGGGCGAGTGGCCGAGAATCCTTCTGAAAGAGGGCAAAATAGGAAAGAAGGACGCTATACCATTTCCTGTTCCTGACATGAGGACACCGACTGCCGCCGCTGAACCTGCCGCCGAGGCCCCGGTGGCCGAGGAGCCGGTGGCTGAGGAGGAAGAGAGGGATTGGCGAGACGAACCCTGGGGAGAGAAGCTGCGAAGTCGGATCAATCAAGGTGATGAAGAGTTCGACAAATTGATCCCAGAAAAGGGCAGGTTGCCAGACTGGCTTGGCATCAAGAAGAAGGATCTGCCCAAGACTGCGAAGAAGGTTGGGAAACCCAAGCTAGAGGAGATGACTTGGGAGCAACGTCGGGAACTGATGAGGAGACTGTGGCGCAAAGGGATCAATCGACAATTGGCTCTCACCTCACCGACCGGCTCTTCGGAGTGGACCCCAGAAGGAGTCAAACCGCCAGTAGAGTTATTGTTTACCGGGTCACCCGAGGAGTGGAAAGAGAACTCGCGACTCATTCAAGAGTTCCCACATACATCGGCAGTGATTGACGGCAAGACCGTCGAGCTATCCGAGGATGGCCCTGAAGCGAAGGTGCATCAAAGGGGGCAGGAGTTTGCTGCTAAAGCGATCAGGGACCTGTGGCCAGCAGTCGCAGCCGATCCAGCAGCTGCCGAGAAGCCCAAGAAGGGAAGGAAGAAGCCAGCCCCCGAGGCGGCGGAAGAGGCGGGACCAGACGTAAAAGAACAGTTGAAAGCACTTCGCAAAGAGCTAAACGAACTGGACAAGGCCAGCAACGAAAATACACCGAGGGGTTTGACTGCGGAACAAACAGCACGATTCGTGAGTGCATACCGGCAGGTGATGGAGTTGGAATGGGAGCACAATGTTGGACATGGGAAAAAGACGTTAACAGCCGACGACCTGTCGGAGGAGAAGGATACTGCACTAAGTGATGAAGTGGCGATCCTGGCTTACAACTCGCTTCGCACCAACAAGCCAGCGTACTTGGCTGTTCGTGACGCTGCGGCTGGGGTGGCGTTTGATGCGAATACTGAGGTTGACGAGATCTTTCTGTGGAACAATTCAGACATTACCCCACGAGAATTCTACGACTTGTTTTCTGGGGTGCGTGAACTGCTGGTCAAGGAGCACGGAGCGACAATCACTTTGTACCGTGCGGAGGGAAAGCAGAAAAGAAAGCCAACCCAGAATTGGGCAACCACCGAATCGTTTGCAAAGCAATTTGGCGAAAACGTCATCAAGCGAGAGGTGCCTGTCGAGTTGATTGCCGCAATCAATGTGTCGAGAAATGGTCGATACCACGAAATCATTGTTGTCGACAGCGTCCCAGCCCCCGAGGCGGCGGAAGAGGCCAGGCCCTCCCCCGTGGAAAAGCTCGGTTATCAAACACAGGACATGGATTCTCTAGTCAAAGGCGAGAAACGACAAGCCAGGAGGATTCTCAAAGAAGAGGTCGATAAGTGGGGAGTTGAACCCGATCAAGTTGAGTGGTCTTCCGATCACGCTCTTCAAATTAAGCTAACAGACGGGTCCGAACACAGGATCGAGTTGGACGAGACGTGGACAGCAGAACAGATTGATGAGGCCATTCAGAGTTATGGCCTGGAAAATATTGCTGACTTGTCCTTTGTCGGGAGTGAGAAAGCTACGGCAATCGAAAAGGGCGACCAGCAACTGGTCCATGAACAGGACTGGGAAGCAAATATTTGGAGGAAAATGGCCGAGGGGCAGTATCACCCTTATGGCCACTACAGGGGGTGGTTGACAGACTCATGGGACTCGGAGAAAGCCCGTCTTTCCGAGAAGTACTTCGGCAAGAGTATCGACAAGGTCTCGCTTGAAGACCTGAATGATGCGGCCAAGCATCCGACCCCCACTAGTGAAGGTCTGAATGCAGACACGGGTGCTCCCCAGTCCTGGTACGAGGATCAGAAGGATGACAACCTCTACACCAAGTGGCTGAACCTGAACTACGAACGGCTGTATAGTCCTGCTGTGGGTCCGTCAGTCAGTGATTCGTATGTCCCACAGGTGTGGCAACTGGGGAGAGAAAAGGCCCAGGAGTGGTACGACCTGTGGTACGCACGGGACATGATCTGGGAGGAACTGACTAAAAGAGACCCTGAAATAGATAGGGAAAGTTACGAGACCAATACCGGTATTTTGAATCCGAATGTCGAGTGGGGATTCATGCCATCCGATCAGCAGATTGCAATGTTCGGAATGGATATAGCCCAGGAGATGCACTCGAGACTAATGCAGTTGCGTGAAGCTCCTTGGGTCAACGCGGCGGTGTTGAAACGGGTTGAAGAGCTGAATACAGAGTTGAACGAATTGACCCCTGATGGGATCGGAGTGACACTGGACGAGTGGGTCGCTGGCGGGTTCTGGAGGAGCCTTTATTCTGTGTATCGGGAAATGGTTCACATCTACCAGTACCCAGAGCTTCGTTCCCGGGGCGTGGTAAACGATTGGGCTGATGGTGGGAGAGGTGCACCTGTACACGTCATGGCTGACCCCGGCGAGCTGATGAAATGGTTTGCCAGTGTGCGTTGGCAAGGTGACCCTGACAGCCGGGAGTCTGGTGTTGTACCGGAGGTGAAGAAGAAAGACGTTGTTGATCCCTCAAAGGAGAGGGACGGCAAGGGGAAGAAGGGGAAGAAGTCGGCTGCCAACACCGTGGCCAAGTGGAAAAAGCGGGCCAAGGAGATAGGCGAAAACGAGGACAACAGCAACAAGGTCATATTCAGCCTGTTCGACAGGACCGGGGAATGGAGTCAGCCATGGCGAGATGCTGGCTACACGGTCATACAGGTGGACTTGGCCGAGAAGGCAGCGGGCGACAACGTCCCAGCGGCTTTGGCGGAAGGGCAGGACATGGCCATGTCATTCCCGTCCGACCTGATTGAGACGGCTGTAGGCAATGGCATGGAGGTCTACGGTGTTCTTGCAGCCCCCCCGTGCGTAACGATGACAGCCGCATCGTCCCAGTGGTGGTCGAGACGTCACGACATTCCGATTGACGAAGTGGACATAGAGGCACACGGGGGGCAAGACGATCCGTACAGGAAGGGTTTTGCTACCTGGGTCCAAGCGATGTGGGGATGGCGTGCCGTGGAGATGTTCGACACTCCGCACGATTACAACATCCAACTTCTCAACTCAACATTGGCCTTCATCGAGGCGGCCGCGCCGTCTGGGTTCTATGCGATAGAAAACCCGATTGGCAGGATCAACAATTACTTTGTTGGCACGACAAGAGATCCGGCAACCGGTCGAACACTGAAGAGTAGTGAGAGGCAGGAACCCCTGATGAAGTTTCATCCATGGAACTTCGGGGACCAGTTCACAAAGGGAACAAACCTGTTCGGTGAGTTCAACACGGATCTGGAAATCAATGATGTGAAACCTCCCGAGGATACTGGGAAGTACGTTAGCTATGCTCATGCGTTGAGTGGTTCAAACCCGATTTCCAAGGCGTTGCGGTCGGTGACACCCGAGGGGTTCTCCTACGCATTCATGCTGGCCAACCATGGCTACAACGCTGAGAACGCTGGGGATCTGGTGGAGTCCCTCGAGGAGTCGATTCCCGGGGTTCAGGAACTAATTCACGATGCGACCGGTGGTGAGATTCACGGTCAAGTGCCCGGTGAACTCAAGACGCTCGGATTCCCAGAAGAAGGGATCGGAATTAACGGCGACGTAGTCGTGATGACTCAGTTGGCAATCGAAACTGGAGCAGTAGACAGTAGGATTCTGGATGAATCTGGCGAGCAGCCCCGCATTGTTGCTCCAGAAGGCGTGGACATCGTTGCCGAGATGACCAACCTGTACAGAGAATTGAAACAGATTCCCTCCGAGGCCGCTGAGTACGGTCTTTCCTCCGATCTGCCTTTTGATGAATTTGCTGAATCAGTCTGGCCATTTACAGACAAGAAGGAGTTGGAAGGGTGGGAGCCTGAGTCGGTCAGGGAAGACGAGACCGAGGAAGACGAGCAGAAGAAGGGTCGTCGAAAGTTTGATAAGAAATCCCAGTCTTACCCCGAGGTTGTCCGGCGGCTTATGGGGATTCTGGATCGGGAACACCTGCAACCCTACCTCGTTGGAGA
>Ga0114932_10003558_pt1 | contig 15159 bp, 12 predicted proteins | sample 2SBtaG_2_FD_87286 | JGI IMG/M metagenome (GOLD analysis project Ga0114932, IMG submission 87286) | Deep subsurface microbial communities from Kolumbo volcano to uncover new lineages of life (NeLLi) - 2SBTROV12_ACTIVE470 metaG | ecosystem: Environmental > Aquatic > Marine > Volcanic ...
CTGGCCCGGTCATCGCGGTCAGCGTGGAGATGAAGAAGGGGAGTGCTCTCGCCTTCCTCGACGCCTCGGGCCTGTAGTCGCGAGCGGCACCTCGAACCCGAACCTGGTCCAGGGGGACGTTGGATCTCCATTCGGTTGCGTGCCCGGACCACAGCGCCCATCACCTCAGCAGGTAGGCCACAGCGCGCATGTACGTCCACCCTGGGAAGCGCCTCGCGTACCTGTCGAACCCGAAGACAGCGAGCCTGTCCACTGCGGAAGCCCTGCTCCTCCGGGGGTTCGTCCCCGTTACGAGCCCCGCGGGCATGGAAACGGCAGCGTGGAGGGCCTCCAAGCCCAGCCGGATCGAGCACCACCGGACCCTCTCGAGGCATCCGGGAGCCGGCTGGAACGTAGCCTGCGCCGTGCGCAACCACTGGGACGCGTGGCTCTCGTGGTACTTCTACGCGGGGCGCCCGACCGTGCGTTTTGACGCTGCGTGGATGCGTGGGTTCCACGCGCGCTTCGAGCAGACCTACTTTCCTCTCCCCGGGCGGATGTGGGGCCTCCAGGAGGCCTTCGCAGACACGGTGCTTCGCTACGAGGTCCTGGAATCGGACCTTGCAAGGTGGGTGGGTGCGCCTGTCGAGCTCGAGGTCGTCAACGCGAGCGGTGCGCGTGGGGGGCGTGCACGATTCGAGCTCTACGACGAGGACGCGCGGGAGTACGTCGCGAGCACCTTCGGCGCCGAGATCGCGCGCTTCGGCTACGCCTTCCTATGGTGAATGCGTGGGCTCCCCCTCGGGCGCCCACCGCGCCACGAACCATCTCGATTACTAAAACACCACGATCACGTTGGCGCCGAGCGCCGACGGGTCGAGCACGCGCGCCTCCCCGAGCACCTGGGCGACCTCGTCGGGGTGCTCGCAGCGCCTCGCGTCGGGCAAGCCCCCGAAGTCCGCCTCCCACAGCACGTCGCCGTCGCCGTCCACCTCGCGCAGCAGGTTGTTGGGCGTGCTGAACCCGATGACGTGGTGGCCGTGCTCCAGCTCCTGGATGGAGCCGAGGGCCTGCCCGAGGATGCAGGTGTCCTGGGGGTAGCTCCAGGTCGCCACCAGCTCGCTCGGAGCCTGCCCTCGGCGGAGGCGGGTGGCGAAGGCGCCGTCGGTGGCGTCGTTCATCACCAGGATCGACTCGCCGTCCGCGCTCCACTGCACGTCGTGGGCCCGGTCGAAGCCCAGCATCGGCTCGCCGGCTTCGTCCTGCACGGGGAAGAGGGTCCAGTCCTCCACCAGGCCGCCGTCGTCGAGGGTCAGCTCGACCACACGGTCGGCGTTGTGCAGCGACGCCAGGCAGGTGCCCAGGTCCTCGCGGCAGTCCACCGAGTTGGTGTGGTGGGGCTCGCAGGCGCCGACGTAGAAGCTCGAGACGTTGCAGTTCGAGCCGAAGTCCCCGATCGACTCGGTGTCCACGACCACCGTCTCGTCGCCGTCCCAGGTGCTGAGCACGATCTGGTCCCACACGATGTCGAGCTCGCCCTCGGGCGTGTGCTCCCGTCGCGCCCGGATCCAGGCCACGGTTCCCGGGCTGGGCTGGTCGAACAGGTGGTGGCTGTAGGCCGCGGGGATCTCGTCGGTGAGCACGCCGCGCCAGCTGAACCTCGTCAGGCGGTTCGACTCGTGCGCGGCCTGCTTCCCAGGCTCCGTGGTGCGGGCGCCGGTCTGGGAGACGATGACGCCTCGCCCGCCGGCGTCGCTCTGGGCGGCGTCGACGGTCTGGCCGTCGAAGTCGTCGCCCTGCAGGCGCCAGAGGGGCGCGCCGGTGCCGGCCATCAGCGTGACGCTCGAGCTCGCGACGTCCTCGAGGGCGTAGAGCACCACCTGGCTGGTGACCACGCTTCCTTCGATCGCGGTCAGCGTGGGGCTGGGGCCGTCGGGCAGGTCGCCGGTGCTGGCCGTGACGGTGGCGGTGGCCACCACCTCGTCGCCGCGCCAGAACTCGAGGTCCACGGTGACGTCCTGGTGCTCGGGGGCGAGGACCACGGTCTCTTCGGGAACGGAGCTCGCCGTGGTGCTGGCGCCGCTGGCGAGGAGCACCGTGGCCGAGGCCCGGTCCACCTCGTCACAGGCCCACGCCAGGTCGAGGGCGGTGGCCATGGTGCTCGTGGCGGCCAGGCTCGCCGTGCAGGCGAGGGGCGCGGCGCTGTCGTCAGGCGCCGTTTCGTGTGCGGTGTCGAACGGCCCGGGGACCGAGTCGAGGTGGGGTGCTGGTGCGCTGCAGGCCACGATCCATCCAATCCACTGCACCGAGACTCCTCGTGTCGTGCCCCCGCCCGTCTATGCCGTGGATCGGCTCCCCGGGGCAGTCGATTGCGCGGACCCCGGTGTCCCACCGTGCGCGCGCACCCCGATCTGGACGGGATCCGTGTGTCCTGGAGGCCGGCTGTGCCGACTGATCCCTAGTGATTTCAGCAGGTTGGAGCATCCGTGTAGCTGGCACGGGTCTTGAAGCAAGACGCGGTGATGGTCGGTTGGATGTTCTTGATGCTGGCGTGCGACGCCCCGAGTGCGGTCGGTGGGCCGATGCACGCCGTGGTCGCTCGCCGGACGCGCTCCGAGGCGGGCGAGTGGCAGGCCTTCGTGCGCGACGGGTCCCTCCACCTGCAGGCCGGTGACGAGCCGCCGGTGTTCGTGAGCGACGGGGTGCTCCCCGAGGTGTCGTTCGCGCCCGACGGCACGAGCCTGGTCTACGCCCGCGAGGAACGGGGACAGTCGGACCTCTGGCGGCTCGCGCTGCCGGACGGTGAGCCCGAGCGGCTGCTCGCCTGGCCCAGCAGCGAGGATCGGCCTGCCCACGGTCCGGACGGCGAGCTGGTCTTCGTCTCGGGGGTGACGGGCCTCGCCGCGTTGTGGTCGCTCGATCTGGCGACCGGGGCCACCCGCCAGCTCACGAACGTCGGGCTCGAGCACGCTCCCCGCGCGCCCGGCCGGCCGCCCCGAGGCTTCGAGCCGCCCCCGGATGCGGAGACCCTGCGCTGGGACGACGACGGCGTGCACTGGGTCGCAGACCTGCGTGCGTGGACGGTGGTCCCGTGAGCTTCCTGGTGGCCGTCGCCTTCGCGGGTCCGAGCTTCTCGTTCCCGAGCACCACCGCCGACGACGGCTACTTCTACCCCTCGGCCTACCGCGACCAGGGCGGCCGCGACTGGGCGTGCGGCTCGACCTACTACTCGGGGCACGAGGGCACCGACCTCGCCATCGGCGGCTTCGGCAACATGGGCCTGGGCATCGACATCACCGCGGCGGCCGACGGCACGGTGTTGTCGACCCACGATGGGGAGTCGGACACCTGCACGAGCGGCGCGTGCGGCACGGCCAACTACGTGATCGTGCAGCACGACGACGGCACCTACGTGCTGTACTGGCACATGCGCACCTGGTCGGTGGCGGTCTCCGCCGGCCAGCGGGTGAGCTGCGGGGACAAGCTGGGCGAGGTGGGCTCCTCGGGCAACTCGACCGGCCCCCACCTGCACTTCGAGCCCAACTACAGCTCGGGGGTCTCGTACGAGCCCTTCGCGGGGAGCTGCGGCGCGTCGTCGTCGTCGTGGAACGAGCAGGGGAGCCACGGCGGCATCCCGACGGTCACCTGCACGTCCACGGACCGGGACAGCGACGGCTTCGACCAGGACGAGGACTGCGACGACACCGACGCCAGCGTGTACCCGGGTGCGGCCGAGGTGCCCTACGACGGGGTGGACCAGGACTGCGACGGCGCCGACCTGACCGACGTGGACGGCGATGGCTACGACGCGGTGGAGGCCGGGGGCGACGACTGCGACGACGAGGACGCCCGTGTGCACCCCGGAGCCTTCGAGCTCTGCGACGGGCGCGACGACGACTGCGACGACGGGGTGGACGAGGGCTACGACGAGGACGACGACGGCTATTCGACCTGCGAGGGGGACTGCGACGACGAGGATCCGGCGCGGAACCCGGGGGCGACGGAGACCGAGAACTGGATCGACGACGACTGCGACTGGCGCGTGGACGACGGCACCGACGTGTACGACGACGACCGCGATGGCTGGACGGAGCGCGACGGGGACTGCAACGACCGCGACCCGATGGCCTTTCCGGGGGCGCCCGAGCTGGCCGACGGCTTCGACGACGACTGCGACGGGGTGGTGGACGAGGGCACGGAGGCGCCGGACGATCTCGCGCAGCCCGACCTGGACGAGGACGGCGATGGGCACCGCTCCGACGCCGGGGACTGCGACGACGGGCATCGGCTGGTGTACCCGGGGGCGCCGGAGCTCGCCGACGGTGCGGACAACGACTGCAACGGGCTGGTGGACGACGGCACCGCGGTCTACGACGACGATGCCGACGGCTGGACCGAGCAGGCCGGGGACTGCTACGACGACGACCCGGAGGCCTACCCGGGCGCGGTCGAGCGGGTGAACGGGCAGGACGACGACTGCGACCACGTGGTGGACGACGAGACCGAGGTCTACGACGACGACCGGGATGGCTGGTCGGAGGAAGGCGGCGACTGCGCGGACGACGACCCCGGCGCCTACCCGGGCGCCGCCGAGCGGCCCGATGGTGTGGACGACGACTGCGACGGCCGGGTCGACGAGGGCACCGCGGCGTACGACGACGACGGCGATGGGTGGACCGAGGAGGAGCGGGACTGCGACGACGGGCGCGCGTCGATCTACCCGGGTGCCGAGGAGCGGGAGAACGGCCTGGACGACGACTGCGATGGGCTGGTGGACGACGAGACCGAGGGCTTCGACGACGACCTGGACGGCTACACCGAGCGGGAAGGCGACTGCGACGACAGCCTGGCGGCGGTCCATCCGGGCGCTCCCGAGGTGCTCGACGGCGTGGACAACGACTGCGACGGGCACGTGGAGTCGCCCGAGGGCTGGTTCGCCGGGTGCGCAACGGGGGGAACGGCCGCGGGGTGGTGGTTGTTCGGCCTGTTGGCCCTCCGGGCACGGCGGCGAGGTTAGCTGGCGCCCGAGGAGGACCTGATGCCCCTGTTGTTGCTCGCTTGCATCGCCGAACCGCCGAAGGGGGGCGACACCGCTGCGCCCCCGGACGAGGTGGCCGGCGAGGACGACCACTTCTACGACGACAGTGACACCGGCTCGCCGGCAGACACCGGCGCCGCTTCGTCGGGTCCGGTCACCTACGAGCTGGGCGGCACGCTGTACGTCGTGGCCCTGAAGGATCCGGACACGCTCGGTGCGGACTACGCCCACGACCACGTGGTTCGCGCCACGAACTGGGAGGGCACGGCCACCTGGGACCTGGACGAGCCCGCGGATTGCGCGGCGTCGATCACCGTGCCGGTCGACGATCTCGCCGTGGACGAGGACGAGATGCGCGCTCTGGCGGGCCTCTCGGGCACCCTGAGTGCGAGCGACCGGTCGGAGATCCGCGACAGCATGTTGGCGAGCGACCAGCTCGACGAGGCCGCCTACCCCGAGATCACCTTCTCGCTCGACGCCTGCGATGCCGCGAGCGGCCCCACCACCCTCCAGGGCTCGCTGGGGCTGCACGGGCGCACCCGCGAGGTGACCGTGGACGCCACCGTGAGCGCCGACGCCAGCGCCTTCCTGGCCACCGGCCAGCTCGAGTTCCTCGGCTCCGATTACGGCATCGAGCCCTACTCGGCCTACTTCGGGGCCGTGGCCCTGCTCGACGAGATCACGCTGGTGTTCTCGCTGGAGGGCGAGGCAGAGGGAGCGACGGCGCGGTAGGCTGCGCGTCCATGGACGTCCTCGAGAACGTGCGCGCGGTCTTGGCGGCCGAAGCCGACGCCATCCGCGCCATCCCCGTCACGCCGGCCTTCGAGCGGGCCATCGGGCTCGTGCGGCAGCGGAGCGGAAAGGTGGTCACCACCGGGATGGGCAAGGCCGGGCACGTGGCCCGCAAGTTCGCGGGCACGCTCTGCTCCACGGGCACGCCGGCGGTCTACCTGCACCCGGGGGAGGCGGCGCACGGGGATCTCGGGCTGGTCGACCGCGGCGACGTGATCATCGCGCTGTCGAACAGTGGCCGCACCCGCGAGGTCTTGGAGACCGTGGCCGCGGCGCGGCCGCTGGGGGTGGCCTCGGTCATCGCGATCACCTCGCACCCCGACTCGCCGCTGGCGCTCCGGAGCGACGTGGTGCTCGAGATGGGGCCGGTGGTGGAGCCCTGTCCGTTGAGGCTCACGCCCACCGCGTCGGTGGCGGTGATGTTGGCCATCTGCGATGCGCTGGCGCTCACGATCCTGGAGCTCGGTGGCGTGACACGGAGCGACTTCGGCGCCCGTCACCATGGCGGCTACCTCGGGCAGCAGGCGCTTCGCGAGGACTGACGGGACGCGTGGACCGGCGATCCGTCGGAGTCCATGGCATCCTTGGCCGGCTTTGTGATCCACCGACGCCCCCGGCCGCATGGAGGGGCAACCAGGAGCCTCATGTCCCCGACCCGCTTCGTCGCTTTCGCCCTCGCCGTCTCCCTCTCCGCCCTCGTGGGCTGCGACAAGGATGGGGCCACCGACACGTCCGAGGAGGCGGACACGGACACCGACACCGACACCGACACGGACACCGACACCGACACGGACACCGACACCGACACCGACACCGACACGGACACCGACACCGACACCGACGCGCCGCTGTCCTACGCGACCGACATCGAGCCTCTGGTGCGGCAGGCGTGCCTGTCGTCGGGTTGCCACACGCCGAAGAACCCGTCCGGCGAGCTGGTGCTCGCGGCCACGTCGCTCATCAACGTGGACTCGACCCAGGCCAAGATGGCCCTGGTCCAGCCGAACAGCGCCGGCGGCAGCTACCTGGTCTACAAGGTCAAGGGCACCCACAAGACGGTGGGCGGCAGCGGCGGCACGATGCCTCTGGGCGGGGAGCCGCTGCGGGCCAACGACATCCAGCTCATCGAGGACTGGATCATGCAGGGCGCGCGTCCCTGATCGGGGGGCGGGCGGCTACCGCTTCTTCTTCTTCTTGTCCTTCCGCTCGCCGCGCACGACCGAGCGCATGTTCTGCGCCAGCTCTTTCTTGCGCAGGCGGATGTTCTCGGGCGTGATCTCGACCAGCTCGTCTTCGGCGATGAACTCGAGCGCCTTCTCCAGCGTGATCTGCACGGGGGGTGCGATCACGGTCTTCTCGTCGGCGCCGGAGGAGCGGAAGTTGGTGAGCTGCTTGGCGCGGCACACGTTGACGTTGATGTCGTTCTCCCGCGCGTTCTCGCCCACGATCATGCCTTCGTAGACGTCGACGCCGGGCAGGATGAAGAGCTTGCCGCGCGGCTGGAGGTGGAAGAGCGCGTAGGGGGTGGCCGGGCCCTTGCGGTCGGCGACCAGGCTGCCGTTCTGCCGCATCGGGATGTAGCCGGCGAGCTCGTCGTAGCTGTCGAACAGGGTGTTGATGAGCCCTTCGCCGCGGGTGTCGTTCAGGTACTCCCCACGGAAGCCGATCAGGCCCCGGCTGGGCACCCGGTACTCGACCCGTGCGCGGCCGGAGCTGTCGACCTTCATCTCGAGCATGCGGCCCTTGCGCAGCGCCATCTTCTCGCTGATCACGCCCATGTAGACCTCGGGGAAGTCCAGGCTGGCGTGCTCGTAGGGTTCGCAGATCACGCCGTCGATCTCGCGGTTCACGACCTCGGGCTTCGACACGCACATCTCGTAGCCTTCGCGCCGCATCTGCTCGAGCAGGATGGCGAGCTGCAGCTCCCCGCGGCCCATGACCTTGATCTGGTCGGGTGTGCCGGTGTCCTCGAGGCGGATGGCCACGTTGTGCAGGCACTCGCGCTCGAGGCGCTCGCGGATCTGGCGGGCGGTGACGTACTTGCCGTCCTGGCCCGAGTAGGGGCCCGAGTTGGCGGAGAAGGTCATGCCGATGGTGGGCTCGTCCACGGTCACGCGCGGGAGCGGCTTGGGGATGAGCACCGAGGTGAAGGTGTCGCCGATGTTCACGTCGTCGATGCCGGCCACCGCCACGATGTCGCCGGCGCCCACCTCTTCGGCGTCGACCCGGTTCAGGCCTTGCCAGGTGTAGAGCTTGGAGACCCGGACCTTGCGGCTGTCGTCGCTGCCGAAGAGCAGCATCTCGTCGCGGATGCGGATGGTGCCGTTGAAGAGGCGGCCGATGGCGAGGCGGCCCACGTACTGGTCGTGCCCGAGCTGGGTGATCAGGAGCTGCGGGGTGGCCTCGGGGTCGCCGCTCGGCGCGGGGACGTGGTCGACGATCGTGTCGAAGAGGGGCTTCAGGTCGGTGCCCTGCTCGTCCTGATCGAGGGAGCAGTAGCCCTCCTTGGCGCAGGCGTAGAGGATGGGGAACTCGATCTGGCTGTCGTCGGCGTCGAGGTCGATGAAGAGGTCGTAGACCTCGGACTCCACCTCGTCGATCCGCGCGTCGGGGCGATCGATCTTGTTGATCACGACCACGATCGTGAGGCCCTGCTCGAGCGCCTTGCGCAGCACGAAGCGGGTCTGTGGGAGGGGGCCTTCGGAGGCGTCGACGAGCAGGATGGCGCCGTCGACGAGCTTGAGCACGCGCTCCACCTCGGCGCCGAAGTCGGCGTGGCCCGGGGTGTCGACGATGTTGATCTTCTTGTCGCCGTAGAGCACCGCGGTGTTCTTCGACAGGATGGTGATGCCGCGCTCCCGCTCGAGGTCCATGGAGTCCATGACCCGGTCCGCCACGGCCTCGTGGGCTCCGAAGGTGCCGGCCTGGTGGAGCAGGCCGTCGACCAGGGTCGTCTTGCCGTGGTCGACGTGCGCGATGATGGCGACGTTGCGGAGCTGCATGAGGGTGCCTTCCTGGGAGGGACCGCCGAGTAACCCCTGCGCCCTCAGTCGGCTGCGACGACCTCTGGGAAGTGATCGAAGAGCAGCAGGCCGCGGCTCATGTCGGACACGGCGAGGTGTTCACCGAAGGGCCACACCCCCCACGCTCCGCTGTAGATGCTGCCCTGGTGGCTGTGTTCGCCGGCGGTGTCGCCCGCGGCGGTGTCGCCGGTGTCGACCGGGCTGCCACCCCAGGGGTCGTCGGGCTCGTCGTGGGTGTCGTAGCGGGCGACCTCGACCGGGTTCGCGGGCTCGCTGACGTCGAGCACCACCACGCCGTCGATGTACCAGCTCACGTAGGCGTGGTCGTCGCGCACGTGCACGTTGTGCACGGAGTGGTCGGGGTGCTGTCCGGCGACCTCGGCCACCTGCTCGACGGCGGCCGGGTCGCGCACGTCCCAGATGCGCACGTGGCCGCCGGCGGTCTCGTCGGTGGTGAGCACGTGGGAGCCGTCGTCGGTGGGCCACGCGTTGTGGCAGGCGCCGCCTTCGTAGGTGTGCAGCACGAGCTCGACGGGCTTGGCGGGGTCCTGGACGTCGAGCACCGCGAAGCCGCTCCAGAAGGCCACGTAGAGCTTGCCGTCGACGAAGGCCTGGTCGTGCACCATGCCCCCCTCGGGTGGGCGCCACTGGGCGACGAACACGGGCTGGGCGGGGTCCTCGAGCGACCAGATGTGGACCGAGTCCTCGATGTTGTCGGTGAGGAAGGCGTGGCCGTTGCCGAGCGCCACGTTGTGCACGCTGGTGCTGGGCTCGCCCATGGAGCCGAGCAGGGTGGGCTCGGCTGGATCGGAGAGGTCCCAGACCCGCGCACCGAGCTTGTCGTAGGCCTCCCACTCGGGCGTTTCGGAGCCGCAGCCGCACTCGCCGTTGGTCACGAGGAGCTGCCCGTCGATCTTGGCGTCCTTGACGTAGCCGCCTTCCGACCGCGGCACGGTGGCGAGGACCTCGGGGTTGGACGCGTCGGCCACGTCGACGACCGCGAAGGCCAGCTCGAGGTCGTAGCCGCCGGTGAGCACGACCGTGTCGCCCTGCCCCCACACGTCGGCGGCGCTGCCCAGGTCGGTCTCGGAGAGCAGCACGAGGCGCTGGTCGCCCACGACCTGCTCCAGGCAGGTGGGGCCGGTGAAGCTCGCCTCCGCGGCGTCGGTGACCGTGACGCACACGGTGTAGGTGCCGTCGGGCAGCGCGATCTCGGCGCTCTCCGAGCTTCCCGCTTCGGTGCCGGTCCAGCTCAGCGTGTAGCTGTAGGGTGCGGTGCCGCCGGTGGCGTCGGTCCATGTGGCGGTGAGCCCGTGATCGTGGGCGGTGAGGGTCTCGAGCCCATCGACGTGGAGCGGAACGAGCGCGACGTTGGCCGGGGGGGCGGTGTCGGTGGGTTCAGCGGGTGCCGTGTCGCGTTCGGCTTGGGGCGAGGGACTGCAGGCGAGGAGGAGGGAGAGCACGGGTCAGCCTATCCGCGCGCCGGGCCGGTCGGTCCGCGCGTGTTGGTGGTCTCTGCGCCGTGCACGTGGGTGGTCCGAGAGACGACGTGCAGGGCATGTCGTCTGCTCGTGGGCTTCGGCGGTGTCCGGTTCGAGGCCGGAGGTCTCGGACCGTGATGCCGTCGAGCCTTTCGAGAGGCGATGTCGTTGGCGCGCGGGGGCGCGGTGTCGCCTTGGGCGGCGTGCTGGACCCTTTGCCGGTCCGAGAGACGACGTGCAGCGCATGTCGTCTGCTCGTGGGCTTCGGCGGTGTCCGGTTCGAGGCGGAGGTCTCGGACGCGCGCGAGCGCGGTGTCGTCTTGGGCGGCGTGCTGGACCCTTTGCCGGTCCGAGAGACGACGTGCAGGGCATGTCGTCTGCTCGTGGGCTTCGGCGGTGTCCGGTTCGAGGCCGGAGGTCTCGGACCGCGATGCCGTCGAGCCTCTCGAGAGGCGATGTCGTTGGCGCGCGCGAGCGCGCGCCAACGATTTCGTCTTCTCGGTTAGTTGAAGACGTAGGGGTAGTTGAAGGTGTAGCTCGGTCCCGAGAACGGCGGGAACTGGATGCCCTTGATGGCTGCGGACAGGCAGCTGTCGAGCGAGCTGCCGGCGAAGCTGTCCTTGGCGCTGGCGGAGTTGGCGCGACCCGTGGGGTCGAGGCTGATGCGCATGTTCACGCGCGAGGGCAGCGAGCCCATCTCCTGCTGGTACTTGAAGAAGCAGACCTTCACGCCGCGGTTGCTCCGGAGCATGGTGTCGAGCACGGTGGGCGGCACGGTGGCGGGGAGCGCGCTCGACGACGACGACGACGACGACGACGAGCTGCCGCTCGAGGAGCCGGACGACGTGGACCTCGTGGTGCTGGGCGTGTTGGAGCGGGTGCTGGTGGTGGTGCCGCTCGTGGTCTTGCTGCTGGAGCCGCTGGAGCCGCTGGAGCCGCTGGAGCTGCTGGAGCTGCCCGACGAGGACCGGGTCGAGCTCTGCGCGCCGTAGTTCTCGCTCTTGGGGTAGCTGGGAGGGGACGAGGTCTTGGTGGAGCTCGAGGTGCTGGACCGGGTGGTGGTGACGGGTGCCGGCGCCTTGTCCTCTTCGCCGGCATCGGCGACCGCATCGCCGGGCGCTTCGTCTTCGGCTTCCTCGCCCTCTTCGCCCTCTTCGCCTTCCTCGCCTTCCTCGGCGTCGCCTTCCTCGGCGTCGGCCACCTCCTCTTCCTCGTCCTCTTCGTCGCCATCGTCGACGACGGCCGCGACGGGGGGGAGGGTCTGGCTTCCGCTGGAGTGCTGCACACCGGTCAGGCCCAGCACGTGGAACGCTCCGGCGGAGCCGCCGCCCACGAGCAGGGAGACCATCAGGGAGACGAGCACCTTGCCGTCCTTGCGGCCGAGATCGCCGAAGGTGAGCACCATCAGCACGAAGGTGCCGCCCCACATGGCGAGCGCCAGGCCGAGGAAGGTGTGCAGCGGCTCGCTGCCCACCGCGAGCACCAGGGCGCCGAAGAGCGCGGCGAAGCCGGCCAGGAGCACCAGGCGGAGATCGTTGGAGGCGTCGTGAGGCTTCTTCGTGGGCGCCGGGCGCCCCTGGGGTGCTGCGCTGACCGGCGGTGCGAGGGCCGGAGCCGGCGCCGGTGCCGGTGCCGGTGCCGGTGCCGGTGCAGGCGCCGGGGCGCTGTAGGGCACGGCGACCTGCGGGTGGTTGGTGCCGTTCTGGTGCACGCCGTTGGCGCGCGGGGTGGCGGCGGTGGGCTCGGCCCAGGCCGGCGGTGGCGCAGCCATCTGGACCTGCGCGGGGGTGGCGGCGGCCATCGGGGCGGTGTGCTCGGCGGCTCCGGGTGAGATGACGGTGGGCGGCAGCTGCTCCTGGCCGGGTGGGGGCGAGGCCGCGACGGCCGCCGCCGCCACGCGCTGGCGCTCCCGCTCTTCGAGGGCGGCCTGGGTGGTGATCTGCGTGGCTTCGGCGTCCGGGTTCTGGCCCCCCACCGGAGCGGCCTTGGCCTGCTCGCCGGCGCGGCGGATGATGATCCCGTGGCCGCACTTGCGGCACGTGGCCTTGTTGACCTCGCGAACGAGCTTGGTGCCGGGGATCTTGTACGTGGCCCCGCAGTTGTCGCAGACGACGCGCATACCGCTATCCTCGAAGGAAGCTGCGGTCTTAGGTGACCGTCAGGTGTGTGTCAACCGGATCCGCATGGACTTTGCCGGCACTTGGCCTGCTCATTCGCCGGTCTCCAGGTTCAAGCTCCAAGCTGATTCATCGTTCACCGGCTCGTCCACCGGCTCGTCGGTGGGCCCCTCGTCTGACAACACCACGACCGCCGCGGCGGTTCCGCCTCCCAGGACCACCGCGCCCGTGGCCGTCCAGAACCACCAGGTCCGGGTCACGGGGCCGTCGTCGTAGCGCACGCGGCGACCCGAGCTGATCTTGGCGGTGCCCTTGCGTGCCCTGGGGGTGCGCGATCGCTTCGTGGACGCCATGCGCTGGTCGTCCTCGGTGGCTTCTTCCTCCTCTTCCTCGGGCTCGGGGAGCGGGGCCGAGAAGTCCGGGATCTCGTAGTCGAAGCCGTCGCTGTAGTCGGGGTCGCCCGTGGTCCCCAGATCGCTCACGTCGGCGGTCGCGTAGGCCCCCATGGCACCGCCGACAGGCGCGCTCACGCCGCTGAGCAGCTCGGCGGCCATGTCGCCGTAGATGGGGTCGCCGGGCATGGGTGGCACGATCTCCGCGAGCACCTTGGACTCGCCGGCGAGCTCGCCGTTCGCGATGAGCCGCGCGTACACGGCCCCGTCCGCGGTGACGAAGCCCACCACCACCGCGTCGACCGCGATGCGGCTGGCCACGGCCACGATGTCGTCGGTCGAGGGAACCCGCCGCTTCTCGCCGGCCAGCTCGTCGCTCGCGCGTCCGAAGCCGCTCCTGAGCGTGCTGGACAAGCCGCCCGGGGCGCGGATCTCGGGGTAGCCCGGGTAGAGGTAGAGCGTCTCCTTCAGGTGCCGCAGCATCTCGGTCTGGCGGCCCTGCTTCGACAGCGCGACCGCAGCGTAGAAGTGGCAGTCGGCGAGCTCGGCGCGTCGGGCCCACTGGGAGCCCGTGGACTGGTGGAGCACCAGCGCGTCCTCGATCTTGCCCAGCGCACCCTGCACCGAGCCGAGGTTGAGGTCGCTGCGCGCGTCGGCGAGCAGGGTGCGTGCCTGCGTGAGGGCGTCGCCCTGCCCCTGCGTCAGCCGTTCGCCGATGTCGTAGTCGGCCAGCGGGTAGAAGGAGCCCTCGGCGAGGAAGGCGTCGCGCAAGCCGGTGGAGACCAGCATGGCTTCGTCGTAGGTCAGGTCGTAGGCGTCGAAGTCCAACACGGCGATCTCCTGCGCCTGGGCGGGCGCGGCGATCCACAGCGTGAGGAGGAGGCCGATCAGTCGGTGCATGGTCACCATTGTAGTCGGGGCACAGACACCTCCGACTACGTGGGCCTTACACCGGCGGCTGAACAGGTGCGCGCCGGGCTGGCTGTCGAGGAGGACCGGTTGCCAGATGCCTCCTGGAGAGAAGGGTGGGGCCCAGGCAGGCTTCTCCGCGCCGTCGCCCGAGCTTCACTCCACCTGTCGCGCCCCCTCGATGATCGCTGCGTAGAAGTAGCCGAAGCCCAGGTCCTTGTCCTTCGTCAGGGGCCCCTCGAAGGTGACCAGGTCGCCTGCCGCGACCTCGGCGTCGGACGTGACGGTCAGGTCGTGGGTCTCCGCTTCGGCATCACCCGTGCCGTCCTGCAGGTGGTACCAGTTCGTGCCGAAGATGCCGCTCGAGGCCTTCACCACCTTGCCGGTGACCCGCACCTGTTGCCCCTCGAGCTCGGCCACACGCGCATGCACCTCCCCGATGGGCAGGCTCCCCTCCCCGCGCTGGACCGCGCCGTCCAGCGCTGCAGTCGCCGTCTCGGCACCGAAGTGCCCGCCGCCGGCCCGGTCCTCCGAGCTCTCGGCGAGGTAGGGCACGCTCCAGCGCTCGTTCACCACCAGGTAGTCCTGGCCGGTCCGCATCAGCGTCACCTCCACCGCGAGATCGGCGTAGCTCCAGCGGCTCGCAAGGCGGATGAAGCGGTCGTCGAAGTTCTGGAGCGACGAGGCCGGGCGAGCCTCCGCGGGGGCGCCGAGCCTGGCCGCCACGGCCGCCACCGACGCGTCGTAGTCCGCGGCGGCGGTCCGTGGCACGGAGTAGCGACGGGAGGTCGCCAGGAAGTGCAGGGCCGTGGTCTCGCCGCGGCTCAGGAAGACCTGCACGAGCCGTCCGCCCAGGCCGCGCTCGGCCAGCCACGCGCCGGACAGGTCGTTGCCGTCGCAGCGCGTGAGCACGTCGGTGCGCGCCGGGGCCGGCGTCGTGCTGCAGCTGAGGCCGTTCGCTGCGACCCAGGCATCGATGGCCGCCTGGTCGGCTGCGCCGAGCTCCAGTCCGAAGTAGGCGCGGCTCGGGGCCCGCTCGCCCGCGGGGACCACCGGCCCCAACACCTCGGCGACCTCGGCCTCCGGCGTGGTGGTCGGGGGCTCGGAGGTCGTGGTTCCGCAGCCAGAGGCCATCAACGACAGGGCGTAGAACATCAAGGACACAGGATTCCTCTCGGGCACGACCGACCGGTGAGCGGCCGGCTGACTCTGCCGTTTGACACGTTGTGATCCGACCTGCCAGGATCCGCGTACGCAAGATCCACCCCTCAAGGTTCCGGAGACCCCATGGCCCGCTTCATGACCCTCGCGCTCGCTCTGCCCCTGCTCTCCTTTGGCTGCAACAAGGACGAAGGTGAGGACACCGCGCCCGAGGACGACACCGACACCGACACGGACACCGACACGGACACCGACACGGACACCGAC
>Ga0114932_10003559_pt1 | contig 15154 bp, 12 predicted proteins | sample 2SBtaG_2_FD_87286 | JGI IMG/M metagenome (GOLD analysis project Ga0114932, IMG submission 87286) | Deep subsurface microbial communities from Kolumbo volcano to uncover new lineages of life (NeLLi) - 2SBTROV12_ACTIVE470 metaG | ecosystem: Environmental > Aquatic > Marine > Volcanic ...
GAAATCACTAAAAAGGAAAAATCTTCTTTTTTAAAGAAAATTAAAAAGAAGAAAAGTCTTAGTGTGAAAGCCCGAAAGGAATTAGTTACTGCATCAATCAACCTGAATAATCTAATAAGTAAACTACTGGTTAAGCTGGATTCAGGGGAGGGGCTTGATATTTCTGATAAAAGAGGAAGGCTGAAGCTCCCATTAAATGGCCGAATTCTAAATAAGTTTGGCCGGAAAAGAGTTAAGGAATATGATTCTTATATTGTTTATAATGGAATCAATTTAAAGGCTAAAAAAGGAAGTCCTGTTAAAGCTGTTTTTGACGGAAAGGTCTTGTATGCAGGCGAGCTTGAGGGGTATGGGAACCTTGTGATTGTCGGGCATGGCAAGAAATTCCATTCTTTATATGGGCACCTGGACACTATTAAGGTTAAGACGAATAAGATTGTCAGGACAGGCGAGGTAATTGCCCTTAGTGGGGACTCGGGTTCTCTGGTGGGTGAAACCTTATACTTTGAATTGAGAAAAAATGGAAAACCCATCGAACCTACTCCGTGGTTCAGGATGGCTAAAAAATAAATTTTTATAAATATCGAGACTTGAAGATTGTCTCACTTGGAATTTTATGCAATTAAAATAAACTTTGGAGATCCTATTTTGAACTGGTTAAATAACAATATAAAAGCCTTTGTATGTAGCGCCGTTTTTATTTTTAGTTTTCTTTCCGCGATAAACCTGTTTGCTGAAGAAGGCAAAAGCGAACAAAACGCCTATAACAAACTTAAAGTATTTTCTGAAATTCTCTCGCTTATTGAATCGAATTATGTAGAACCCACTAAAAATGATTCAATGATCGAAGGAGCGATTAGAGGGATGGTCAAATCCTTGGATCCTCACACAAGTTATATGCCGCCTGCTTCCTACAAAGAAATGCAAGTGGAAACAACTGGGAAGTTTGGAGGATTGGGGATTGAAATCAGTATTCGTGATGGTGTCCTGACTGTTGTCTCTCCAATTGAAGAGACTCCCGCTTTTCGAGTAGGTATTAAACCCGGCGACAAAATAATTAAGATTGAAGATGAATCAACTCTCGATATGACACTTCAGGATGCTGTATCTCGTTTGCGAGGAGAAACGGGCTCTCCAATCACTATTACGATATTCAGGAAAACCTTTAAAACACCAAAGGAGTTCACCATTGTCCGGGATGTTATAAAAGTACGTAGTGTTGTAAGTAAACTTTATGAAGATGATATTGGTTATATAAAAATAAGAAGTTTTTCAAAAAACACCAGCAGTGATTTGGACAAAGCTTTAAAGGAGCTGGGACAAAAAGGAATTACGAAATTGATTCTTGATGTTAGGAATAACCCTGGTGGATTATTAAATCAGGCTGTCGAAGTTACGGATCGTTTTCTAAACAGGGAAAATCTCATTGTCTATACTAAAGGCCGCTCTGATGAACAAAACATGCGTTTTACCAGCCACGATAAGGTAGCTGGGGTTTCCTATCCCATGATTATTCTTGTGAATGGGGGTAGCGCGAGTGCATCAGAAATTGTTGCAGGAGCTTTGCAGGATCTCAATCGGGCAGTTATATTGGGAACTCAGACTTTTGGTAAGGGTTCTGTGCAAACAATTATTCCATTAAGCGATGGTTCGGCTCTAAGATTGACGACTGCAAGGTACTACACACCTAGTGGGCGGGTAATTCAGGAAAATGGTATTAAACCGGATATCTTAGTTGAAATGAAACCTCTTAGTGAAATTGATAAAAAAGAAGGTAAAGAGGAAGAGTCGGAAGAAAAAGTTAGATTGCGCCGATTCCTGCGTGAAAAGGATTTGAAAAAGCATCTCAAAGGAAAAAGTAGTATTGAAGGGGCTGATGAAGAAAATCCTGATCAAACAAATGAAGTTAAAACTAATGAATTAGATGAGGCAAAAATAAAAGAGTTGAACGAAGATTTGAGGAAAGACAATCAGCTCCAACAAGCTGTAGCATTGTTATCGGGTTGGGAGGTTATGAAAAAGATGTTTAAGAATTTGAAAGTCACGTCGCCTGATCCGGATAACAGAATAAGCATGAAATAGCTGATTATGCTTGTCCTGGGATTAGAAACTTCGTGTGATGATACGGCTGCTGCAGTTTTGCAAGATGGAAATAAGCTTTTATCAAATATCATTAATGACCAAACAAGCATTCACTCCAAATATGGAGGGATTGTTCCTGAACTAGCCGGGCGATCACATATTGATCAACTTCACAAAGTCATTGGGCAAAGCCTGGAGTCGGCACAAGTTGAGTTAAGAGAGATAGATTTAATAGCAGTCACCGTGGGGCCAGGTCTAATAGGCTCGCTGCTTGTGGGTGTGAATGCCGCAAAGGGCATCTCCTATGGCCTGGGTATTCCATTGATAGGTGTGAATCATCTGGAAGGCCACCTTCTCGCCATTTTTCTTCAAAAACAAATTGAGTTTCCATTTATATCCCTGGTAGTTTCTGGAGGCCACACGGATTTATATCGTGTAGATGATTTCGGAAAGTACAAAATTCTCGGTCGAACCCGGGACGATGCAGCGGGGGAATCTTTTGATAAAGTGGCTAAAATGCTGGGCCATAAGTACCCTGGTGGGCCTATCATCGAGAAAATGTCCAAAGAGGGGAGTTCAAATACGCACAAATTTCCAAGAGCGTACTTGGAGAAGGGTTCTCTGGATTTCAGTTTCAGCGGGCTAAAAACATCCGTTAAAACTTATATTAGTAAAAGGCAAAATATGAATACAGAAACCCTGTCTGATAATGATATCGCAGCTGGTTTTCAGGATGCGGTGGTAGAGGTTCTTTCAAAAAAAATAATAATGGCCTGCGAAAAGGAATGTCTCACGCGAGTTGTGGTCACGGGTGGAGTTGCAGCCAATGGAGTACTAAGAAAAGCTGTGGCTTTGGCATGCGATCGATCTGGTTTTAAATCCTGGTTTCCTGATCCGGTTTTTTGCACTGACAATGCCGCTATGATCGCGTGTGCGGGTTATCAAAAATTTATGTCTTTCCCGGAATCAAAAGCAGATCTGTTGAACCTGGATGCAACAGCCAGCTTGCATTTAGACTAAAATATCAAAAATTCGTATGCATGCACTAGTTACGGGTGGCGGAGGATTTTTAGGTAGTGGTATTGTCTGCGCCCTTCTTGAAGGCGGGAATGATGTTTCGATAATAGGTAGAGGGCGTTATCCGCATTTGCCATCCCCCGTTAAAATACTACGAGGTGACATCCGGGATTTTGACTTTGTAAACAAATCGCTAAAAAATGTAGATACTATTTTTCATACCGCCGCTATTCCTGGTATATGGGGACCCGCGAAAGACTTTTTTAGTATCAATGTTCAAGGTACCGAAAACATAATAAAAGCTTGCCGAAATAATTTAGTCCGCAAACTTGTTTTCACCAGTTCTCCAAGTGTTGTGTTTGGACATTCCAGCCTTGAAGGCGTAAATGAATCGACTCCCTACCCAGAAAAATATTTATGTGAATACCCTCGCACTAAGGCCATTGCAGAAAAATTAGTCCTGAAAGCAAATGATGCCCACTTGCTCACAGTAGCTATCCGTCCACATTTGATATGGGGGCCGGGAGATCCACATTTGGTACCCCGTCTCCTTGAAAAAGCTAGAAAGAATAAGTTAATGAAAGTCGGGGAGGGAAAGAATCAAGTGGACATCATTTATATTGATAACGCTGTGTCGGCCCACTTGAAAGCTTGTGAAGCATTAGTTCCAAATGGAAATGTGGCTGGAAAGGCCTATTTCGTTAGCGATGGCGAACCGATTGTACTTTGGGAATGGATTGATCAGATATTGAATAGGGTGGGTAGACCTAATGTTTCTCGAAAAATATCTTATGAAAAAGCTCTGAAATTGGGAGCAATTTTGGAAAGGGTCTATGGTTTTTTTAGGATTAAAAATGAACCGCCAATGACGCGATTTCTGGCTTCCCAATTGGCGACCTCACATTATTTTGATATTTCCCGAGCAAAAAGAGATTTTGGTTATCAACCTCTTGTTTCTCATGAGGAAGGAATGAACCGGCTCATTCTTTCTCTAGATTCTTCTCGGCAAGAATATTAATTCTATGTGCCATACACCCAGCTCCGAATCCATTGTCAATGTTGACGACGGCGATTCCTGTAGCGCAGCTATTCAGCATAGTTAAAAGTGCAGAAACTCCGCCAAACGAAGCACCATAGCCAATACTTGTGGGTACGGCTATGATGGGTTGAGAAACTAAACCACCTACCACACTGGCCAAAGCACCTTCCATTCCGGCTACAACAATGAGAACCCGCGCTTTCTTTATTTGATCGATATTATCCAATAGGCGATGTAATCCTGCCACTCCAACATCAAAAATTGTTTCAACTTTGCTACCCAATAGACCAGCCGTTACAGCAGCCTCTTCGGCGATAGGAATATCTGAAGTGCCTGCTGTAATTATTGTGATCAATCCTTTACTTTGAGATAATTTTTTTCTTCTGATAACCAGAGTTTGTCCTTGCTCATTATATTCTGCATTTTTCGGTAGAGATATTTTAAGTTTTTTGTATGCATCGCCAGTTAGTTTTGTTGCAAGGATATTACTATTTGCTTTTCGAAGGCTTTGAATGATTTTTTTTAATTGGGTGACCGATTTACCTTGGCTATAAATTACTTCAGGTAACCCGCTACGCAATTCTCTATGGTGGTCAATTTTTGCGAAATCTATATTTTCGTAGGGCAGATTTTGCAATTGCTTCATTGCATCATCGGGAGATAATTTATTTTTATATATATTAGTTAAAATTTTTTTTAGTTCATTTTGATTCATGCTAGACCTTTTATCCCTGAAAATTCTTTCGAAATTTCAATTTCCATCAAGTCATTAAGAGCCTTTTGGGGAGGTTTGCTTTCATGAAGTACTTTATAGGTTTCTTCCATGATAGATGCCTGGATATTTAGCTTCTGGATTAATTGATGGGCGGATTTTACAGTCGAAATACCTTCTGCTATCATTCTCATACTTTTTGTTATTTCTTCCAGGGATTTCCCCTGACCTAATTGGACTCCTAATTGTCGATTTCGACTGAGGTCTCCGGTACACGTGAGAACAAGATCTCCCAACCCCGATAAACCATAAAAAGTTTCCGGCTTAGCGCCCAACTCTGTTCCAATCCGGGCAATTTCGACGAGACCTCGTGTTATTAGTGCTGCTCTTGTATTAAACCCTAAATTCAATCCATCACAAATCCCGGTTGCTATAGCAATGACATTTTTCAATGCTCCGCCGATTTCTACTCCCATGATATCGGTACTAGTAAAAACTTTCATGCTGCTGGATGAAAACATTTTCTGAATATTTATAGCTATATCAGTTGATTCAGAAGCAGCTAAAAGGGCTGACGGAACCTTTGCTGCAACTTCTTTTGCAAATGTGGGACCCGATATCGCAGCTATTTTGCAGGGGATGCCTAAACTATCTGCAATAATTTTATGGCAAGGAACTAAAGAGTCATTTTCGATGCCCTTACTAGCATTTATTATCAAGGTTTCAGGATTAACAAAGGGTTTTAATTGACTTGTAATGTTTCTTATTGTTGGTGTCGGCACTACTAATACTATAACTGTTTGCCCCTGAACCACGTTTTCAATCGAATTGTCTGGAAAAATATTTTCAGGTAGCAAAAAATCAGGTAAAAACCACTTGTTTTCACGTTCCTTAAGAATAATGTCGGATAGCTCTTTTTCATAAACCCAAAGGTTTACCTGTTCGAATATTTCTGCAAGATGAAGTGATAATGCAGTTCCCCAGCTACCAGCACCAATGACCGCAATTTTCTTATTGTTCATTTTTTAGATTCGAAAAATTTGAAAGAATGCATTATATAGTATTTTTTTCCTATAAAATTGGCTTGTCTGGAAATATTCTTTATGATTAAATGCTTATATATCCTAATCTTAGTAGATATTGCATTAACACTTTAATTAAGACTTTGTACGATGGCAAAAAAAATCAGAATAACCCGTAAAGAGCTATTGAAGGAGCCGGATCAGTTTCTGTCTTCAACGGACAAGGCAATGTTGTTTTTCACCCAAAACCGATCTGCTGTTATTGGCAGTATTGTGGGAGTCATGGTTGCAGGACTATCCTTTTTTGGGTATCAAAATTATCAAAAATCTCAAACGATGAAGTTTGAGGCCATGTATTTTGAAATGGAAGAGATTGCCAGAGAAAGTGGTGAAAAGGGCACAAACCCTCAGGATCAATTGATAAAAATTCGCGATCAAATTGATGCAGGCAGACATAGAAATCGGGCATCCCTATTACTTGCAGATATCTATTTCCAAAAAGAAGATTTTGATAAAGCCAAATCGATCTATCAAGAAGTTAGAAATAATTCTAGTGGATTAAACCATGAAATGGCAAATGTTGGCTTGGCTTATTCACATGAATCTATGGGAGAATTGAAAAAAGCCATTGATTTATATAAACTGGCAATTGAATCGAATGATAGTTTTCCCTTGTTTCAGGTCTACTGGAGCCTTGCCCGATGCTATGAAAATAATAAGGATGCAACAAGTGCCCTGTTAATACTAAGGGAAATGCAAATCAAGTTTTCGGGTAGAGCCGAATTAGAAAAAATTGATAGTCAAATTAAACAGCTTTCCACTTAGTTCCTTACCGGCGGACATCTTATATGCCGAATCCCTTCAAGCCTGCATTTCTAGTTTTTGCTGTTTTTCTTACAGCCTTTCCATTTACAGTCCAAAGTGTGCCTTTCGTTACCCTTGAAACCGAAATTGCAATGGGTAAGGAAGCGGATGCGTCAATCATTAAGCAGTTCGGTTTATATCAAGACAAAGCTTTACAGCTTTATGTCAATGATATCGGTCAAAAGTTGGTTTCTCAACTTTCGGATAAAGTATTCCCTAAATATTATTTTCGCGTAATGGATACCCCGGAGATAAATGCTTTTGCCCTCCCCGGTGGTTATGTGTATGTGACTCGGGGTTTGTTGGCATTGGTCAATAGTGAAGCCGAGTTAGCGGGGGTGATAGGCCATGAAATAGGGCACATAATTTTTCATCATGGAGCAAAACTAATGGTGCGAAGTATTGGAGCCCAGATTTTAGCGCTTGGTGGAGCCATAGCCAGCCCAGAAAATGCTGGTGGATGGCTCACTGTCAGTACGGCCTTGTTTCAGCAGATAAATCTGGGTTATGGACGTGAGGCAGAAATTGAATCTGATGAACATGGTATTTTAAGCGGATCAGAGTCTGGGTACAATGCATATGGTATGGCAAATTTTCTAAAAAGCTTGCGCCGAAAAGAAATTATGTCCGGCCAGTCGTATCATGCTTTTCAAGCTTCCCATCCCGAAACAAAAGACCGAATTATAAAAGCGGGACTACTTGCAGGGCGGATGAAGGCAGATTCCACTGAAGAAAATTTCTTTCGCAGCAGATACCTAAACAAGATCCGCGGCCTGGTTTATGAAGGGAAAAAGCACCCGGGTGATACAAAGAGGTACGATCCACAATTTATAGACATATATGAGGTGAAAAAAGGTGATACTTTTCAAAGTATTGCTAAGAAGGAACTGGGTGATAAAAGAAAAGATCTTGGGTTGACTGTTTTGAATGGCAGAAAAGAGTCCAGCCAACCTAATCCCGGCGAATTAATTAAAATTATTCGTCCTGGAAAATTCAAGAAAAATAAAACTCTCAAACTGGAATCCTATAGCCTGCTAAATAACTAAAATATATAGCAGCTTATGACCCAGGTTATAAACCTCGATAAAACCTACACTGTTCACCTGAAACCCGATGGAGAAATTTGTAATCGACTCAAATTGGGTACAAAAGTCGATATAGTAAAACACAAAGGCGATTGGGCCTATATCAATTGGCGAAGTGGGAAAAAGAAGGGCTGGATTTTATTGTCAACGAAGGTAAGATAAATGGCGTTTCTTCTAAAGTACTGGCATTCATAAGAGAATGAATAAATGTTATAATCTATTCAAAATTCAAAAAAAATCCCCAATAGCATTTTTTTAAATTTGGTTAGTAAATTGGGATTTTTCTTTATCTTGAGCCTTTGTTAATCAATGCTAAAGGAAGGTAATTGACTACCGAGAATAAAATTCTTCGCGGCAAAATTTTGATCGTTGATGATGAGCCGGCAAATATTGATTTGCTGAGCCAGACTTTAAAAGGGGTGGGGTACACCTCTTTGCGAAGCACAATGGATCCCCGGGAAGTTTTCAAAATTTTTGAAGAGTTTAAACCTGATTTAATTTTGCTGGATTTGAATATGCCCCATATGGACGGTTTTCAAGTCATGGCGAAACTAAAGGAAATTGACCCAAACAATTCCACTCTAATATTAGTTTTAACTGCTTATCAGGAAAATGCCACCCGATTGCGCGCTTTAGAATCCGGAGCTCATGAGTTCCTGACAAAACCAATCGATCTTGCCGAAGTAATTTGTCGCATCCAAATTATGCTGGAGGTTAAGAAACTCCGTTCTGAAATTACCATGCTTGGTAAAAAAGAATTTCCTATATTAGGGAAATCGCCAAGTATTGTAAGGCTTAAACAAATCATTCATACAGTCGCAAACTCTAACACTGATGTTTTGCTCTTGGGGGAAACGGGTACCGGAAAGGATTTGGTCGCTGGTTGTTTGCATGATTTAAGTGACAGGAAAGATAAAAATTTTGTTGCCATTAATTGTGGTGCCATTCCAGAAACAATCATTGAGAGTGAATTATTTGGTCATGAAGCAGGTGCTTTCACAGGGGCTAATTCTCGGCGTATTGGTAAATTTGAACATGCTGATGGAGGCACTGTATTTTTGGATGAAATTGAAAGTTTGCCTTATGATTTACAGGTGAAATTTTTGAGAGTTCTCCAGGAAAGAACTGTGGAACGTTTGGGATCAAATGAACTCCACCCGATTGACATTCGTGTAATTGCTGCCACTAAAGTGGATTTAAAAGAAGCCAGTGATAAAGGCGAGTTTCGACAGGACCTTTATTATCGCCTAAACGTCGTGGAAATTGCCCTTCCGCCCCTTCGAGAGCGCCAGGAGGATATCTCGTTATTATTTCAACATTTTGTTTTACAGGCCTGTTCCCGCCACAATCTGCCCACGCCTTCGCTTTCAAAAGGATTGATTAGCCAACTCTGCTCTAATAAATGGGAAGGTAATATTCGAGAACTAATGAATGAGGCGGAAAAATATGTTCTAGGATTGGGTCTGGGGCTATCGGACTTAACCGCTGAAATTGATTCTATCAATAAAACCTCGGGAAATGATTCTTTGACTCTTACGGAACAGATGAATTTGTATGAGAAACAAATTATTGAAGAAGAATTACTACGCCAAGGAGGAAGTATTAAAAATGCTCATGCTGCACTAGGTATTCCCCGGCAAACCCTTGTAGATAAAATGAAAAAGTATTCGATTGATAAAAAAGATTTTTGTTGAAATTTATCGCTTTACCCACCCATCCGTTTTATCCCTAAAACCTTCCTTTTTCATTATAATTCCGAAGTCATTGTGGCCCCCTAAATAACGGTTTTTCGTTATTATCGCCCTTCCATTTAACGAGTTTCCGTATATACGTTTTACTTCATTTTACCCGCCTCTCCATTATCTTATTGAAAACACTAGATTTTTAAAGAGATTAAAGCTTTGGCACGTCAATTGCTCTATTAAATTCAGTAAAGCGAAATTTAATAACAAAGGAGGTCCCTCATGTTTTATGAAGTTCGCGTTTTAAACCCTCAAGGAGAAACCCAAAAAATCTTGAATTCCGATCATTTGAGCCGAAAGTTCTGGCAAAAATTTATGGAAGAAGAAAGCAATATGGGTTTTAAAGCGCAAAACAATGCGAGGTTATTCAAAAAAAATAAAAAAGCTAAAAACTGAAATCGGTCTCATAACCGTTACTCCTTAGTAGCTTATAAAGGAACTTAAAAATGAATTCATTTGCAACGGCACCAAAATAATCAAGTTCAGGGTTTTTGGATTTATTTGGAGATCGTTTGCAAAAAGATAGTATTAGCGTTGCAAGTGGATCATTTGTAAGTCTGTAAAAGGTACAGGCTAATAATTTAGTTGCTGATCGATTTTCAATCACACCAATCGCGCCCTCATTTTAGTAACGATATCCCGTTATCCCTCCTAAAGCATTTAACGAGTTTTCGTTAAAATCCGTATTTCCTTAAATCTAAAAAGCAGCAAACCTACATATTTAAAGGGTTTAAGTCAGGCTTGAGATTGTGGCACATGACTTGCTAAATAAATATAGAGAGAAAAAAATATATAAAACCTGAACTATAAAAACAAAAACCTCTGCCCGAAACTGACCAAACCAAATTTCAAAGGCGTCCATCAATTTATGACCTATTTAAAATGCCCACAAAATATGCCGGGAGGAAATATATAAATGGAAGCAACCGCTTATCGAGGAAAGGTAAATATCCCGCTCCGACTACTATTGGTTGAGAACTCTTCAGAAGAAGCACTGTTTATTACTTGTGCTCTCCGTGATGAAGGGTTCCACCCACAATGTGAAAGAGTGGAAACTGCATCAGCAATGATTGCGGCTTTGGACAAACAGGAATGGGATTTGGTTATTTCAAATTGTGATCTTTCAAATTTTGACAGTCTTGAAGTTCTATCAGTTCTTAATAAGATGAGGAAAAATATTCCAGTGGTTACTGTTTCTAAAGTAATTAATGTGGAGTTAAAAAATAGATTATTAAAAGCAGGAATTATTGAGGTTGTTTCAAAGAATGGTTTTCAAGAATTCGTGCCCAGCCTTAATGAGAAAATTTTAAATTCAGAAAGAAAGCGACCAGAAAACAGGCTCAGTTGCATCAGCCCAAATAAAATTTCCGACGAAGAGCTTTTGAAAGCCAAAATACTGATTGTGGACGATGATTCCAAAAATATTGCTGTTATTCAACAAGTATTGGAAATGGCTGGTTACGAATATATTCACTTCACGTCAGATCCCAGGGATGCCTGTAATTTGTATCAGAAAATATGGCCAGACCTTCTGCTTTTGGATTTAAATATGCCTTATATGAATGGATTTCAAGTAATGGATGAACTGAAGAAAATTGAACAGAGAGACTATATTCCCATTTTGGTTTTAACTGCCCAGACCGATAGAGAGTCTCGCTTGAATGCATTAAAGGCAGGGGCAAAAGATTTTTTACTAAAACCTTTTGACCTTGTTGAGGTGATCCATCGAATCCAAAATATTTTAGAAGTTCGATTGCTTCACAATAAATTAAGGGAACAGAATTTTACTCTGGAAGAAAAAGTTCTTGAAAGAACAAAGGAATTATACAAAACCCAATTATCCGTTGTTGAGAGACTGGGACGGGCAGCAGAATATCGTGATAATGAAACGGGAAATCATGTTTTGCGAATGAGTAAAATTGCTGCTTTGCTGGCTAAGTATATGGGTTTTGATGAAAAACATTGTGACCTCCTACTTAATGCAGCTCCCATGCACGATATTGGAAAAATCGGCATCCCCGATGGAATATTACTAAAGCCAGGAAAACATGATGAAGAGGAGTGGGGGATTATGCGGACTCACGCTGAAATTGGCTATAAAATTCTTGCTGATGATCCATCAGATTTGATGCAGCTGGCCGCCAAAATTGCTTTTCAACATCATGAGAAATGGGATGGCACAGGTTATCCCAATGGTTTGAGGGGTGAAGAAATATCTATAGAGGCCAGGATTACCACCGTAAGTGATGTGTTTGATGCCTTGACCTCTGAGAGACCTTACAAAAGAGCATGGTCGGTAGAGGAGGCAGCTCAATATGTAAATGACCAAAAAGGGATTGCTTTGGACCCTAATATTGTTGAGAAGTTCAACGAAGTTTTTCCAGAGATCATTGAAATCAAGAATCAATTTGTCGACCAATTTGATTTTGAAGAAATAACTAGCTAAGGCTTTATAAGCAAAACTTCTATCACCCATTAACAATATTATAAAACAGAAAATTTAGCTGAGAATTGATTTTGATGAGTAATCCCCGGAAGCTTCTGTTGATCGATGACGATGAAATCGACAGGAAAACATTTAGAAGATATTTGAAAGCCTTTCCAGGGGAAAATTTTTCAGTTTTAGAGTTAGATTCAGGAAAAGCGGGTTTGGATTATTGCCATCACCAAAAGCCAGATTGTATGTTGCTGGATTACAGTTTGCCAGACTTGAACGGCCTTGATTTTCTTTCGCAGCTTGAAAATACGTCCTTTCCCATTCTAATGCTGACGGGGCATGGCGATGAAAAAATTGCTGTGGAGGCTATGAAACTTGGGGTGCAAGATTATCTGGTGAAAGATAGCCTCACCCCTACTTATCTAATGAGTGCAATTAACAGTGCCATTAAAATCAGCCAATCTGAAAATGAACGTAAACAGGCAGAGGAGGCACTTATTCAAGCCAATGAAAAGTTGGAATTACGTGTTAAAGAGCGAACTTTAAGTTTAGAAGAAGCAAATAGCAGCCTTAGAGCAGCAAAAGAATTTGCCGAATCTGCTAATCGCGCAAAAAGTTCCTTCATTTCCAAAATGAGTCATGAATTACGCACTCCAATGCATGCCATTTTGGGTTTCACTCAGTTGCTTTTAATGGACAAAAAAAATCCTCTGGCAGAATACCAGAAGGAGAATATGAAGAGTGTAACTGAAGCAGGAAACCATCTCCTGGATCTAATAAATCGAGTCCTTGACCTATCGAAAATTGAATCAGTGGAAAATGATCTCAATGTGGAAATCTTCGATATGGTCCCCTTGGTAGAAAGCGTAATTTCTATTTCCAAACCCCTGGCGGATGAAAAAGGAATAGCCCTGGAATATATTTCTCTGCAAAAGAATAACTTTTTTGTAAAGGTCGATCCGTTGCGCATCAAACAGGTGGTATTTAACTTAATCTCAAATGCAATCAAATACAATAAGCCTAATGGTTCTGTGACTGTTTCTTTTAAACCCCAAGAGAACGGGAATTTGCGCCTCGGTGTCCAGGATACAGGTTTTGGAATAGTCGAAAAAGATAGGGATAAAATTTTTGCACCCTTTGAGCGCTTGAATGCAAATGATAAAAATATTGAAGGTGCTGGAATTGGTTTGGCGATTTCAAAGAAATACATTCAGTCGATGGGTGGAACGCTAGACTTTGAAAGTACAGAAGAGGAAGGTAGTTTTTTCTATATAGATTTTCCACAAATAAATCAAAGTGTCGATATTTCAAAATAATCCGGATATAATCTGGGTTCTAATCTGTGCCTAAAACTGGTTAATTGCCAAATAAAAAAGCCCGGACGGTATAACCGTCCGGGCTTTTCTATATCTGTTTAGTTATTATTTTTGTGATCCGACAAAGTTTAAGGCAGAACCTGCATTAAACCATTTAATCTGATCATCATTGAGCGTGTGGTTGACTTGAACGCTGTCGCTCGATCCGTCTTCATGGGTTAGGGTCATGGTTACGGCTTTTCCAGGTGCAATGCTATCAAGATCAGCAAAGCTGATTTTATCTTTTGCCTGGACTTTATCGTAATCCGCTTTGTCTGCAAAAGTAAAGGGCAATACCCCTTGCTTTTTCAAGTTGGCTTCAAAAATACGAGCGTATGAGTTGGCGACAAAGGCCAAACAACCCATATGCCTGGGCTCCATAGCTGCATGTTCACGGCTTGAACCTTCACCAATATTTTCTTCACCAAAAGCAACCCAGCCCATGCCAGAGTCTTTCAGATTACGAGCGATTTTGTTTAGCTCCTGATTTTCTTCTCCGGTTACGGGGTTATTACCCTGACCGGTTTCAGAATGATATGCGTTGGTCGCACCGAGAAACATATTGTTACTGATGTTATCCAGGTGACCTCTGAATTTCAACCAAGGTCCCGCCTGAGAGATATGATCGGTGGTACATTTCCCTTTTGCCTTAAATAGAACGGGCAGGTTCTGATAGTCTTTTACCGGATCCATTTTTGGGAATGGCTCAAGAAACGCCAGACGTTCACTTGTTGGACTGATAACAACTTCACCTGAATTTGTGGGGGATTCGAATCCAGCATCTTGAGGTGTATAACCATTGGAAGGCAATACTTCACCTGCAGGAGGTTGAAACTTAAAGTCATTCCCATCTTTATCTTTTAATGAATCTGTCATGGGATTGAATTTCATGGACCCTCCGTAAGCCATCGCAACTACCAACTCAGGACTACTGATAAATCCCAGTGTTTCAGGGTTGCCATCATTTCTCTTGGCGAAGTTACGGTTGTAAGAAGTAAGGATACTGTTTTTATCACCTTTCTTCATATCATCCCGTTTCCATTGGCCAATACAAGGCCCGCAAGCATTTGCTAAAACAGTTGCTCCGGCATCTTCAAACTCCTTCAAAATCCCATCACGAATGATGGTCTGATAAATGGTTTCTGAACCCGGCGTAACCATTAGATTTGATTTGATTGGGACTCCAGCATCTTTAGCCTGACGGACAAGGCTGATAGAGCGGGTCATGTCTTCATAACTGGAATTGGTGCATGAGCCGATCAAAGCCGCAGAAATAGGTTCTGCATATCCTTTTTCATCTACTTCCGAGCTCATTGCAGAGACAGGGCGACCTAGGTCAGGTGTGTGCGGCCCAACAATATGAGGCTCCAGGGTAGACAGATCGATTTCATAATATTCATCGTAATATTTTTCAGGATCGTTTTGAACCGATGGATCAGATTGCAGGTGTTCTGCGTATTGTTTACAGAGATCAGCAATTGGTCCTCGATCTGTTGCTCTCAAGTATGGATCCATATTTTCGTCATAGCCGAAGGTAGAGGTGGTTGCACCAATTTCGGCACCCATATTGGTAACCGTTCCTTTACCAGTGCCGCTTAGGCTACGGGCCCCTTCGCCAAAATATTCGAGTATTTTCCCGGTGCCGCCTTTTACCGTCAACATGGTAGCCACTCTGAGGATAATATCTTTGGAAGCCGTCCATCCATTCAATTCTCCTTTGAGATGGATGCCTACCAGCTTTGGCATTTTGGTCATAAACGGCTGACCGGTCATAACATCGACAGCATCGGCTCCACCCA
>Ga0114932_10003563_pt1 | contig 15136 bp, 13 predicted proteins | sample 2SBtaG_2_FD_87286 | JGI IMG/M metagenome (GOLD analysis project Ga0114932, IMG submission 87286) | Deep subsurface microbial communities from Kolumbo volcano to uncover new lineages of life (NeLLi) - 2SBTROV12_ACTIVE470 metaG | ecosystem: Environmental > Aquatic > Marine > Volcanic ...
CCGGCAATTGTTCCTCGATCAGGGACATGCGCGCCTTGGCCTTCTTGTTGAGCCACATGTAGACCGCGCCAAATCCCATGATCACCGAAACCCCGGCCCGGATCGGCATCGAGGCCGAGGTGCCCAGCGTCATGCCGATGAACGCAACCACGCCCAACAGCACCATGACCATGATCAGGGCCTTGGGACTGAAGGCGATATTGGCCTTGGCGGCCTTGTTCGAGATGATCGACACGATCGGAATACGCACACTTACGCGGTGCTGTTCGCGTTCCTTGCGCAGCGTATCCAGCACTTTCTCGCGGTCGTTGCCCTTTTCCAAAAGGTCGATGCGCCGGTTGACCCGACTGTTCAGCTTGATGGATTTGCCGAAGATGACCAGATAAAGGCCTTCGACCAGCAACAGGACGGCGAAGAAAATCGCGCCATAAATAATTGGTTCCGGGCTCATCAATGCCTCCTATTGCGCTGCTTTTTCGGTGTAGATGTCGGCGGGCAGTTCGAAACCCGAATGCTTGAAGCGTTCCGAGAAATGCGAACGCAACCCCGTTGCCTCGAACTGGCCGAGGATCTTGCCGTTTTCGTCCAGGCCGTACCGCTTGAACGCGAAAATCTCTTGCATGGTGATGATTTCGCCTTCCATTCCAGTGACTTCGGTGATAGAGACCATCCGCCGTGACCCGTCCATCAGACGGCTGGCCTGTACGATCAGGTGCACAGCGCTGGCGATCTGTGACCGCACGGCCTTGAGCGGCATTTCGATGCCCGCCATGGCGACCATGTTTTCCAGACGGCTGACGCCATCGCGCGCGCTGTTGGCGTGGATCGTGGTCATCGAGCCGTCGTGGCCCGTGTTCATCGCCTGCAGCATGTCGATGACTTCCTCGCCGCGGGTCTCGCCCACGATGATGCGGTCGGGGCGCATCCGAAGCGCGTTGCGCAGACAGTCGCGCTGGCTGACGGCGCCCTTGCCTTCAACGTTGGCCGGGCGGCTTTCCATCCGGCCGACATGGATTTGCTGAAGCTGAAGCTCGGCCGTATCCTCGATCGTCAGAATGCGTTCATTGTCGGCGATCATCGAACTTAGCGCGTTCAATGTGGTGGTCTTGCCCGAACCGGTACCGCCCGAAACGATGATGTTCAGGTGCGCGCCGACCGCGGCGCGCAGGTACAACGCCATTTGTTCGGTGAAGGCGCCGAACTTGATCAATTCGTCGATGCCCAGCTTGTCCTTGGTGAATTTGCGGATCGAGACCAGCGAACCATCGACCGCAATCGGCGGTACCATCGCGTTGAAGCGCGATCCATCCGCAAGCCGGGCGTCGACATAAGGGTTGCTTTCGTCAACACGGCGGCCAACGGCGGATACGATCTTGTCTATGACCCGCATCAGATGCTTTTCGTTCTTGAACGTGACGCTGGACAATTCCAGTTTGCCCGCACGCTCGATAAACACCTGCTGGCTGCCGTTAACCAGAATATCGTTGATCGTGTCGTCGCGCAGCAGCGGTTCGAGCGGGCCGAGGCCCGTCACTTCGTCAAACAATTCCTGATGCAGCGTGGCGCGTTCGTCCTTGTTCAGAACCACGCCCATTTCCGCCAGCCCGTCCGCACAGATGGCGGCGATTTCGCCACGAAGGTCGGAGTCGCTGGCATGTTCCAGGGCCGCCAGATTGAGCGTGTCCAGCAACAGTTTATGCAGGACGACGCGAACATCCGAAAGGCGCTCGCGGCGTTTGAGCTCTTTGGGGGACAGCGCCACATGGGCTGTCGCGCTCGGTTTCTGCGGCGCGGGTTTCGCGGGTTCCGCAGGCGACTGTTCGATCACCGGTCGCGGCGCTTGTTCCGGACCTTGATCGGTCGCAGCCGCCGGTTTTGCTTCGGTTTTCTTGTACCTTGAGAACATTTTTACCCCTCGGCCTGTTCGGTCGCCAGTTCGAAAATCGAACCGGCAAGTTTCGCGATTTCCTTGCGCAGCGGATTTTTCGCAGCGGTTTCCGAGATCGGCAGGCCATGATCGCAGGCATGCAGGATCTGCTTGCCGCCGTCCGGGAAGAACAATTCGATGTCGATATTCAGATTTTCCGCCAACCGCTTGATGCGTGCCCGCGCGCCGAGGTCGGCGAATTTCGGTGCGTAGTTCAGCGCGTAGCGCACCTTTTCAAATGGCAGGTCTTCGGATTTCAGCGTGCGGATGAACCGGAGCGCGTTCTGTGCGGAACGCATGTCCATCTCCATCAGTGCGAAATAGATATCGGCGCGCTGAAAAATGGTTTCGGTCCACTGCACCAGCGTGGTTGGCATATCGATCACGACAAAATCATAAAGCGCGGTCGCTTTGCCCAGCAACGCCGTCACATCGTCGGGCGTCAGAATTTCCAGCGGCAGGGCGTCGGCGGGCGCGGTCAGTACGTCCAGCCGGTCGTTGAACGACAACATTGCCTGCGAAAAACTGTCGTTATCCATCGCGTTGGTGTCCGACAACAGCTCGAATATCGCTTCGCGGCGCGGAAGATCAAGATAGGTCGAGACCGAGCCGCCTTGCAGATCGAGATCGAGGATCGCAACCTTGATCCCGCTCTTTTCGCCAAGATTTGCGAGTTCCCATGCCAGATTGACCGCCAGCGTCGTTGCGCCAACGCCACCCGCCAGCCCGCAGACTGGAACGACGGCTCCGTTTCGATCCGCGGCGCCGGTTTCCGGGGCCACCACGGTGGCGACGGGCTTGCGCAACCTTTCGATGGCTTCATGAAGGGCGCCATCGGGCAGCGGATAGGGCGCAAAATCATCGGCCCCGAGCCGCAGCAACTGGTGAAGGGCGGTTGGTGATAGATCGTGCGCAACCAGGATAACCTTGATGCCCGCAGAGCTTGCGGCGGTGATCAGGTCGGCAACCGGGTCGAGGTCTTCCTCGTCTTTCCGGTCGACGGCAATGGTAATGAATTCCAGGTTCCGGGCATCGGGCGAAGCGATATACGCGCGGCCATCGGCAAAATCGAGACCGCCCCAGCGTTCGCCCAGTTCGGCCTCCATGTCGTCGATCAACAAGTCAAAAGCCTGCACGTCCCGCGCAATCGCGCAGGCGTCAATGCCGGCCTCTTCTGTCTTTCGCAGACCCATTCGTTTGCCCGTTACTTCCGCTACCAATTGACCAGATCAAACGGATGTAAATATCCGCTCAATCCCGGAAGGCTCTCTCACAGGCTCGGTTGGCTGTGCGTTATTGCTGATATCCCGCCCAGACGGAGAGTCCTCCATCTGGATTTTTCGTCTTTGAACTGGGCATTTTTAGGGCTTTATAGTGGATTAATTGGACGCATTCGCTGCATCTGTAACGATGTCGCCGGCAATATATGTGCGATAAATCAGGTGGGCGTATTTGCCGTCCAGATCATCGCCGACAAAGTTGCGGGCGAACCCGATCACCTCGGTCACGGTGCGCCGGTTGCGCCGTTCGCGGCCTTCGGTCACGATCAGCGGCTGGGTTTCGCCGAAAGATGCCACCGCTTCCAGACGGTCGGCGCTGATCCCCTGGGCAACCAGGTATCCGACCACGCGGTTGGCGCGTCTGAGGCCCAGGCGTTTGTTGAACGGCTTGGTGCCGACAAGATCGGTGTGACCATAGACGCGGAATTTGATTTCCGGGAATTGTTTGATCCAGCTCGCCTGCTGCGTCAGAATCTTGCGCGAATCCGCATCCAGTTGTGAAGAGTTGAACGCGAAATTGACCATGACCGGCACGTCTTTTTCAAATTTTCGCGAAAGGTCCAGCAACAGGCCGTTCTGGTTCGCATAGGCGGCCTGAACCACCAGATTGTTCAGATTCGGATCGCCAAAGTTCCCCTCGTCGACTTCTTTGCCGGCCTCCCAGTTCAGGGTGGAAAAGGTCTTGTTCAGGGTTCGATTCAGAGGCGAGCACGCGGTTGCCACGGCAAGCGTGCACCCCAATGCGATCAGTAATTTATTATTGCTTTTCATCATCTTACTCCATCACATATCCGAAAGAGCCCTGAACGCCCTGCGTCGTGATATCGCTGGGCACCGCGTCGTTGCCGGATTTGCCCGCAACCTTGCCCAGCAGGAACAATTCGCTTTCCGATGGGATGCGGATCCGGTCGGTGGGCAGGGTCAGACTGTCGCCCTTGACCGCTGTCACCAGATGCGCGGTGATGATGATCACCAGTTCGCTTTGGCGTCTTGAAAAGTCGGTGCTGCGAAACAGCGCGCCCAGAACCGGAATATCGCCCAGCCAAGGCACCTGCCCGACAAGGTCTGTGAAATCGTCCTGCAGCAACCCGGCGATGGCAAAGCTTTGCCCGTCGCGCAATTCGACCGTGGTCGAGGTTTCGCGGCGCTTGAACGCGGTCCCGGTCGACACGCTGACCGTGGTATCGATCGAACTTACCGCAGCCGAAATCGTGATGTTGATCAGGTCCTCGTCCACGACGACGGGCGTAAAGTTCATTTCCACGCCGAACGGTTTGTATTCGATGGTCGGGGTGCCGGTCTGGTTCTGAACCGGGATCGGATATTCGCCGCCCGCCAGGAATTTCGCCTGCTGGCCAGAGATCGCGACCAGGTTCGGTTCGGCAAGGGTGCGCACCAGCCCCTTTGATTCAAGCGCTTCCAGCAGCACGGCCATTTGCACGACCCCGGCGCTGAACGCCACGCCGTAGGTTCCAAAGCTGCTGGTCGCGGTTCCGGGAATCATCGTGGTAGCAACCCCGTCGGTCAACAACGACGGGTCAAACCCGCCGGTCAACGCGTGATTGCCCCCGCCCAACCCGATCGAGCCGGCGCCGGTGCTCAGCCCCAGGCTGCCGGTCAGATTTTTGGTTACCGAGCGCTGCATTTCGGCGAAGCGGACTTTCAGCATCACCTGTTGGGTGCCGCCGACGGTCATCAGATTGGTCACGCGATTGGGCGCATAGCGTTCGCCAAGTTCCAGCGCGCGCGCCAGTTTCTGCTTGCCCGATACCCGGCCGCTCAAAACGATGCCGTCATTGGCGGTGCGGACCTCGATTTCCTCGCCCGGCAGGATTTCCTGAAGGCGTTCCTTGAATTCGGCGATGTCGGCCGACACCCGCACATCGACATTGGTGATCAGTTTTCCGTCCGGGCCCAGCAGGGTCAGGGTGGTGCGTCCCGGCGTTTTGCCCAGAATATAGATGGTGCGGTCCGATAGGGTGGCGATATCGGCGATGGCGGGGTTCGCGACCGACAATTCAGCGAAAGACGTCTCGCTTTCCATGACGACTGCGCGATTGACGGCGACGTTGATCGCGCTGGACGTCGTGCCGCGCATCACGGTCAGGATTTCCTGGCCCGTTGCGGGCATGGTGCCATGCACGGTAACGGCCAGCCCCAACAGGCCAGCCTTGAAAAAGCTGCTCGGTCTCATGTGATCCTGCCTCTCTGATCACTTTGATGCATACGGGTCTTTGCTGCCCATTGTTTCCAATTTGCGCGAAAACACATTTATTTGCAAGAATCAAATGCTTGGGGGAAACATCTGATGTGGATAAGTCGCAATCGGGGCGGGGCGTCGCGCGCAGGATCCAATCCTTGGGCGCTGAACGCCTATTCGTTGGGGCAGGGGATGATGATTTCGACCACGTTGGCGCCCTTTCGGGTCTTGATGGTGCAGACTTTTTCTTCCTGAACCTCGACCACGACTTCGCGTTGGATGCCCAGCAATTCTTCTTGGTCGACTTCGATCGAGCCCAGGCTGGTCGTATCCTCGGTCCCCCTGAGCGATAACAGCAGACGCCCGGTCGATTGCGCCTGCACCAGGGATGCAACCACGCTGGGCGAAACCTCGGCGGTCACGGTGCGTGCGACGATTGGATTGTTGCGGTCTTCGTCCGCGATCTGGTCGATGGCAATCAGTTTGATCCCTTCGAGGATCAGCTTGGTCACATCACGTTTGCCGACACGCCCGGTCCAGTAAACATCCACCCGGTCGCCCGGTCGCAAAAAACCGCTGACGCCCGACGCGACATCAACCCGGATCGTAAACGCCCGCATTCCCTTGCTGAGCCGCGAGGCAACGCCGGCGTCTTCACCCGGTTTGGTGACCTTGATGGCAAGAACAGCCTCGTCCTTTTCCATTGCCCGCAACACGATTCGATATTTTTCTTCGTTCTTGTCGAACAGAACCTTCGGATCGGTAAACGCGCCTTCCGGGATGGCGTTTTCGGGCCAGGCGACGATGCGGACATCCTCTTTTGTCAGACGCTGGCCGTATCGCAATGGCCCGTTGGTTACGAAAACCCGCACCAGCGGAACGTTCTGGCTGAGCGCCTTTCGCTGACTGTCCAGGACCGTTTGATATTCGTTGAACCGGCCCTGTGCCATGTAGACGGCAAATCCGGCCAGACCCATGCCAGTGACCAGGATGAGTGCAAATACTAATCGCATGCTGAAACCTCTGCCCGACTGCCGATGTTGCGTCTTTGCGCGGCTTTTGATGTGCAATTTACACAGATCATCACAAAACCCAATTCAAAAAGTCGTGGCGATGTTGACCGGTGTCAGCATCTGGCTGCCGCGACTTTGCAAACCGGGGGACAGGGCGGTGGCAACGGAAAGCGTCAGCGCAACGATGAAGCCGGTGATCACCACCCAATCGATGGTAACCGCACCCTCGTCGTCGTCGACGTATTTTTGCATCCGTTCCTGCATTGCCCTGCCCACAAATTGCGGCCCGGATCCAATTTGATCCCGACCGGTCATGCCTGTTGAGCAGGAAAATGCGGCAAAACAATGGAATTAAGGTAAATGGCCGTGCGAACGGCAAGAAGCCGCGCGAGTTGCGCGGCTCCTTTAAGCGCTAAGACGGTTCGTCTTAGAAAGTAGTCGATACGCCTTGGCCCGAAAGCTGGGTGTCGATGTCGCCCGACAGGTTTTCAACGCCGTCAGAAACTGCTGCCAGAACAGCAATGCCCAGACCAACGATGGCTGCGGTCAGAACAACCCAGTCAACCGTGACTGCGCCGGATTCGTCGTTTTTGAAGTTTTTAGCAAGTTTGAACATTTTTGGTCCCTCCAAAGGTTACTTGTTCGTTTCCACTTCTCCGCTGAGCCGGTTCTTGGTGGACTGGGTTTGCCTCAGTTTGTTTCCAGTCCGCCGTCTCAACATGGCGTTCATATAGATGGGTAATTGGGGCAAGAGTTTGGCGCGAAAAATGGAATTCAGAAAAATTTGCGCGCTGTCCTTCACGTTCAAACGTTATCTATTATAAAACAATAGGTTAACGTCAAAATAAAATGAGATTTCACCCGGAAATACCGCCGTTCCGGGGGGAAATATGACGGTATCGCCGCATAATCTTTGTGGACCCCGCTGGTTATTGCCAGCTTTCTTTGGCAAACAGTCAACAATCACGCGGGCAGTCGGCCTATTTGATATCGACAGGTAAACGATTCATGACGAAAGCGGTTGAAATCTTGTTCGCGTCGCCCGGTTTTTCCGCAACATCCAGCCCGAAGGCCGACTGAATGGCGAACGCGAAACCGCTTGTTCTGGATGTGGACGGCACTTTCCTGAAAACCGACATGCTGCTGGAATCTTTCTGGCAGGCGCTGGGGCGAAATCCGCTGGGCTGCCTTGGGACCTGCCTGCGGCATTTTTCCCGCCCGGCGCGGTTGAAACGCGAATTGGCGGCGCTGGCGCATCTGCGCACGGATTTGCTGCCGGTGAACGAAACCGTCGCCGAACTGGCGCAACGTTCGCAAGGGCGGGGCCGCAAGGTGGTGCTGGCCTCGGGTTCAGATCATGCGCTGGTGGCGCAGTTGGCCCGGGATCACGGGATCGACGCGCCGGTTCTTGCGTCGGACGGCAGCACCAATTTGACCGGCGCCAGGAAAGCTGCGGCGCTGGTCAAGGCTTATGGGCCCGGTGGGTTCGATTATGCGGGCAACAGCAAGGTTGACATGCCGGTCTGGCAGGTGGCGGAAAACGCGATCATTGTCGGAGACCATGCGAATTTCGTCCGCACGCTGGCGCGGGAAGGCCACAACGTCGAGGAAATTCGCGGAACCTGGCGTCTGCGCGACCTGATCCGCGCCCTGCGGCCACATCAATGGGTCAAGAACGTGCTGCTGTTTCTGCCGCTGATTGCCGCGCATGAATTCGCGATGTCGGGATTTGCGACGGTATTGGTCGGAGTCATTGCCTACAGCCTTGCCGCCTCCAGCATTTATGTCGTCAACGACCTGCTGGATCTGGAGGCAGACCGGCAGCACGCCACCAAGCGCCGGAGGCCGATGGCCTCGGGCGCGGTTCCGATCGTGGTGGGGATGGTATCTGCCGTGCTGCTGGGGGTGGCGGCGCTGGGGATCGCCTTTGCGATCAGCACGCCGATGCTGGCAATCGTCGCGCTATATATGGGGTTGTCGCTGGCCTATTCCTTGAAGCTCAAACGCATGCGCTGGGTCGATGTCGCGACGCTGGCGGCGCTTTATACGCTGCGCGTGGTCGCGGGCGCGGTCGCGGCAGAGGTGGCGGCGTCGGGATTTCTGGTCGCGTTCATATTCCCGACCTTTATCACGCTGGGCTGCGTGAAGCGCCTGACGGAACTGGCCTTGGCCAAAAGCGACGAGCGTCTGCCCGGCCGGGGTTATGGCCGTCGCGACCGTGGCGATCTGCTGAACGTGGCCGGGTTGGGCACGTTCGGAGCCTTGCTGGCGTTTTTCCTCTACAGCTTTACCGCCGCAGCCGCCGGGCTCTATCATAACATCTGGCAATTGTGGCTGGCGCTTTTGCCAATCGCCGGCTGGATGACCCGAATGGTCGTGCTGGGTTGGCAGGGCAAGCAGGATTATGATCCCATCGTATTTGCCATGCGCGACAAGATCGGACTGGCGCTGATTGCGCTGACGTTGACGGCGATGTTCACGGCGGCAGGGTAGGGGCCGCGCGCCGCGCCGCCCCATCATGACCGCACGGTTCGTCTGCGGTCGATCCTTAAAAGGAGCGCCGGCAAGCGAGCGATACGCGCGCCGACGTCAGATCGACATTTTCTTGAAGATCGCCTCAGGGCTATGGGTGATGATCAGCATGATATATCGCCAGAAAAATGGCGTGTAGATGGTGTTTCGTCGCTTTTGAACCGCGCGCTGGATGTCGCGGGCGACGTCCTCGGGGCTGGCGACCAGAAACATGCCGGGCAACCCCCAGGTCATCGCCGTATCGACGAAACCCGGTTTCACCGTCACCACGTGTCCACCCGCCCGTGTCAGCCGGTTTCTGAGCCCGGAAAGGTAGGTGGCAAATCCAGCCTTGGCCGCGCCATAGACGTAATTGCCGATCCGTCCCCGGTCCCCCGCGACCGAACCGACGCCGACGATCGTGCCGCCGCCGCGGTCCTCCATCAGGGGCGCGAAGCCCTGCAGGAACTGTGCGGGCCCGGTGAAACTGTCGCCAACGGTGCCGCTGATCAGCGCCGGGTCATCGTCGATGGCGCTTTGCGCGGGCATCGAGCCGACGAAAACCGCCACGTTCAATTCCCCGTCCTGCATTGCCAGACGGTCGCGAATGGCCGGAAAACCAGAGGGTTTGCGGGCGTCGAATTTCAGCGCCTCGGCCGTTTCGGCCCCGCGAACCCGACAATCCGCAGCCAGGCATGCGAGGTCGTCCATGTCCCGGCCCGCCAAATAGACGTCGGCGCCGTTTTCGGCGACCCGCCGGGCAAAGGCGCGCGCCATGGCGGAACTTGCGCCAAGGATCAGCCAGTTTTGTTTCATGGTTCCTCTCTCAGCCGCAACCGGCGCACCAGATCGGTTTCCAGCGCCCGCTCCGGGTCGGCGGCATTCGCGATGCGGGCGAAATCGGCGCGTTTGACATACATGTCGGCAATCGTTTCAGGGCGGGCCGTGGAATCCTTGGCCAGATAGATCCGGCCGCCTGCCTGCGCCGTCAGCGTTTCAAGTTCGCCCAGCAGCCCGACCGCATTCGCGCGGTTCGGAAAGTCGACCGCCAGCGTGTACCCGGCCATTGGGAACGACATCAGCCCCGGGCCGCTGTCGCCGAGACGTTTCAGAACCGCCAAAGGCGAGGCAAGGCGCGACCGCGCAATCCGTTCCAGCATTTCGCTCAACGCGCCAGACCCGCCGGTTTGGGGCACCACGCATTGAAACTGGTGAAAACCGGATTTGCCATAGAGCCGGTTCCAGTTGTGAATGCGATCGAGCGGAAAAAAGAAATCCTGCATCGTTCGGCCCACACGGCGCCCCTCGGCGGGAACGCGGCGCAGATAATAATGGTTGAACAGGCGCACGACCGGCGGCGACAACAGGAATTGCGGGGCGTCGCGCGGAACCGATTTGGCCCGCTTTTCGCGCGGTGCGTCGGCGGAAATGCCGATTTCGGCTTCCTCCAGAATGCCACGCCCCAATTGACCGCCCTTCGCGGTCGCGTCGATCCAGCCGACCGAATAACTGGCCTCGGACTGATCCAGCATCGCCAGAAACTCGGCGATCCCGTCGACGCGATTTTCGCGCACCGCCATCATCTGCGAACCCGCCGGGATCAGTTGGATCGCGGCGGCTACGATGATTCCGGTTTGCCCCAGCCCCCCCATTGTGGCGGCAAAGATGTCCGGGTTCCCGTTCGGGGTTATGCGCCGGATGCGACCGTTGGTGCCCATCAGATCGAGACCCAGGACATGCTCTGCGAAACTGCCGGCACCGTGGTGGTTCTTGCCATGCACGTCATTGGCGATCGCCCCGCCAAGTGTCGCAAAGCCGGTGCCGGGGATCACCGCCGGTATCCAGCCCCGGGGCGAAAAAACCCGCAGGATTTCGCCGATGGTCACACCCGCTTCGGCGTTCAACACGCCAGTTTCGGCATCAAACGCGATGAACCGGTCGAGCCGCGTCATGCTGATCGTCCGCCCGGCACTGTTAAGCGCCGCATCGCCATAGGAACGCAGATTGCCGATCGCGGGGGCAGGGGATTGTTTCAGAACCGCCCGCAAGGCCGTGATTTTTTCCGGGCGCGCCATCGGCCCGTTGGCGCGCAGCACACGCCCCCAACCCGAAGTTTCAGCTATTTTCAAGCGCATGGCGGCTCCTTGCGGCGATGCCTTCGGCAAATGGGAACACAATGATGCCCAGCGCGATGGCGAACCACAGCGTGGTCAACCGGATGATGGCAGTGGCGGGCAGACTGATTTCAAGCGGCACGCCCTGCAACGAAAGCAGTGCAACCATCGCGGCCTCGGCGCCGCCAACGCCGCCGGGCAGGCCGGTGGCCCCGCCGGTCATCATCGCGAACAGGAATATGGCAACTGCGGTCCACAGCGGGACCTCCGCCCCCATCCATCCGAGCAACAGGTAGAATGCAAAACCTTCGGCGAACCAGCCGACGCCGCCGACCAGAACCGCCGGCACCACGACTTTGGCCGCTGAAAACGGGGTCAACGCCCGCGCGGCGCGGCGCAGGCGCACAAAGATGCGCGGGCGTGTTCCAAGCAATCGATAAGTGCTGGTGACAAGGCCGCCGAACAGCACCGGGCGGGTTGCAACCAGTGCCACGATCACGGCCACGAGCGCCACCGGCAGACCACCGACAATGCCGGATGTGCCCGCCAACAGCGCCAACGCCAAAAGGAACCCGGTCGAGGCCAGATCGCCGGCCCGATCCACCAGCACCAGCGGTGCGACGTTTTCGAGCGCCGCGCCGGTCTCGCGCATGATCCAGCGCATCCGCACCACTTCGCCCAGCCGCGCCGGTGTCATGGTCAGGGCAAAGCCACCGAGGTAATGGCGCAAGACCTGAAACGGTCCCATGTGCAACCCCAAAGCGCGCGTGTAAATCAGCCAGCGCAGCCCTCTCAACCCGTAATTGGCCAGTGAAAACGCCAGCAACGCGGCCATTTGAACCCAGGTGATCGCACGGATATGGGCCCAGATGTCCTCGGCACTGACCGCCCAGAGGGCCAGTCCTGCCGCAATCAGAAAGACCGCAAATATGATCAGCGACGCGCGAATGCCGGATACTCCCACCATGGGGCCGTGCTAAAGGAAGTTGATGGCAGAAAAAAGGCCGGTGATGAAATGGCTTGCCGGTGCGGGCACCTCTTTAGGTTTCGTCCGGCAGCCCAATGATGAACAGGACCGAGTAGTCGAGTTTCCTGCACCCCGAAACCGGCGGCATCGCGGTTCCCGGTGTAATCGGAAAGGCAGGGATAAGCGCGTTGGCCGGTGTGCAGATGCTGCCGTCGGTACTGGGTCGGAACCGGGCGGACCGGCAGGGCAAATGGGTGACGTCATAGAGGTTAATGCCCTCCGTCAGCTCCCATTTCCGGTCGCCGCTTTCGTCATTGGGATAGATCGTCAGTTCGGCCACGGCCTCGCGGTTGCCGGTTACGAGATATTTACCGGGTGCAAGCGGAAAGGACGGTTTTTCCATGATCAGGCCGTTCTCGTCCAGCCACCAATCGTCGGGGTCGAATTTCCACAAGGCGGGCGCGTAACCGCCCGTGGCTTTCAGAAGGCCGAAAAACCGCAGCCAGACGCCGCGCGGTCCCGGGTCTTTTTCCCATATGCCCCAGGTCTGCGCCCCGGTGCCCGAGTTCGCCGTCGGATCGCCCAGGGCGGCGATGAACTGGATCGGAATCCGGGTGTAACGGGTGCCGGGATCAGCGGAAAATGCCGATCCGGGCGTCAGCGAGAACGCCAGCAGCATTGTCCAAAGCAATAATCCCTGCGCTCGCATATCGGATCGGTCCCCCGCGTTGGATGAACGTATTTCTGGGCGTTTCCGCTGCTCGAAACTATCCGAATTCGCATTTGGCCGATACGATGGATCACGCGAATGTGACGTGCCAGCCGTTCGGGTGGCAAATTATCTTGCCGCCCGCGGAATTGCCCGCAGCGCGTTCCACGGATATCGCGAAATTGAACCGCTCCGGTTGTCTGACGGCCAGCGGACGTCTTTGTACCGTGGTGTTTTTTCGCGGAAATACCGTTGCGATTTAACGGGACCGGCCTTTGAACACGCATGGGCAGCAACGCCTGTACGCAAGCACCAAACGGGTTTGGGCGGGGCCGGGAAAATCACTTTGTGGCTTGCCGTTGCCGGTGCCGATTTCTGGTTGGGGTCACGACCCTTTCCCTAGCCGATTTTCGCCACCGCATGGCTGGCGATTGCGGTGTCCTGCGCACCGGTGCCTGTCAGATCGGCGATGGTGATCTGGCGCGGGTCTGTCCTTCCGGGATGCTGGCCGGTCACGATCTGGCCCAATTCCGGTGGTTGCGCGCCCGACATCGTTCCGGCGGCGATTGCGGTTGCGAGTTCGCCGAGTTCCGCACACTGGGCGGCATGGTCGGCAACGTACAAGTCCGCCAACGCCAGGGCGTCTGGTGCGATCTCGTTCTTGCCGGGCGTGTCCGATCCCATCGCGGTGATGTGCAGGCCGGGATGCAGCCATGCGGCCTCGATCAGCGGCGCGCGCGAAGGGGTGGTGGTGATGACCAGTTGGCTCTGTTCCACCAGATGCCGTCTTTCGGCAGTGGCACGTACCGGTACGCCCAGATCGCGGGTCAGTTCGGCGGCACAATCCCCGGCCTTGGCGGCGTCACGCGCCCAGACCACTCCGCGGGCAAACGGCTTGACCAGATATGCTGCGCGCATCTGCCAGCGCGCCTGTTCGCCGGCACCGATCACCCCGGCCACCGCGACATCGCCTGCCAGACATTTTGCGGCCACCGCCCCCGCCGCAGCGGTGCGCAAATCGGTCAGATAACCATGGTCCAGCAGGATGGCCCGCACACGCCCGGTATCTGCCGCAAACAGCGCCATCATGCCGCCGGTGGTTGGCAGTCCTATTTTGGGATTGTCAAAAAATCCCGGACTGATCTTGACGGCGAATGCATCGAATCCCTCGATATAGGCGGTCTTGACGTCGACATCGGCGTTTCTTGCGGCGATGCTCATCGACAGGATTGGCGGCATGATCACCCGATCTTCCGCCAGCGCCGCAAACGCGCGTTCCACCACCTCGACGACCGATCCGTCAAGCGGGACATCCGCGCGCAATTCGGCGGCGTTGAATATTCTGATATCGTCGTCCATCGCGGATTCCCTGCATTGCTGCTGCCACGCTATCAGCCATAAACGCCGTTGCAAGCGACCAGATGGCGCAATAGCGTGGCCACACCGACCATTTCCACATCAAAGGCGCCCATGCCCGACCCGGATAAGCGACTGTCCCTTTGGGGGATCGAGATTTTTCTGGCCGCCATTCAGGAAGGTTCGATCTCGGTGGCCGCCAAGCGCCTGAGGGCCAGCGCCTCGACCGTCAGCCAACAGATCACCAATCTGGAGACTGCCACGGGTTCGCGGCTGGTCGATCGCGCCGCGCGTCCGCTGGCGCTGACATCGGCGGGGCGGTTGTTTCACCGCCGGGCGCTCAATATCATGGCCGAGGCGGCGCAGGCGAAATCGGAACTGGCCCGCCGGGACATCAGCGCACTGCCCCGGTTGCGTCTGGGCATGATCGAGGATTTCGACGCAGACGTCACCCCACGCTTGCTGGCCGATATGAGCGAAGAGCTCAAGACCTGTCACTTTGTGCTAGAAACCGGCGCGAGCTATCATCTGGCGGGGCTGCTGGAATCCCGCGCATTGGATGTCATCGTCGCCGCGGATCTGGATCTGGCGGCGGATTGGATGGAAACCCATCCGCTGCTGAGCGATCCGTTTATCGTGGCGGCCCCGCCGGGGGTCATCGATCCCAGCGCCGATGTTCTGGCGCAATTGCTGGCGCGGCCTTTCATCCGCTACTCTGCCCGCCAGATGATGGGACGGCAGATCGAAGCGCACCTGCATGCGGTGGACCTGACGATTCCGGATCGGTTCGAGCTTGACAGCTATCATGCGATCATGGCGATGGTCGCGGGTGGTGCCGGCTGGACCATCACCACCCCGCTGGGATTCATGCGCGCCCATCGTTTCAGGGGCGATGTTGTCGTCATGCCGTTGCCGTTTGCCCCGTTTCGACGCCGCATATCGCTGTTTGCGCGTCGGGATGCGATGGACCGCATGCCGCGCGACATCGCCTTGCGGCTGCGCCCGTTGCTGCAAAAGAAGGTGGTGGACCCGTGCATCGATGAATTGCCGTGGCTGGCG
>Ga0114932_10003564_pt1 | contig 15135 bp, 36 predicted proteins | sample 2SBtaG_2_FD_87286 | JGI IMG/M metagenome (GOLD analysis project Ga0114932, IMG submission 87286) | Deep subsurface microbial communities from Kolumbo volcano to uncover new lineages of life (NeLLi) - 2SBTROV12_ACTIVE470 metaG | ecosystem: Environmental > Aquatic > Marine > Volcanic ...
AAAGGAGAATAGATATGATTAAAGGTACTAAAACAATTACAACCAACGGTTTTACTTTCGAGTATATCCCGAGCATGAGAGTGCTAGGTATTACTAGCCCAACAGGTGGAGTAGAAATCTACCACCAGCTAAGCTATGAGCAAGCCAGCGAAATAGTTGAAGAAACTTTAACCAGTGTAGATGGGTAGCCGCGTGGCTATTCCTGAGTGAAGGTTTAACACTATAACAATAACCATCTTGGGAACTGGAGCCGATTGGCTAGGGTTAAGAGCCACTGCATCCCCGCACCAAACAATCTATAATCATACGAAAGGAAAGAATATGATTACAACTAATCTAGGCGACAACGCCGAAGAGATCATCATCGGAGATGAGTACCACGCCATGAGCGCGGATCATTACACTATCCCAAGCAAAGGCGTTAGAAGCGTTGATGTTTACTTGGACGGTGTGCGTATTGCTAGCCTTAGCATGAGTGATTACTCTATGTGCCTGACTCAACCTGAGTACATGGAAGGATTAGAGATAAGGCTAGAGGATGAGGTGTAGCCACTAGCCCCTAGTATCTATGTACTACCTAAACAGACCGGCTGAAAACACCCCCCGCGCATAGGGGGGATGCTAAAAAATTGCCCCGCCGAAAAAATGCTCGCCACCCGATAGGGGGGATTCTCAAAATACTTTTCTTTTCTTTCGGTTTTTATCTAAAGAAGTATTGACATTTGTGCCGATATATATATAATAGAGACATACAAGTTAATCAATCGAAAGGATTTACATTATGCACGTTGAAATCTTCTTTGAAACCGCTGAACAAGCCGCCGCCTTCAATGACTTCCCTGTTGTTGCCCTCGATGGTGACAGGGTTGTCGTCCATGTGGACTGGCATCCATCACACTTGGGCGGACTGACGACCGAACTCATGGATATGGTCGGCGTTGTCGATTGTGATTCTTGCGATTTTTTCTAAAGTTTCCTATTGACATCTCCGATAATTATTGTATAATTAAGACATAACAAGTTCACTTCTGGAAAGGTTTTACTATGTTTTCTAAATTCGATACCAACGCGCAATCCGACGAACTGACCGCCGCTGATCTCTATGAAGCGCAGGCTGAGTGGGAGGCTGAACAGTACGAGGCTGAAGAGGCTGAGCTTTCGGACTTCGATCCGCACCGTGATTTCTATGCGGAGATGGACGACGAAGCGTATGAGTGGACGGAGGAAGCCATCGAATGGGAGGAAGGGATGCATCCCGACAATCTCTACGACGGCGATCCCGTGATGGACTTGCCGAATGACCTGTTTATGGTCTTCGACGATCCCGACTACTGGGGCTAACCACCCCTTCGGGGGGCACGCAAAAAATCGGCCCGCCAAAATTCTACCTCACCCCCAACCGGCGGGGGTTTCTGAAAATAAATCTCTTTTTCCTAAGATTATGTAAAGATTGGCCTTGTATATGTCGATAATATATAATAGAATGGAAAGGAGAACATATGACATTCTTATTATTATTGATTGGTGCTTGTTTGATTGGCGTATTGGGTGCAGAAGTTTTACAATAAATTTTGAAAAAACTTTTGATTTACTATTGACAAATACGTTGGTTTATGGTATAATGTAATCATCTTAAAACGAAAGGAAAATAAGATGAGCTATTTCAAATTCAGACAAAACAATTCTTTCGGAGCTTTTCACGGTACTCCGTTGGTGTTTGTTCAGGCAGATAATGCCGCCGATGCTAACAGCGTTGCACAGCAAAATGGTATCTACTTCAACGGCGTAGCCGATGGCGTGGATTGCGATTGCTGCGGCGACCGTTGGTATCCTGTCCACGACGACGACGCGCAGGCACAGCCTTCATCATACGGTTATGGTGGTGGTGTTACTGTCTACAGCGACGGCGATAACTACATAGATTACTCTGGAAAAACTTGGAAAGTTCGGGTAATTTCTAAAGTTTCTGCTTGACATTGGCCGATAATATGATAAGATATAGTATAGTCAAACGAAAGGAATTTGATATGAAAAATGAAACTCACACAATCGCCCCACTAGTCAACGGCGTCCGTCACTTGAGTGATATTGAAGTGTTCCAGTGCTTCAACGTCGAAATCGACGAGCAGGGTCATGACCTTTGGGGTTATCGAGTAAAGCAAGACCGAACCATTGGGAAGCGGTCTGTAATCAAACAGGATTCATTGCCGCATGAGCCGGGAAGTGATGAACGTATCGAGTGGTTGCGTAACTACTACGAGAATCAAAACGATGAAGTCTCACCATTTGAAGGAGCGTAGTGATGGATTTTGTAGTATATAAATCAGAAGAAGATAATCATGGACGATTGGTTGAGCTTGTGCATAATCAACATTGTGAAGTTTATGAGATTGTAGTTAATGGAATACCAGTGTTCAACTGTGGTGAGTACAAACAGGCAGAGCATGAGTACAATATGGAGTGTGTGTAATGAAGGATACGTTTAACGAATATTTGTTTTGGGGCATGGCCTCGATTTGGTTAGTTTTTGGTTGTTGGATTATTCTGGTGACGCGATGAGAATGAGAAGAATACACGCTATACAGATGGCAAAGGAGTTTCACGAATGGCAAAAACGAGTAGCAAAACCCAAGGCAAAAAAAGGTATGAGGTTATCATGGTTAAAGAAACGGAAATAAAGTCGGTTGCTCTATGTACGTTAGCTCTACTGGCTGGGTTGTGTTGTGTTGCTTTATTTGGTTGCACTTATTCACCTGAGGAATCAGCGGAGTACAAAGAGGTAGAGATAGAACTTATACCTCTGCCCGCTTCAAACATTGACTGGGAGAATGTGGCATAAAAAATGCCCCGCCAAAAAAATACCTACCCCCCACTAGGGGGTGTATCTGCTAAAACTCCCTGCTGGGTCTAAATGGGGTAAGCAAGCGTTTTTCGGTTTTTTTCTGGAATTATGTAAAGTTTTGTATTGACTTTTGACGATAATATAGTATACTTAAAGAGTCTTAAAGAAAGGAAAACGACAATGTTAGAAGCAACAACAAGAGTAAAAAGAGTAATCGACCTAAACGGCAGGGAACACGACATTCACGCTTGGTATCTACTGAGGAATGGTTGGGAGTATTGGCAAACTGAACCAGTCGGCGACGACGGTTATACGTTCGGTTATGTCATGGGTCACGCCTGTGAATGGGGTAGCTTCAATCTCAAGGAAATGTCTGAGTACCTAATGAGTACCGCGAAGGGTTCTGATTTGGATGATCTGTCACCACCTACCGACGATTTCGGGGATTCTTGGTCTTGGAAAAATCAGGAAATATTCTGAAAAAGTGTCAAGTCAGCTATTGACAATGACCGATATATATAGTATACTTGGAGTATCAGTTAGTTAGGTTTTAAGGAGAGTTAGGATGAAAATTCAAAAGTCAGAAAAGTTGAATGTCGAGTATGGTTCTGATGTGTACATCAATACTTATGTCTCAAGCTGGGGAGGTAATGTAGAGGTGAAGCTCAATGGCTATCAGTCAGGCGGCGATGAGCATAGTCTGGTAATTCAGTTGCCACTGGACAAGGCTAGAGCTTTGTCAAAAGAGCTGATCCAAGACCTTGAGAACTATGACAAGGAACAAGCCGAAAAAGCTCAGCGTGAGCTTGAAGAAGCTAAAGCACAAGACGAAGAGTAATTAAGTTTTTTAGAAAGGAAAGTGTATTATGAAAACATTAAACAAAATCAAAACGGGTAAGGTCGTAAAGTTCGGTTATGTAGACGGTCAGCATACCCCTTATTACGGTAAGGTGGTAGACCATAGAGACTTGGAAAAGCACCCGCTCGCGGAGGATACTTATCGCAAGAATCCTAACCTAGAGCGTTCTAAGTTTCTGACCACTGTTGCTATGCCTCAGAATAAGAACAAGGTTCTTCCTGAGTATGACTCGGTTTATCAACAGTTCTACCATATTAGAACTTTGAAGGTCAAACCCGTTGGGCTTCTCGGTCGAATCGTCCTCTGGTTCAAAGGGGTACGTTTCGGCTACGGAGCCGCCTAACAGCGTGTGTTTCTCCTTTCCTGATGTTAAGCATTTCCTCCGAAAGGGGGGAGTGCTGACATTTGGGAAAATTTTGCCCCGCCAAATTTTTACCTCGCCCCCCGATCTAGGGGTAAAATGCGGAAAAATACTAAAAAAGATCTGAATTATGTAAAGATTATGTTTGACTTATGCCGATAAATATAGTATACTTAAGACATAACAAGTAAGAGAAAGGAAAGTGTTATGACAAAATTCGATGTTGCAAAACCTGAAACAGCAGGCTTGCGTGTAGGTTTGATTTATAACGACTTGCGTGTGTTCTATGAAGCACGTACTAGGCTGTTCACAGGATTGCAGAAATGTCAATCGGCGGAAGCCTACGAAGTTTTTGAAGATGCTGTTGAAGCGTTGAATAAGATAAATGCTATGTTTGCTGAAAAAAGAGAGCAACAAAGGGAAGAAATTAGAAAAAATTCTAAAGTTTCCTCTTGACATTGACGATAAATATAGTATAATGGAAGTATCACAAACAAGGAAAGGGTTTGATATGAAAAGCATTTTGAAAAAAGGAACTAAAGTTGAGTTCGCCCTAACGGGAGTATCAGGTAGCGTAGTGGCTATTCAGAACGATGCAGTCATCTTTGAGAATGACAAAGGTGAGGAGATTATTCATAACTTCAAGACGATTGAAGGTATGCTGAAGTCAGGAGCATTGAAAGTATGAGTAGGATATGCTTAGTATTGTTTATAAGTCTGGTCTTGGTAGGGGACTGTATGTGTCAGGATAGTGATCGGCTTTACCATGTGCCATCCCTAAACAAAAGATTGGAAAGTTTGACTATGCAGAAGACTGCTATAAAACAAGCTAGAAAGAAGCTGAAGAAGCAGTTAAAGAATATAGACAAAGAACTGGAAATAGTAGAAAGGAAGATTAAAATTGGGAAAGCGCAACAAAGCAACGAAGACCTTGATTATTAAAGCTGATGATATCAACGTGTCAAAAGGACATCAGGGAAACACTCATCAAATTCACGACAACCGGCCACGAAGATTGCGTACTAGGAAGTCATTAAAAACACACGCAATTCGGGAATTTTTCTAAAGTTCCTCTTGACAGTGACCGATAATTATAGTATACTTTAAGAGTTGTAAGTAATTACTTTTTTTTAAGAAGGAGTGCCTAACATGGCTAAATATCCTAAGGTCGGCGACCGAATCGCCCTATCGTATCACGGCAAAGCCCGTGTTGGAACAGTCGAGTCAAAGCAAGGTCGTAAGGGTCTAACCCTCGAACACTTTGACACCAAGACTGGCCGTCAATACTCGTCTTTCTTGTACAACAAGGTTGACGGAAATAACGGCAGCGACACAGGTATTACAACCTTGTAGTACCTAGTCGGGTTACGAGTAGCCCAATCAAAGCCTCCTTGATGAAGGGGTGTCACGCAAGTGGCATGATGGTATGGCTTCCCATTCTACTCGTTTTCAATACAACAGGATGCTTGTCTTAATAGCATCTCCTTTCCGAGCCTCGTCAGCTTTTTTCCTTTCGTGCTGGCGGGGCTTTCTGCGATAAAAAATCGCCCCCCTAAAAAATTACAGGGGCAAAAAATGCTTACCCCCTAGCAGTGGGGTGTAACAGCTAATGCTACAAGCTGAACCAGTTGAACATAGCAAGTGTTTTTGCAGTTTTTTCTGACATTTTTATAAAGATTATGGTTGACAATGGACGATAATATAGTATAATGGAAGAGTCTTAAACAGGAAAGGAAAGACTATGTTGAAATTCTCAAAAGCAAACGCTAAAATCGAAGCACTCGCCAACGACGCTGAGCTATCTGACTATCTGACAGATAATCGTAAGGTTTACTCATTTGACCTTCTGTCTGGGTACTCTTGCCCGTTCGCCAAAAAGTGTCTGTCTAAGGCAGTTGTTCAGGACAACGGTAAACGTAAGATACGCGACGGAAAACATACTGAATTCCGTTGTTTCTCTGCTAGTCAGGAGGTACAGTATACCAACGTATACAATCTTCGCAAACACAATTTCGATTCATTGCGTAACTTGCATTTTGAAGATATGGTTGAAGTGATTCATGATTCACTACCTAAAAATGCTGGTATTGTACGCATCCACGTTGCGGGCGACTTCTTTAATCAGGATTATTTGCACGCATGGTACATAGTCGCACTTAGGAATCCTAGAACATTGTTCTATGCTTACACTAAGTCACTACGGTTTTGGGTAGGCGATATGACTGAAAGCCCTGATCTATGGAATTTCGTTTTAACGGCGTCATACGGTGGGCGTGACGACCATATGATTGATGAATTCAATCTACGTTCAGCGAAAGTCGTATTCAGTGAAGCAGAAGCGGCAGAGCTAGGATTAGAGATTGACCACGACGATAGTCACGCGGCAAAGCCGTCACTACGGAATCAGGATTTCGCCCTGCTCATTCACGGTACTCAACCGGCTGGAAGTAAAGCTAGTGAAGCATTGAAGAAGCTAAAAGGTAAAGGTTCTTATTCAAGAAAAAAGAAAGTGAGCGTGCAAATATGAGAATTGTCAGAACAGATTGTACACCGGAAGAAGTACAACAGGATATGCCGGAGCTACAAAGGTTAAACGCCGAAGCGATGGAAACAGAGATTATGTGGGAGTTCTTCGGTGGAACAATCACGCTAGACAACGGAAACGAGTATCAGGTAACAGGAGAATAGACATGCAAGAGTATTTTGAATTTCTAACAGATTTACGAGACGGTGGCACCATTAACATGATGGGAGCGCCGAGAGAGTTGCGGTGCGAGTTTGGTCTTGATAAAGAAGAGTCATACGAAGTATTTAGCCAGTGGTGCGAATCACTGAAGGGAGAATGAACATGAGCTATAAAATTGAAAAAAGGGAAGTAGGCATACCTACTGATGAATTGCTTAGACGGATTGAAAGCAACGAGATCTTTATCGGAGACCCTGAGAACTTGGGGTCTACCATGCACAACCTAGCCATGCGTATGCAGATTACGAGCAAGATTAGATCTTTAGTGGAAGAGATTGAGAAACACAAAGGAGACAAGTAATGATGTGTACCTGTGAATTATGTGATAAAGATGTAAGTATAGTTATTAGAGGACATTTTGCAACTAAGGGGTATTGTGTAGAATGCCACGCGGAGATGTCTACAGAGGCGCTTAAAGCTGGAATGAGTTTCTTAGATTATTGGGGTTTTTGATATGTAAAACAAAAAATCGGCCCCGCAAAAAACGTGCCAAAAAAAAGATACTAAAAATACTAAAGTATATCTTGACATATGACGATAATTATAGTATACTTAGGTATATCTTTGAAAGGGAAAAACTATGATAAACCCAAAACGCAGAGTTTACGTTTATTTCAACTTGCACAAGAACGTCTTTAGTGTCAGGCAGACTGGAGTACCAGTTCAACACTTTAGAGAGTTGTGTCTAAAAGATGTTAGGTATCTTGTCGGCAAAGCTGGTAGGGAGAGGGTATTAAGGGAGAAGGTTAAGAACGTTCATGCTGGGTGTTCAGGTTATCTTGTTTCTTCTGTACCAATACCGTCACGCTCCGTAGATGTTACCTATAATCCATATAAATACGATTCCTTTGTTTGTAATGATAGTCAGGACAAAATAGAGACTTCAGACTATGCGTACCTATGGTTGAACAAAGGTAAGGGAAAAATTGAGGCAATTTATGTAGAAAAGTCTCAAGTCAGGGGTTGACAGTTGCCGATATATATTGTATACTTGTTGTAGTTAGTTAATCGTTTGTTTAGTTTAATTGGAGATTTTAGGATGATGGAAATGGAAAACAAGCAGAAGCGTGTACCTGCGGCTGACTTTGTTCGTGTGTGGCAAGGTTGTGAAAGTCGTCAACAGGTTGCTGATCGGCTAGGTGTCACTTATGGCAGTGTCGCTAGTCGTGAGAAGACTTTGCGTAAAGCAGGCGTAAACATCAAGCAGATGGAACGCCAACAGCGTGGTATCAAAATTGATGCTGACGCACTGAACGCCCTGATTGCCGAAGTTGACGGCTAACGGGGCACAGGTATGGGGTTGCGGCTGTCTGGTGGCCGTAGCCCCCGACCTTTATATGAAAGGTACTACTATGGATAAGTATTATGCTTGGTGTGGTGATATTCAATTTGTAGTTCAAGCTGAAGACGGAATGGAGGCGGCTGTCAAGGCTGTTAACAGATATGCTGATCTACCACCCAACGATACTATGAAAGTATTTGAATGCTTTGTTGTGAACAACAGGGGATTTGAATCGGCTTCAAAGGGAGATGGTGAAATACTTCTTCTGGAAGATGTTCTATCTAACGCTGGACTGTTATAGTCTGGCGTTTTTTTTGCCCCCCAAAAAATTTGCTCACCCCCCACTATGCCTAGCTTTACGTTTGTCACGGCTAAACCTGTCGGGCAAAGGTCTTTAAAGATAGCAAGCATTTCTGGACATTTTTTCTATATTCTGTGAAGTATAGCCTTGACTCCTGACGATATATATAGTATACTAAGAGCATCGTAGTTGATAGTTTTTATAAAGGAGAGTTGGTATGGAACCACTAGGACAAGAAAGACAAGAGAGTTACGCTGGAGATTTCGTTTTGCGTAATCAGCAGACTCAGGACAATTTTAAGAATGTGTCAAAGGCATGGTATGACAAGTGTATTACCTATGACGAAGCACTAGACAAGATTGCTGACGGTCAACGTCAAATCCAAGATATCCGCGCACCACTGTCTGAATGGACTCCAGTAGTCAATAATGATGGTAAGGCGGCACTTCGCTACAAGGATGGTAGGGAATTCGTTCCTACTGACCACGCTGTCAAGAATATAGCTGTTGCTGGTAAAACCTCAGACTGGTTCTTGCGTGACCTCAGAAGTGACAAAGGTGAAACCAAACGTGACGCTGGTGATGCTGAATTGCTTGTACACTGCCTGAAGCAAACGCTGTGGCGTTCTGATAGGTTTGACCAAGATAGAGAGCGTCTGTGGCGTACTTGGTCTGACGGCTCGCTCAGGGCTATGCTGTCTGACAAATATGCTATTGTCAACAATGAGTGGATGATGGAAGTTGTCAAGTTCGCAATCCCTAATGGTATGCTGTCTCACTGGCGTGGGGATGCTGATAACATCTATGGTAATGTGTTGATACCTGATTCTATTCGTGAGGAAGATGATTCTGATTATGGTGGTATGCTGTCAATCGGTAATTCCGAGATTGGTATGCGTCGTATATCATCGACACCTTCTGTATTCCGTGCTATCTGTATGAACGGATGTATCTGGGATCAGCAGAAAGGAAACTCGATTCGTCAGGTGCATAGAGGGGAGATTGACTTAGCTCACCTTAAGCATGAGATTGTATGTAACTTGCAAGCTCAGATTCCTCTCATGAATACTGGTATTGACATGCTGTTGAAGTTGCAAAACTTTAAGAATGAAGGTGTGCCAATGAGTAAGATTATTGCTCAAGTCACCTCAGACTTCAAGGTTCCTAAGAAGCAGGCTCATGGAGTGCTTAAGGCATTTGCTGTCGAGAAAAGTGAAGTTGACAATCTAGCTAACTCAGCTTTCGGTGTTGCCAATGCTTTCACTCGATATGGTCAAACCCTTAATGATGAGAATTGGGTCAAGTTCGATCAGATAGGTGGTAAGGTAGCTAACATCTCTGAAAGTCGCTGGAGCGCTACGGTAAAGCGTGCTGCGTCTTTGGATGAGAAGGAACTAGAAAAGGTTTTTGGTTATGTAGCTGCGTAAAAGGGCATCGTGATGGAATTAATGGTAATTTGCGTAATTACCGTTGGAATCCTGCATGGTGCGTTGCAAGCCTTCATCGGTGACGAATGACGATTGGGCCTCAGAGAAATCTGGGGCCTTTTCCCTTTTAGGGCTTGACAAAAATAAAAAATCGGCCCCTTAAAAAATTAACCCCGCAAATTCCGTGCCAAAAGGGTATAGACAAGACGCGCAAAATCCGATATAATATATAGGGCGTCTCAGCATATGCTTCCCGATGTCTTGAATAGTCTATAGCAAGCGTTCTACTAGCAATATAGTAGTCACCGGAACTATATGACATACAAAAGAAAAGAGAGATGGGAATAGTGCGTGGGCGATGGACATCAATACAATGGCGAAGAATAGTGAGGCTACTACTAGGAACAGACCTGACCAGTCTACTATAGGTTCTTTATAGGAGTGTCTAGGGTTAACTGGTTCTGTATCAGGTGGTTTATATGGGTTCTTGTTCATATAGATATTATAGTAATAATTAGGAGAGGATTTCCACTGTCTGACCTAAAGCAGCGAGCTGATGGTCATGATGATAGCAAGCGTTTTCACTTAAATAGTCAGGTATAGTCTGAGCCATCTTATGTACGTACAAGGTAAAAAGAAGATATAATAAATATGGTGAGACTGGTGGGTAATGTAATATCAAAACCATCCTGACAGTTTCTTAATAGTGAATAGCAAGCGTTTTCGGGGTGTCTGAGCATGTTACCAGTCGTTAGTAGAGAGTTAAAAGGGTCTATTCTACAGAGTATGAAGAGTGACCCAAATTATTTCAAACAGATGTACACACATATGAAAAATACTAATCCTGTTCTTTGGGAGATTATGTGTTCAACCGCTTTTGATGGTGGTGTTGATAGAGAACTGAAGGACTGGTTCTTAAAAGGTGGTTTCATAGTCTATGCTATGTTAGTATCTCAAGAAGAGTGTGATGAAATGAGGAGAGAGTTTGGTTAATAGGTTGTATATGGTTCCCTGCCGACATGCGCGCAACTAAGCCGGTTTCCTAATGAGGCAGACGATTTGTTTGTCAGTATAAGCGAACTCGTACCGTTAAAGGGAGTCTTACTCTGACAGTTTTGTCGTCTCTTTATGCACCTTATCAGGGAAAAAGTATACCAAATTCCTCAACTCTGTTCGTAATAGATAATACACCACTTACTGTAAATGATAACTATTAAGAACGACCTCACCCCTCTTTGTTTACATTCTCTGTATGTAATATATCCCAATTACACCTGATTCTTCCAGCATAAAAGTGGCGGTTTCACAGCTTTCTTGTGAATAAGAAGTTGGAAAAAGGTGCGGATTTTACTTGACAAATCGCCCATTTGTGCTAAAATAGGAGTAAGTATTGGTGCTTTTTCTAGTGTATGTATTTGACTTTGTGGGTAATCGCCCCTATATCACACAGAATTAGGCCGACTTTTGTGGGTTTCGCGCCCTTTTTTCTTTTTTTGCGAGTGGATGAGGTATTTTCTGCTTTTTCTTAAAGTTTGCGCTTGACAACAGCCGATCTATATGGTATACTCGTATATGTGTTATTGAAGTGTTACTCTATATGTGGATATGTAGAATATGTTTAGTGGAAGAACAGTGAGAGTAGAGCAAGAGGACATCGAAAACTCTGTAAATAACGGCGTTTTTGACGATAATCCTGTTGCTGTTGCTATCAAAAGACAACACCCAGACTGGGTAGAGTTTGATTTAACTGGTATTGAGTTCAGTGATGGCTCTTTGTATACACTTACTCAAAGTGGCTATGATTGGCTTACTAAGTGGTGTATGCACGGAAATAGTGCAGTAGAGCCTACTGTAATTACTTTACATTAAATACCAAATAAAATCAAATTAATATGAATATCTTTTATTTATCAGAATGTCCTGTTGATTCTGCGCGTATGCAGTGTGACAAGCATGTTGTAAAGATGATACTAGAGTCTGCACAAATGTTATGTACGGCTCACCATGTATGTCCTACAGATGCACAACGTCCTAATAAGTTCTATAAAAAAACCCATACTAACCATCCTTCTACTATATGGGTCAGAACTAATACTAGCAACTACGAATGGATGTGTGTTCATGCTCTTGCATTATGTGAGGAATATACATACAGATATGAAAAGACACATGCTAGTCAAGCATTAATAGAGTGGTGTTCAGACAATGTTCCTAACATACCTATGGAACCTATGTCAACTATGCCACAATGTATGCCTGATGAGTATAAGTCTAGCTGTAGCGTAGAGTCTTACAGGAAATTCTATAACATTGACAAGAGGAATAGTTTCAAGTGTGTCTGGACTAAAAGACAGGAACCAGAATGGTGGGAATAGTTAGTAGTCTGGCTTATACTGGTAACAAGCGATTTATGGGAGATGACAAATGATTAAAGGAATGTTATATTTACATTTAGAGCCACATATGATGAATCAAGAATCAGGGGCTACTGTAGAAATTAAACTAGAAAACGATAGGTTGGTTGTAGATGCTTGGAGTGGAGATGATTGTATAGCCACTACTTGGAAGGCTTATAGCGAACTTAATGTTGAAGTTAAGGATATTGAACATGAGTAATATTCGATTTTGTCGTTATGACTGGAAACACGAGCGCGGTGATTGGGTAGTCGAAATCGCCAAAGATACTGACGGACATCTTAATCTCTACATTACAAACGTCAAGAGCGATGACCTGTATGAGATTGATGGAGACCAACATGGAGAAGAGTTGCACTATAGAATTACAACAACTGAAATAGAGGATGCGTATCGTAAGGAGATTAACAATGGAATTAACAAGTGAACAAGTTTCAGCAATAACTCACGCATGGCTAGACTGCCTCGCAGCGGCTGATATAGAAGATGCTAATGTAGACTTGGGTGGGTTAGCGGAAGCGGCTAAGGAGTCTGCTGAGGAGCTAGAACAAGCGTTTCCATTCTTACTGGAGGTGGTTTGAGAAATCATGATGTTAGCTTGCGGTATATGTATATTTAGTATATCACAGATATTAGCTGTGGCTTTGACGGTGACTTGTTCTACAGTATACACATTAAAATCAGTTTTTATAAGGAAGAAATGATGGGATTAGATCAATACGCAACAGCAAGAAAAGGTGAAGCAAAGACTGATGAGGAAGGTTATAAATACTATGAAGATAGTATAGAACTAGCCTACTGGCGTAAACATCCAAATCTTGAGGGATTTATGTCAGACCTTTATTATGGAAAAGGTGGCGAAGACGAGTTTAACTGTGTGGATTTAGAGTTAGATGAGGAAGATTTAGATAAACTTGAGGAGAGTCTTGATAACAGTGATCTACCTGAGACTGCTGGGTTCTTCTTTGGTAGCAATTCTGACGATCATTATGCAGAAGCAGATCGTGAGTTCATTGTACAGGCTCGTGCCGCAATCAAACAAGGTTATACTGTAGTCTACCATAGTTGGTGGTAAGGAGAATATACATGACAATTACTGAAGATGATCTAATTGAATTATTTGGACTAGAGTGGGGAGATTATGTGGAGTACCTAGAAGATGAGTGAACAAACACACGTTTACGATATATGTTTTGAAGTAACTACCGATATTGATGCTGGTGAGGTTCCAGATGATGTGTTGATGAAGGCACTAAAAGCTAGGATTAAAAACCTTGAGGACTTTGGTATAATTGGTGAAGCAGTAGGTTTTGTAGATTCATATGAGAGGATGTAACATGAGTTATGAAAATAGAACAGTACATTTAAGTAAGCATGAGGTAGTTCTTGATAGAGATTCAGCAGAAGATATTTGGCAAATTGCATTTGGAGAAGATGCTTGGGATAAAGGGTTCTGTGACAGTGAAGTCATAGAGGTTCTTAAAAGCTACGAAAAGAAAGCTCGTATGTATGACCAGATAGTGGAATTATTAGGATAATTAAAATGGCAAGACTTGGATTGAATAGTATTTACCAACGAAGATTAGAAACCCGTAAAGGAGGAAGCGGCAAAAGAATACTAATGAGCTGTGGAGGTGGTATGGCTGGCAGTAAGTGGTATCATGAGGTAACTGACATAGATATGGAGGGTGAATTCATTGAGGCTATTTGTCTCAGCGGAGCTAAACTAACACTAGGCAAGCAGTGGGTTGTTAAGATTATAGATGTTGACTTTCATGCTCAGGTACTAGACAAGGACGGTGAGGTTACCATTGAATGGTACGATGTACCAAAGGGTGGACATGTTGAACACTGTAATGTTGAGAGAGACCGTACCCAACCAACTGTTATGAAACCATGTTACATTAAAAGACTACCAGACTATTACAGAGATATTGCAAAGACTAAGAACAGGAGTTTAGTAGGATGAGTAAAATCAGAGATATAGATCTTACAAAAGAACGTCTTGAAGGTCTTGCTAAACTTGTTGTAGATGACTGGGACATGGATACACTATTATCGTTTGCAATAGAACAAATATTTCAAGATTACCAATATGATATTCATCAAGCAGTTGTTGATGCAGAGTCTTACGACTTAGAGGATTTAGATAATGCGTGACCCACTAGATTTTGAGTTAGAATGTATATGTAACTATTGTGACTATGCAGAAAATATAGAGGTACATGAGTCAGACTATATTGCTTGGCACAATGGAAAGTTTATTCAAGATTCTTTTCCATATTTAACAGCAGGACAGCGTGAGCTTATGCTAAGTAATACTTGTGATGAATGTTGGAGCAAATTTTTCCCAGAGGATGGTGATAAAATGAGTGAGAGTTATATCAATGATATTTATGTTGGTAAGTATGTGTTGGTTCAATTAGTTGATAGCACTATTGAGCTTACCGTAGAGAACAATGTCTACAGTCTTACCGAATCTGTAGAATTAGAACAAGACTTATTAACAGCATTGCACACACTTAGAACACAGGGTATACTACCAGAAGTATATAAAGGTGATAATTAGTATATGATAGGAGTTTTTTCAATAGCTTTGGCTAGTCTACTGTATACCATAGCAGGTGTCAGTTGTCTTAAACAGAAAGACTTTCCTCATGCTTTAATGTGGATGTCATACGCCTCGGCTAATCTAGGGCTTGCTTGGTATGAGTTACAGAAGATAAAAGGAATGTAATGTTAAGAAGTGTTGTAATAGATAATAATATGTTATTGTGGTTAGCAGATAAGATAAACGACCACAACAGTAAGAATAAGAAGATAACTAGAAAAATATTAGCAAATCTTATTTGGGAGTATGAAAAGGGTAAGCAATAGGTTTTGTATCACCAAATCTTGCAAGAT
>Ga0114932_10003567_pt1 | contig 15125 bp, 11 predicted proteins | sample 2SBtaG_2_FD_87286 | JGI IMG/M metagenome (GOLD analysis project Ga0114932, IMG submission 87286) | Deep subsurface microbial communities from Kolumbo volcano to uncover new lineages of life (NeLLi) - 2SBTROV12_ACTIVE470 metaG | ecosystem: Environmental > Aquatic > Marine > Volcanic ...
CAATCTCATGCTCGCTTTCCTCCACAACACGAGGAGACCTCCGCCCATCCTCATCAGGCTCACCTGCTTCGGTCCGGACACAGCAGAGGCGTAGCTCGTCAGCAGAAGCTTTTAGACCCGTCTGCAGAGTGTTGTAGATAAACTCGACGTCTTCTTTAATCGCGTGATGTAATTCAATTTTCCTAGCCGGAATATCTTCCGGGCCGCGTCGGTAGATTACCTTTACCGTTTTACAGCCAGGCAATCTTTTAGCCACCCTGCAGGCATCCATGGCTACATCACCCCCCCCAATAACAACCACTGTCTCAGGTAAATGAGGTCTTTCGCCAGCATTTACTCGACGCAAAAAACTCACGCCGTCAACGACGCGTTTGTCACCACTTTCACCAATACCCATTGGCTTGCCCCACCAGGAGCCAATCGCGAGCAGAACCGCATCGTGGCGGCTTTTAAGAGTTTCCAACGAGACGCCCTCACCCAGTGGCGTGTTCAAATGGATCTTAAGGCCGGGACATTTGTGTTCCAGTCGCTCAATGTCTTCCTGGATAATTCCGGGCGGCAAACGAAATTCAGGAATACCCCAGATCATTGTTCCACCGGCACGGTCTGTCATCTCATAGACGTCTACCTTAAATCCTGCGACACATAAATCGTGTGCGGCCGTCAGACCCGCAGGACCCGAGCCGACGATACCGATACTCTGGTCACGAGTTACGAGAGCAGGTTCCGGCCGGTAACTCGGACCCAACTGATCCATCACATAACGCTTAAGGTTGCGAATCTGAACTGCACCGTCACTGCTCACTCTTCGACATGCGGGCTCACAAGGTGCATCACACACCCGCCCACAAATAGAACTAAACGGATTCGTCGCTGTAATTGCCTCGAAAGCTTCTTGTGGTTTCTTTTCCCATATATACGCGATATAAGACGGTGCATCTGTGCCAACTGGGCAAGCAACCTGACAAGGGGCAGGTACGAAATGGTGATCGCCGGTATCATCCCTAAACCCTGGAGGAACAGCCGGAACCGCTATTCGTTCGAGATCGTAAACGCTCATATGTTCTGAGCCAAAGGCAACTGATCCCCATGCCATGGTTCGTATGGCAAACCAGTGATCGCAGCAGCCTCCGGTGTTAGTGCCACTAAATCATCTCGGTTCAACTCTTGAACATCGGTATAACCTAATCCATGTGTAATAGCCGCTATTTGCCATCGCACACTTTCTAAAAACCGGTGAATATTGCTGGCCTCAGTCGCTGGTTTGTATCGGTGTTCATGTTCAGGATCCTGCGTTGCAATACCCGTCACGCACTGACCTACGTGGCACTGCATACAGGCAATACATCCGCCCGCAATAATCACAGACGTCCCGAATGCCGCTGCATCAGCACCCAGACAAAGCGCTTTCACAGCATCTACGCCGTCGCGTAAACCACCCATTAAAACAAGCTCAAGGCTTTGTCGCGCTCCGATCTCTTCTAGAGCTTCCAATGCCTCAATGATCGCCGGTAACGTTGGTATGCCAACGTGATCGATGACTTCTGAGCTACCTGCGCCGGTAGACCCTTGCATCCCGTCTAGCTCAACAAAATCAAAACCATCCTTGGCAGCAATCTTAATGTCGTCCCGGATACGCCCAGCACCCAGTTTGATACTCACTGGTACCCGATAACCAGTCGCCTCTCGAAGCTCTTCGACTTTTATCACCAAATCATCAGCACCCAGAATATCCGGGTGCCGCGAAGGAGAACGCAGGTCAATTCCAGAGGGTATGCCTCGAATCTCGGCCAGCTCGGCAGTAACTTTTTTAGCCATCAGCTGTCCACCCAGACCCGGCTTAGCACCTTGAGAGATATAAATCTCTAGGCCATCTGCTCTTCGCATATCATGAATATTCCAACCCAGCCGGCCCCCTAAACACTGGAAAATAAGCTGTCCAGCTGCGTCCCGCTGTGCATCACTCATTCCGCCCTCGCCGGTATTTTCAGCAATACCGGACATGGCTGAAGCCATGGCAACCGCTTGTTTGGTCGAACGGCTTAACGCGCCGTAGCTCATGGGTGCGATCATGACCGGCATCGAGAGCTTCAGCGGTTCAGCGCCATTGATTCCCCCGATCTGAGTTTCCATGCTGACGCGGTTCACAACGTCAGCTACTTTTCCGGCACTCGAAAGATCTCTGCGGAATGTCAAATCAGACAAATGCGGTAATGGTCGTGCACCACCATAACCTCGAATCCGGTAACGGCCGCTGTTGGACTTGATATGGATGTCTTCCTGCACCTTGGTATTCCAGTATTCAGATTGACCAGAAAACACGGTGAATGGCAGGCTACGCATCTGCTCCTCGCTACTCCCATATCGCAATTTTTTACCGGCGTTGATAACTTTGGTAAACGTTCCACTGAAGGAGATTTCATATCGATCAAGGAAGGCCCGGATCTCCTCATCTTCACCTGATTCCGTATCAACAATCATCGCGTCGGATCCAAGATCTTGAACCTGCCCACCAACAAATATTTCCCCAGCTGACATATCCTCACCAACCCGTTCACCGGAATCACCAACGATAATAATTCGCCCACCGTACATCATGTAGCCAGCCATGAAATTGGCATTGCCTGCACAACACAACGTGCCCGCCTTCATGACCTGCCCTGCCCGAGACCCCATGTTGCCGCGAATCACAATCTCGGCACCACGGATAGCAACCCCCGGAATCGCACCGGAATTGCCACCGACGACGACCGAGCCACTGTACATGTTGTCGCCTACGCCCCAACCAACGTTGTGTGCTATTTTGAAATGCGCCTGATCCGACAAACCGGCACAGAAATATCCTGCTGACCCGTCAACGTGGACAGTGATTGCGTCCGTGAGGCCTACACCAATATGGTGTCGAGCGTCAGGATTACTTATGTGAACATCTTCACCCGCAGCTCCGAATTGACGAAGCTGCTCATTGACCTCGCGAACCGTGAGGCTCGCTAGGTCAAGCGTGACCATGTCGCGTAGGTTCCGGGGGCAGGTTCGTGCGTATTGAGGGAACGGCCTGGAAATAACCGATTCAAAGAGACCTCTTCTGAGGCAACCGCAACCAGATCATCATCTTGATACAGAATCATAGGCTTAGCAGCTAACCGGTCTTTGGCATAACCAATCTGGTCTTCAGTCGATACTAGAAAAGAAAATGTACCGTCGAGATCATCGATCGAAGTTTCAAGTGCAGCATTTAAGTTGCTACCCTGCGCTAGCTTGTCGGCAAGATAAACAGCAATAAGCTCACTATCGTTGTCGGTTGTAAACTCGAACCCTCGCTGTTCGAGCCGACGACGCATTTTCCAATAATTTGTGATCTGCCCATTGTGAACAATAGCCACGTCGGCAAATCCTGTGGCCCAGAACGGATGTGACGCCTCGGGCTTAACATCGCTTTCGGTTGCCAAACGAACATGGCCCAGGCCATGGGTCCCTCGGTAACTGTGCACAGCATATCGGTCATCGACCTCATGGGCACTGCCGACATCTTTCACAATCTCAAGGCTGGTACCAATTGAGATTACCTTGGCTGTGTGCTCCATTTCGTAAGCCAGCTTCTGCACGTCGCCCGCATACCTAACCGTGACCCGATAATTGTCACCAATCTCACTCTCATCGAGAATCGTCGCCTTGAGTACCAACAAACGTTGACGGATAGTGTCGATTGCTGTTTCGGAGTCTGAAGCAGCGCCGAGGAAAAAACGTAGTTTAAGTTCGCCAGGATTGGATTTGTCATATAGGGCAAACCCAGTGGAATCCGGCCCACGGTGCTGGCAGCCATCGAGCATCCGAATTAACGCCTCGCCTGTATCAAAAACACCTTCGCTTCCTTTGTACATGATGCCTGCTATACCACACATACGAATTATTCCTTATGTTAGATGAGGTAACTACGAACCGTAGACTGAGTTAAGCATAACACTAGCCACCTCAAACATTTCTAGTTCTTTCTGTAACCGCAGACTACCACTGCGTACGTGATTCATTTAGCCCAAAAACGACTCTGCTGAATCATCCAGAGCATCCAGCCAAACTGTGTGATGACTTGGCTGTGCGTTCCCTGTCATCAACGAGGGGTGGGTATTGTCGCGGAACGTCATGATATTGTCATGTTTATGGTGTTCCCACTCCATAAATGTCCGGTTGACGCCCTCGACATCGAAACTGGGGTAGTCGGTCTCATCGATCAGTTCCTGAACATAGTCACCCTGAAACCAGATCATCTGCTCATCATCCTCTAGCTTCTCTTCCCTATCCCGCCAGATCTGGCTGTGTCGACTCATCTCTTCTCTGGACGGCAGAACAATACGACCAAGAATAAAATCTCGCGCATACCATGCCTGGGCATCAAACATATTGAAGGTATAGAACTGATCTTGCATGCCCAGATACATCAACTTTGGATTCGCCTCCCAGAACACACCTTTGTACAGACCCAACGGCCACAATCGATTACCAGTCTGCAAGCGTAAATCATCCGGTAGAAACGGAAAATGATGCAGATACCCCGTACACATAATGATGGCATCGACATCACGGCTTGACCCATCCTTGAAGTGGCAAGTATCTTTGTCAACTCGACTTAATAACGGCACTTCTTCAATGTTATCGGGCCAATGAAATCCCATTGGCGCCGTGCGGTGGCTACAGATAATGGACTTTGCACCATATTTATAACATTGAGATGCTATGTCTTCCGCAGAATAACTGGTACCGATTATGAGAATTTGCTTATCTTTAAACTCCAGAGCGTCTCGAAAATCATGCGCATGCAGGACTCGGCCGTTAAATGCCTCCAAACCTTCAAAAGAAGGCACATTTGGTGTAGAAAAATGGCCGCTAGCTACGACGACATAGTCAAACTCTTCGGTATATGTAGCGTCCTCCAGCAAATTCTGCACGCTAACTGAGAAATTGCCTTTCGCTTCGTTGTAGTCCACGGATCTTACAACTGTACGGAATCGAACCTGTTCTCTAACACCGGCCTTCTCGACTCTGCCCATGATGTAGTCCCGCAGTACGGCACGCGGTGGATACGACGCGATGGGTCGACCGAAGTGTTCTTCGAAAGTGTAATCCGCAAATTCAAGACACTCCTTGGGGCCATTCGACCACAGGTAACGATACATACTGCAGTGCACGGGCTCTCCATATTCATCCGTGCCCGTACGCCAGGTGTAGTTCCATATTCCGCCCCAATCATCTTGTCGTTCAAAACAAACTACCTCGGGCACTTCACTACCAGCAGCAGCAGCCGATTGAAAAGCCCTTAACTGCGCTAAACCACTGGGACCAGCGCCAATAATCGCAACTCGTGTCATTTAAGAACTCCTTCTCTCCATATTGCCAGAACGATTCTAACGCTCATTACAACCTGACTGGTACTACCCAATCGAGCATTACAACCGACGTTAGCAAATTTCTGATAATTCGGAAACCGATCGCCACATTCGCCGAAACACGACCCCTGGCTGGTATTATTATCATAGCGGATTTCTTAAATTGACTACTCGTTGCTCAACATTAAATTCTTGGGTCTTTCCAACTGGAGAAATCTAATGACGTCAGATCGCCTCGTGATTAACATCTATGACACCCCCTATACAGCCTATGATTTAGAAGGGCCCCTTCAGGAGGATATGGAACTTCTTAATATCAGCTACAGTCAAGAAACTGGGCGGGGTTGGTATGTGATTCGGATGGCGCCCGGTGCAGCGTCTATTCCACATACGCACGAATCTCGTGAGGAGTATCTTATCCTGGATGGTGATCTGATCGAAAATGACGGCACCGTATTAAAAGCCGGTGACTTCGTCAGCTATGCCCCCGGAACACATCACAATTCCAGAACGGAAAACGGTTGCCTACTCATTGGACTTAATCGGACAGAAGGATGAGCTTTCTTCTGACAAATGACCAAATTGAACAGTTTAAGGTTGATGGATTTCTAGTTGTGGAGAATCTTGTCGATGAGAAAACTATCGCACAACTGCACACACGATTCGATCGTCTTTTTCAGGGAGACTTCGAAACCGGAATCAGACCCGACGAGGTGAACTGGTAAGAACACGATAGTGATCCGGAACTGACCCGTCAGATCTGCAACGCCTGGAAATCCGACCACTGCGTTGCCGCGACGGTACTTCGTGAAGATCTCGGGCGCGCCCTTGCCGAGCTGGGTGGCTGGCCTGGTACACGGACCGTACAAGACAATATACTGAGTAAACCCCCCGGAGCACGTCCGCTTGGATATCACCAGGATAACGCATACCTCGCCTGGTACACACCGCGTGAGATGCTCACCTGTTGGATTGCATTGGACGACACTTTAGAACATAGCGGCACACTTGAGTTTGCACGAGGATCACATCGTTGGCACGGCCAACAAACACCCGAGGGGGCGTTTCACGACCCTCCCGATTACAAGCGGGCCATGACAACTGCCGCGCAACAGGAAAACCTGATTCCCGAGGTGATTCACGTTGAGATCCCACGGGGCGGTGGCTCTTTTCACCACGGCTGGACCTGGCATGGGTCTGGTGTGAACCGGTCACACAACTGGCGCCGAGCCCTGGTCTTGCATGGCATGCGTTCCGATGCTCAGTTCGCGCCGGAACATCTTAACCACGGAAATGGTCCCGTCTACAGCCGTTACAAACATCTCGATGACTGTGAACTGGACGAAAACTACTTCCCTATCTTGTGGCGGGAGGACGGGTACCGCACACCCGGGATCAAGTCAATAACAACTTCGACTATAGACTAGTTATAAGTCAGTCAAAATTTGTTTATCCGAGCAAATCGTCTACGGCTTCACCGAGCTGACGCATTGCGGCATCCTCTCTGCCTGGTCCTCCAGCACAGTGTCCCCAGTCTGATTCAATCACTCGCAATTCCGCATGTGGCATGTGCTGCACTTCCACCGCACTGTCCTCCGGCGGAAAATACAGGTCCGTTCTCGATGGCATGATGATGGCTTGTGCTTTGATCGACGATAGCGCTTGTTCGTATCCCCCGTCTACAAACCGCCATTTACCCACATCGGCTGAGTGCCAGGTCTTGAGTTTCGCTAAAAGATCGTTGGCGTCCCATTCCAGATGATCTGCCTCCCAGAAAGAAAGCAGGTCGTCGGCCGTCTCAAACCCCAGTTCTCGCCAGAGCGAGTCGCGAAAGAAAGCCTGCGAATAAGCCCAACCACAGTACACCCGCCCAAAGGCTTTCAGACCCGTCTCGGGGGGCACATCGTAATGACCCTCAGCGTAGATACGATCTGCAGTCAGCGCGGCTTCGACACCAGCGAGAAACACCTGATTGTGCGGGGAGCAGCGGGCCGACCCACACCAGGGCAAGATTCGCCGCACCAGATCCGGAAACGCCACTGCCCAGTGAAAAGCCTGGATGGCACCCATGGACCAGCCAGCCACCAATTGAATATCGGTAACACCAAACTTCTCAGTCAACAGGCGATGCTGGCATAAGACATTGTCATAAACATCGACCGTCGGAAAATGGGGACCAGAGATCGAGTCAACCGCATTGCTGGGTGAGGTCGACAGGCCATTTCCAAAAAGATTCGGTGATATCACAAAATAGCGGTTTGTATCAAAAATATTACCGGGCCCGACAAGCGACTCATAACCGTCGTGAGTCCCGGTGTAATAGGTCGGCAAGACAATCACATTGTCTCGCGCCGCCGACAACTGTCCCCAGGATTTTGCAACCAGAACTGCAGATTTGAGCGTTTCTCCCGACACCAGATCAACGTCACCCAGTTCGTATTTGATGATCTCTGCCATCATTGTCTGCGTTTGACTTGAATCGAGTCTGGGGTAACTGTAATTACCACAGCTTAAGGTAACGGTCTACTTCCCAGTCACTGACATGGGTCATATAGTTGTCCCACTCGGCTCGCTTGAATTCAGCGAAGGTCTTAAACATGAGATCGCCCATTACCTCTCGACCCAGATCGTCAGCCTCAAAAGCATCAATGGCCTCTCCGAGGCTGCGCGGCAGATAACCGACTCCCAGCTCGGCCAGTTCTGCGTCCGACTTGAGGTACATATTCTCGGTATGCGGCGAACCAGGATCGATCTTTTCGCGCACTCCCTGTAGACCCGCAGCGAGCACCATAGCGCCGCCCAGATAAGGGTTGTTGGCAATATCTGCAGCACGCAGTTCAACCCGCTCTCCACCCAGTGGGACGCGAATTGAGTTTGTTCGGTTATTGTCACCAAAACAGGCAAAAACCGGAGCCCAGGTAAACCCCGACATGCTGCCCGTCTTGATCAGCCGTTTATAACTATTTACGGTCGGTGATATGACAGCCGACAATGCAGGCAAATGCTTCAGTATCCCGCCAATGAACCAATATCCAAGGTCTGTAATACCGCAACCCCGCGGATCATTATCAGACTTAAAAAGATTTTCCCCTGACTGAACATCTGCAAGAGACATATTGTAATGAGCACCGCTGCCGGCACGATCTGAGAACGGTTTAGGCATAAATGATGCGAAGTAGCCCTTGCGATGTGCCAACTCTTGGATCAGGTGACGGAAAAACACAAATCGGTCTGCCATAGTGAGACCATCGCAATACATAAAGTCGATCTCAAACTGTCCGTTTCCATCTTCGTGATCGTAAGAATAAACGTCATATCCAATACTGTTTAACGTGTCGACGATCTCCTCCAAAAGCTCGAAACTGTCAAGCGTAGATCGGATATCGTAGGCTGGTTTCGCGAGATCATCGCGTGGACCAATGGGACCGAATCCGCCATCGTCCGTATGTTTGAGCAGAAAAAACTCGGGCTCAATACCGAAATTGAAGGTGTAACCCATGTCCGCCGCCTGCGCCAATACCGCTTTAAAGATATTTCGGCTGCAGGGTTCAAACGGTTCACCTTCACACCACAAATCGCTTGCGAACCAGGCCACATCTTTTTTCCAGGGCAAAATAATTACGCTTTCTGGATCCGGATGCGATGAGATTTCCTCATCACTGACATCCTGCGGAATTCCATCGAGCGCAGCACCAGTACACAACTCTGAACCATTCATCATCCGATCAAAGTGAGTAATCGGTACAAATTTTGACTTTGATACACCGTGAATATCGACATAGCTGGGAAGGCAATAGCGAACACCCTGCTCTACAAGGGAATTCTTTAACTGGTGTAAGGATTCGTTGATCACGTTCTGTTTTCTCCTGTCATAAAAGTTGGACAAAACATCCAGTGGATCATTCCTGGGACCACTATTAACGCAATGTTTTGGCTATTAAATCCGATCGTACAGAATTGGTTGATTCTATTCCAGCCTAAATACGCATTATTTCAAAGTATTAGGGCATTCTTTTAGAATCATAAACACCAATCCGTTCTAGAGTAATACCTTAGTATTTTCTAGAATTTTGCTGTAAACTGGTTGTCCATCTGTAGCCAATTTGCTAGTTTTGGCTCGGGTGCACCCATCTGCAAGGTGCTTCATTAGTGTCAGGGGATTATACGTACCCGACTGCTTTTGTTTATGCGCCGAGTACACACAGCTGTCAATTCCCTGCCCGATTAACTCAACTCGGAGGGGTTACTAAATGAGTCCTGAAGAAGTATTAGCGGTAGTCAATGCCGCGGCTAATGTAAGTATGGAAGCCTACTACTGGTGGTGTACGGCCATCATGGTATGCATCCATGCGGGTTTCATGATGTACGAAATGGGCGTATCTAGATCCAGGAATGTTCTGGCATCGGGTGTAAAAAATATCCTTGCTTTTGCGTTCATGATTCCGACGTTCTTTCTCTTTGGTTGGTGGCTGTACTGGGCGTATGGCACTGGCAACATCTTCTTACCAGATGCCAGCGCAGAGTTTGCTCAGTACTACGTACCTTGGAGTGACGGCATGGGCCCGAACCTGCAGGATGGGGCATCGGGAGTATTCTGGGCAGCATTTACGCTCTTTGCTGCTACAACAGCCTCTATCGTGTCAGGCTCTGTCATCGAACGCATCCGTATGGGTGCCTGGATCATCTTGGCCGTTCTCGTCGGTTCCGTGGTATGGATTATCGGCGCCGGTTGGGGCTGGTCAGGTGGTGGCTGGCTCGTTACCCAATGGGGATATCACGACGTTGGCGCGGCAGGCGTAGTACATATGATCTCGGGCTTTTTTGCCTTGGGAATATTGATCAACCTGGGACCGCGTGTAGGACGATTCAATGCAGATGGATCTGCAAATGAACTTCGTGGCCACAATGCACCGTTAACCATTGCGGGTCTGATGATCATCATCATCGGCTTCTTTGGTTTCCTCGGCGGGTGTTTGATCTATCCAGCTGCGATGGCAGGCACGGCGGCAGATGCCGGCTGGCTGACGATCTATGGTAGCCCGGCTACCCTATCTTCGTTCGCGTTCAACACGTTGATGTCATTTGGCGGCGGTATCATCGGTGCGTACTTCATTACCAAAGACCCGTTCTGGATGATGTCGGGTGCACTGGGCGGTATCTTCTGTGCCGCAGGTGGTCTTGATCTATGGTATCCCGGTACTGCATTTGCACTTGGTTTCCTTGGTGGTGTAGTAATCCCGTACAGCCACAAAGTAATCACCAGTTGGGGAATTGATGATGCGGTTGGTGCGGTCTCCGTACATGGCACCTGCGGCATTATCGGTGTCATGGCAGTTGGTATTCTATTGGGTGGATATCCAGCGCCAATGGAAGGCGTACCCCCCATTACCTTCACGGGTCAGCTAGTGGGTGCTATCTCCATGTTACTGCTGGGATTTATACCAGGATATGTTGTCTCCTGGATACTCAAAAAGTGTGGAATTCTGCGTGTCTCCGATGCACTTCAGAATTTTGGACTAGACGAAGCTGAAATAGATACACCGTCGTATCCTGAATTTCAGCGGTCACAGTAACAGCATAATTTCTAAGGAGAATTACTATGTTTAATTCAAGCCCAGTTGATTCATGGGAAGGTGCCGCTGCAATTTTCAATAGCGCAGGCAGCACGGGCGTAACGATTTGGTTTCTGATCACGATCGCACTTTGTATCATCCCCGTGATCGCAGCCATCAAACATGACAACAAAGCAGATCGGGAACACGGATAAGTGTAACTCTAAATCTGTTTTCCATTTGTTGGTAAAAAAGGCCCGGTTAACGCCGGGCCTTTTTCCTTTACAACGACATTTTATCGGTCACAATAGCTTTACAGATTGCTCTTAGAGTGACCACACCAAAACTATGACTTCCGTACACACCGCCCCCAGATTGCTCGAACCAGGATTATGGCGCAGTGACCCCTCATTGGAACGTTACCAGGTCAAAGGTGGTGGTACTGTTGCGGTCCGCTTGCGCCCCGGCGACACCATTACCATCCAGGATCCCCAGGGGCGACAGGTCGGTGAAGTCATTGCCTTCGACAGAGGCCGGCGCCCAGCGCCAGGCAGTCTGGGCAACCATCCTGTACGAAAGCCAACAGGCCTTGGTTCTATGCTCGCCAATCGAGACAACAACACACGGTCGCTAGCTCAGCAATTATCAGCATTAGAACTCACGCTGGACGATGCGCTGGCAATCCCAATATTCGATCTCGATAGCCCCCCCGGTGAGGAAGTTGAATTTACAGCTAGTGAAGAACTGACCTGTCTCATTTGTGCGCCGGGTGACTCAATGAGTGTCGAAGAACAACATCCGCCGACACCGCTTATAGTGTGGGTGCGACGGTCAGACTTGCATGGCGAAACGGACCCAGTTCTGCCAGACCCCTTGGCGGAACCCAGATTGGATTTCCGGATCGAACGATGTACAGCACGCGACTTCATGGTTCGTGCCGGGGAGTTCATCCAGATCATCGATGTGGCTGGGCGCGAGTGCTCCGACTTCCTTGCGTTTACCGAATCAAAACTGAATCAAGGCATCGAACGCGGACTGGACCCGACTGCCACCCGTACCCTGATGGGTGCAGCCTATCCTGGTCCTGGCCTTTTTTCAAAGTTTTTCGACCAGGACATGCAGCCTCTGGTCGAAGTTATACAGGATACCTGCGGTCGACACGACACTTTTGGGTTTGCTTGTACCTCAAAGTACTACGAAGACATGGGCTACTTTGGACACCCCAACTGCTCGGATAACTTGAGCAACGTCCTAAAAGACTACGGTGTTGCGGCTAGACGAGGCTGGCCGGCTATAAACTTCTTCTACAACACCAGAATCGACGACCACAACGCACTTTATCTCGACGAACCCTGGTCACGGCCTGGTGATTATGTGCTGCTGCGTGCACTAGACGATCTGGTATGTGCTTCCTCAGCCTGTCCTGACGACACCAGCGCCGCTAACGGTTGGAATCCAACAGATATCCATGTTCGGGTATATTCTCACGACAATGTCTTTTCCAAAGCCGTCGCCTATCGCATGACACCGGATGCCGAAGCTGAACTGACTCGTGAAACTGGATTTCATCCACGTTCATCACAGCTAACACGAAACTTCACTGAATATCGTGGGTTCTGGCTACCGACTGTGTTTAATAACGCGGGCGCAATAAAGGAGTACTGGGCTTGTCGGGAAAAAGCAGTCATCATGGACTTGTCGCCACTGCGTAAATTTGAAGTGCTGGGTCCGGATGCAGAAGCATTGATGCAAACGGTCCTAACTCGAAACATCCGAAAACTGGCAATCGGTCAGGTGGTGTATACCGCCATGTGCTATCCCCATGGAGGCATGATTGATGATGGCACACTGTTACGACTGGGGCCAGACAGTTTTCGCTGGATTGGCGGTGATGACTATGGCGGTATCTGGATGCGGGAAAAAGCTGCTGAACTCGGTTACCGCGTATGGGTGAAATCGTCAACAGACCAACTGCACAATGTCGCGGTACAAGGCCCTAAGAGTCGAGACATACTTAAAGAAATCATCTGGACGCCACCCGCACAACCAACAGTCGACGAACTGGGCTGGTTCCGATTCACCATTGGCCGATTGCATAATTTCGATGGCCTACCTGTGATGGTCTCGCGAACGGGCTACACCGGTGAGCTCGGATTTGAAATATTCTGCCATCCCAATGATGCACCCACTGTCTGGGATGCTGTATTTCAAGCTGGGGACCCTTATGGCCTCTCACCGCTGGGACTGGATGCCCTCGACATGGTCCGGATTGAGGCAGGCCTCGTCTTTGCAGGGTATGAATTTTCCGATGAAACAGATCCCTTCGAAGCAGGTATCGGCTTTACCGTTCCTTTGAAATCAAAGGAAGAAGACTTTATTGGGCGAGATGCCTTAGTCCAGCGAAAAGCAAATCCCCAACGCCAGCTGGTTGGCCTTGAGTTGGCGGGAAATGAGCCCGCGGCACATGGAGACTGTGTTCACATTGGCCGTGCTGGCCGCGCCCAAGTGGGTATCATCACGAGCGGCACGCGCTCACCCATTCTGAAAAAGAATATTGCACTTTGTCGAATGGATGTAACCCATAGCGATACTGGCACCTTGGTTGAGGTGGGTAAACTTGATGGCCACCAAAAGCGTATTCCAGCAACGGTCGTACCCTTCCCTTTCTACGACCCCAAGAAAGAACGGGTCAGAGCATAGTTAATGCCCAGCGGTCTTTCTTCTATTGACCGTCATTCTTGGCCCTGGGGCCCTTCAAACCGGTCCACCGGGGGGCGCCATAACAGTTCCAAGCATAGCCAGGAGAGGCCGCCCCGCCGTCCCATACCGGATTTATCTGTCTTACTAAATCAATTGGTATAGATTTGGTTGACCGCTATCCAGTGAACTCGACTAGACCAGTCTCGGCACGCAAAGGATTGGCCTAACACTTTACAAATTAACGGCCATTTTCTCTACGACCCCAAGAAAGAACGGGTCAGAGCATAGTTAATGCCCAGCGGTCTTTCTTCTATTGACCGTCATTCTTGGCCCTAGAGCCTTCAAACCGGTCCACCGGGGGCCGCCATGACAGTTCCAAGCATAGCCAGGAGAGGCCGCCCGATACGGGATTCCTCTGTCTTACCAAACAAATTGGTGTAGATTTGGTTGTGGGGCTGTCCAGTGAACTGGACTAGACTAGTCTTGGCACGCAAAGGATTGGCCTATGATCTTAATTAAGCTAATCTAAGTTGGTAGTTAAATCTTAACAAACTAGGCGGAGGAACCATGTTAAAAACATTAACAAAAGTTGCTGCTATTTTTGCACTTCTATTTGTCAGCACCATGGCAAGGGCTGCAGATCCAATTAGAATCCCAGTATTAAACTGGTCAAGCCAAATTGTTATGGCTAACGTAATGGCTCAAGTATTTGAAGAAATGGGTCATACAGTAGAATTAGTTCCAGCTGAATCGGCTTCAAGATATGAAGCTGTCAGAATTGGAGACCTTCACGTAGCTCATGAAACTTGGGAGTCAACAATGGCAATCCCATTTTATGAAGCAATGGATAAAGGTGGCTTGATTGACGCTGGTAGCCACGACTTAATAACATTTGAGGAAATGGGAATTCCAAATTGGGTTATTGATGAAGGACTATGTCCTGGTCTGCCTAGTTGGGAAGCTCTAAAATCTCCTGATTGTGCGAAAAATTTTGCTACGGCTGACTCAGGTGGAAAGGGTCGTTGGTTGGAAGGTCCTGTAGAGTGGCATGGAGATGTTATGCCCAATAGACTTAAAGGACTAGGTATTGATGATTTATGGACTGTAAAATTTGCAGGTGCTGCTAATGCTCTATGGGCTGAATTAGAAGCTGCTAAAAAAGAAGGTCGTGGAACAGTTATCTTTAACTGGTCCCCAAATTTTACTGATGCAGCAGGTTTTACATTTATTGACTTTCCTCCTTATTTCGAAGGATGCAGACTAGAGAATGGCGGAACGTTGGAAACTACTGGTTGTGGTTCTCCAAAAGGTTGGCTTAAAAAAGCCGCACATATTAAATTTCCACTATCTCATCCAGATGCATATAAGTTCTATACAAAAATGGCATTTAATGCCCCTCAAATTGGTGAGATGGCCAATAATGTTGACAACCTTGGTATGAGTCATGCTGAAGCTGCAACTGCATTTATTGCTAATCACAGAGCTCAGATAG
>Ga0114932_10003569_pt1 | contig 15117 bp, 12 predicted proteins | sample 2SBtaG_2_FD_87286 | JGI IMG/M metagenome (GOLD analysis project Ga0114932, IMG submission 87286) | Deep subsurface microbial communities from Kolumbo volcano to uncover new lineages of life (NeLLi) - 2SBTROV12_ACTIVE470 metaG | ecosystem: Environmental > Aquatic > Marine > Volcanic ...
ACAGAATCCCCGATGGCGGACCCTACTATCTGACCGTTGATGCCGACGGAATCGATCCAACTATCATGCCTGCAGTCATGGCCCAGGCGCCGGGCGGGCTCGACTGGGTGCAGACACGCCAGCTGATCCATGGGCTCACTAAAAAGGGCCGGGTGCTGGGCATGGATCTGGTGGAGATTGCGCCCTCTTATGATCACGGTCATATCACGATCACCCACGCGGAACGATTGATCTGTAACTTCATCGGTGCCTGCGTTCGCGCAGGGTATTACGACTAACCAAAAAACGGGACTTTTCAGAAAAATCAGCAGTGATCGGCGAGCACCTTCAGCAGATCATCGACCTGTGACGCGGGGGTGTTCCAGGCAGCCACGAAGCGCACCGCCTTGCCGTCGAGCTCTTCATCGTTGACCGACAGGCCCTGCGCCGACAACCGCTCGATCAACGTCGCGGGCATACTCACAAACACTTCATTGGACTGCGTTGGATAAGCGAGCTCAATACCCGGCAACGCTGCCAGTCCTTTGCTTAGCCGCTGCGCCATCGCGTTCGCCTGACGAGCGTTGCGCAGCCAGGTACCATCCTTCAGGTAGCCTGCAAACTGTGACGAGATAAAGCGGCTTTTGGAGAGCAGCTGACCGGCACGTTTTTGCAAAAAGGGAAAATCACCCACCAGTTCGGGCCTGAAGAACACCACAGCCTCTGCGGCAAGACAACCGTTCTTGGTGCCGCCAAAAGACAGGACATCGATACCTGCCTGCCAGGTCATCTGGGCCGGTGTCACATCCAGCGTCACCAGGGCATTGGCAAAGCGGGCACCGTCCATGTGCATGCTGAGCCCGTGGGAGTGCGCGACTGCGGCAATCGCCTGGATCTCTTCGAGCGAATAAACGGTACCAGACTCACAGGCCTGCGTGATACTGACACTGGATGGCTGGGCATGATGCACGTTACCGGCACCGTAGATGACGTCTTCCAGTGCCTTTGCCGTGATGCGCCCGTTTGCGCCCGACATATCAATGAGTTTTGCCCCACCGGTAAACATCTCCGGCGCACCGCATTCATCGGTGTTGATATGTGCAAGTTCGTGACAAAATATTTTTCCAAACGCCGGGGTGAGCGTAGAAAGCGCGAGTGCATTGGCCGCCGTGCCGGTCGTGACCGGAAATACCGTAACCGGTGTTTCAAAAATTTCTTCTAATCTCGTAGCAAGATCCTTTGACCACGGATCCTCGCCATAGGAGGGGCTGTTGGCTTCATTGGCCTTTGCCAACGCATCCATGACCTCCGGACAAGCACTGGAAATATTGTCGGATGCAAAAGTATTGATCGTCGTCATAGTTTTAGGCACTCATGAGCCGGCGAGATACTACTCAGTTGATAACGATCAGTTCGCGGGGCGCACTGCAAAGACGCTCTCCCCCGCTTTCAGTCACCACAAAGGGTTCCGACACCGCGGCGCCAATGGTATCGAGCCAGACGCCGGACTGGAAATGAAAACACATTCCACTTTGCAAAACGGTAGTATCCCCTGGACGCAAACTAGCGGTGCGCTCTCCCCAGTCCGGCGGGTAATTGACACCGATCGAATAACCCACCCGGCTTTCCTTGTGATAGCCGTTGCGGTTAAGCACTTTTTGCCACACGGCTTCAACTTCCTCACAAGTGGCGCCCGGCCGCGCAATCTCCAGAGCCGCGTCCACGCCTTCGACAATAGTCTCGGTCAGTTTTGTGACCTCGGTAGGCGGACTGCCAAGATACAGCGTACGGGTAAGGGGAGCCTGGTAATGATGACGGGCGCCACCGAGTTCCATCATGACGAGGCCGTCATCAGGCAGTGGGTGCTCTGACCAAGTAAGGTGCGGCGTGCTGGTCCCTTCTCCTACCTGAATCAGTGGACACAGGCTTGAATAGTTTCCATAGCGACCTTCTACGCCCATCACCTGCGCGTGATAGACCTCGGCGATGATCTCGTATTCCGGTACACCCGGCGCAACCTTGGCGATCGCCCGGTTCATTACCTCACTAACCGTCTCACCAGCTTCGCGCATATAAACGAGTTCCGCTTCGGACTTCACCAGACGTTCCCAGTTCACCAACTGCTCGGTATCGGCCAGCGTCGCGTTGGGCAAGCCCTTCACCAGATGCGCATGAGCGCGGGCCGTGTAGTAATGAGCGTCCAGTTCCACGCCGATCCGCTGACTCCCCCAGCCCCGTTGATCAATCAGCGTGGCGAGATCGTCGTAAGGATGCTCGGTGGGATGATGGATCAGGGTTTCTGAGAAGGTAGTGACATTCTCAGGTGGCATATCAGTCGTGATGTGGGCCGCTTTGGCATCCTGCGGCCGACCGAACCAGATGGGCGCGTCCTCCTCGAGATGCAGCAATACCGCTTGGGGTGTGTAAAAAGACCAGCCGTCGAATCCCGTCAGCCAGTTCATGTTTGCCGGGTCCTGACAGATGATGAGATCAAATCCCTTATCTGCCATGCTCTGTTTGGTCTGTGCAATCCGACGGTCGTATTCCGCTTTTTGAAAAGGTTTGGTGTATTGCATGTCTTTCGGCTCGGATAAAAGCGAGGTGGATAGAGTTTCCGATCAGTCGACGGTGGCTGCGATAACGGCCAGAAAATCCCCGGGACGAATCAGACAGGGGAAGTGTCTTCCCATGAAAAGTCCATCCACTTTTGAATGGTATTCCACGGGCACGGTACCAGTCCGATCGGTATCGTAAACAACGGCCAGGAGATCGCCCTTTTTTATCTCTGCCCCGAGGTCATGACGCATCTCAATGAGTCCTCGATGCTCCGAGGTAATGAAGCAGTCCGGATTCATCGTATCGAGATTAACCGAAGGACCCTTTTCAGGCTCTCCGGCGAGAATCCCGGCGTGCTTGAGTACGTTGGTGATTCCACGCCGTGCAATATTCACCGTGGTCGCACTTGCTGATCCGCCACCGCCAAGTTCCGTGCTGACGAAGACCTTGCCTTGATTCTCGGCCGCGGTGTCATACAGATGGGCAGCATCGGGCTCCAGCAGCATCAGGGTGTAAGGCGCGTTGAAGGCCTGAACTGCGGCAACACATCTCGCCTGCTGATCCTTGTCATCCAGAATATGGGCTGCCCCGAACGGCAAAAACTCCATAGTCTTGCCGCCTGAGTGGATGTCGATCACCACTTCGGCCATGGGCAGCAAGGTGCGGGAAAAATAGTCGGCAATAATCTCGGTAATCGTGCCCTCGGGGTCTCCGGGAAACACTCGGTTCATGTTACCGCCATCAATCCAGGAAGTACGCTTTCCAGCCTTAAAGGCGGGATAGTTCATCGCTGGCACCATGATCACGCGGCCACTGACCTCATCAGCACTCAGCGTGTGGGTCATGCCCCAGAGTGCAATCGGACCTTCGTACTCATCGCCGTGATTGGCGCCGGTCAGAATTGCTGTAGGACCGCTACCGTTCTTGATCACCGTTACCGGCACCATGACGGCGCCCCAGGCGGAATCATCCCCCGAATACGGCACCTTCAAAAATCCGTGCTGTACGCCGTCCTGCTCAAAATCCACCGTTGGATGAATCGGATTATCTCTCATCGTTATTTCCTTTTGTCAGATCACATCCAGAAGGCTGGGCCGCTAGGACTGCGCCTATTTTTCCTGATGCGCAAATATAGAGGTATATCCGTCCGACCAGTCGGGCGGCATCGGCACATGCAATTCCTCGTGGTGGGCGTAGCCCGGCTCTTCTCCCCGAACCAATACCCCATAGCGTGAACTCGGATACGCGGGCGCGGTATACGGAATGGCGTCTGCCGCACTGTAGGTGAGCACCAGGACGGGGCGACCCTGGCTGCTCTGGTTCTGTCCGGAACCGTGAATTGTCCGGCTATGATGCACGCTTACCGTGCCTGCAGGACCCGTGACGGCAATCGGGCCATCTGGCCCGACGCCCGCGAGATCTTGTTCCCGAACAGCTCCGGTCCATACACCCTGGCTGTCGTAGTGCTCGAATATTGGACCCAGGTGGCTACCGGGATAAAGTTCAAGCGGGCCTTGCTCTGCAGTCACATCTTCAAGAAACAACAGAAACTGGAGGGTCCCCGAATGCGTATGGGGATAAAAGACAAGATCCTGATGCCATTTCACCTCGGCACCGCCGCCCGCCCATTTGAAATTCAGCATGATTTCCCGAAACCGGACATTGGGTCCCAAAAGATCGGCCGCGATATCCGGGATCACCGAATCCGTGCAGATTCCCCAAAATTCAAAATCCAGGTCATCAAGATATGCAGCACGTCTTAATCGGGGGTTCTTTGCAGTGTGATCGTTTTCCAGATCAATTTCTTTGGAAGACTCTACGAGTTCGCGGGTCTTTTCAACAATACGGTCCGCAGCGGCGCGCAGGGGGGCTAACGCTTCAGTGTCAATCAACGTAGGAAAAACAAGATAACCCTGCTCGTAATAATGCTCGCGCTGGGCCTGATCAAGCACTGTCGGCGCCTTGGTATAAATTTCATCCAGTTTCATCGCTCCTCCTGGTGTCGCCCTGCTCTGAGAAACTGCCCGCGTAACTATTGCGTCCGCAAAGATCAGCACCGCGCATCAGATAGAGCGGCACCCTTTGGAAATTTCTCAACTCTTGCGCATCAAGCGACGGGTACAGGCTCGACGCGTTCTGCTCCTGCTCTATCTCCCTGTCATAGTAGGAACTCGTGGGCATGAATCTTAGGGTCATGCCGCGGCGCGGATGATCCGATAGATTCGGTTCAGACCCATGGACGAGATATACATCATGCAGGGAGATTTGCCCTGCTCGCATCACCATGTCCACCGCATCTGATTCTTCAAGCTCATTTTGAGTAAGTTCCTGATTCAACGCTAGACCGGAGGAATTGTTTGTCTGATGCTGCCGAACTCTCTTACCTTTATGCGACCCCGGGATAACCCGCAGACATCCGTTTTCGCGTGTCGCGTCATCAATAGCCATCCAGACCGTACAGGTTGCCAAAGGCCGCATTGCCCAGTACTCGCCGTCCTGATGCCAGGGGGTACGGGTGCCCACCCGGGCAGGTTTAGCGAAAAAACTCGAATTCCACAGCGCAAAATCGTTGCCAAGCACCTGTCCAACCATGTTCAGAATAGTCTCATCGCGAGCGAATTCCAGAAAATCGGGCTCCAGAGGGAGCAGGGCCGGGCAGTAATCCGAAAACGCCGGATAGCGCTCGATAAACCGGCTGTGCGCCGCACGAATTCTGGTCAAGGTGGTCTCGCTCAGCCGAAAATCCGGTATCACGAAACCGGCCTCGTGGTACTTCGCCAGTTGCGCGTCGGTAAGGAAAGAACCGTCCAAGAGCGTATTGGGACGAGGCGGCTTTAGCGACAGCCGGCGCTACAACAGATCCATCGTCAGCAGCCGGCCATAACCCATGATGGGTGCCGTGTAACCTGCGGTGCGTACGGCTTCCCAGAAGAGCGCCTGATTGGCACAAACCACGGGCTTATTCAGCATTCGTTCTATCTCCTCGACTACGTCCACGGCGCGGATGGCCGTACAAGAGATAAAGAGCGCGTCAGCATCCTCCCGATCTGCCTCCTTTGCTGCGCTGATGATGGCCTCCGGCGGAATACGCGCCATATCATTGTCATCAGCGAAATGGAAACTCGTTGTCGCAACGACGCGCGGCCCGTGTTCTTCGATGTAACCCACCAGAGACTCGTTGACGTCATCGGTGTAGGGCGTCAGCACCGCAATCTGCTCAGCATTGAACTGTCTGAGGGCTCTCAATCCAGCGGTAATCGGCGTGATAACCGGTATCCCCGGCCGAGCGGTGTGAATACTGTCAGCAACCGTGTCGTATCCCATGGCCGTGGTGCCCGAAGTACAACAATAGACCATCGCATCGAGTCGGCCAGCCGGAATAATCAGCGAAGCAGCATCCGCGAGCCGCGGACCCATTGTTCTCAAGTTCTCAACCGTGCAGGGATTGACGTTAAGCACTCGTGAAACAAAAACCGCAACCTCATCCCCCGGGCGCATATTTATAAAGTCACGCTCCACCACGTAATCGCTCGCCAGTGCGATCAATCCAATCCGGTGAGCGCCGGGTCCATTGTCAAGTGCCGTCTGTGCTTTAAGTGCCGAAGCAGCAAATGCCGAGGCAGGCTGTGTTGATGGAAATGAACTCATGATCGAATCCGGTGTGTACTATCCAAGAACCCGGGACAGATCCTCGCACAAGTCCTCAGGGTCTTCCAGTCCGACTGAAAGTCGGTACACCCCATCTCCAGCAAATTCCCGATAGGCTGCCAGTTGCTCACCTGAAAGGCCATAACTCGATGCCATCAGGTCATCCGTTCCCATCCAGCAGATCAAACTCCGATGGTGTCCAAGAGAAACTGCATAATGGATCACCTCAAGATTCGACATCATCTCCTGCGCAAGATCAGCGCCTTTATCGACCTGAAAGGACAGCATTCCAGAAAAATTGTCCATCTGCTTTTTTGCAAGATCGTGATGCGGATGACTGGCAAGGCCCGGATAGAGCACCTTCGTCACATTGGGATGCGCCTCAAGAAACTGTGCAACCGCCATCGCGTTGGCCTCATGCGCCTGCATACGTATCGGCAGCGTCGCCAGCCCCCGGTTAATCAGCCACGCATTGAAGGGGCTCATCACCCCACCGACATGAATCTGGCCATCCGTCTCAATGGCGCGCATATGCTCTTCTGAGGCCAGCACCGCACCGCCCATGGCATCCCCGTGACCGCAGCAGTACTTGGTCAGCGAATGAATAACGTAATCCGCGCCCAAGGTCATCGGGCGGGTTGCCATGGGAGAGGCAAAAGTCGAATCGATTGCCAATCGGGCGTCCCGCTGGTGAGCAATTTCGGCCACGGCAGCGATATCCGTGATCCGCATGGTCGGGTTGGCAGGCGTCTCTCCCCAGACCAACACCGTCTCAGGCGTTACCGCCTGCTCGAGTGCGCCAAGGTCCGAGAAATTCGCCGTCACCACCTCCACGCCCATGCGAGCGAGATCATTGCGGGCCAGTTCTGCTGTACCCGGATAGTTGGCGTCGCTCATGACGAGACGATCCCCTGACTTCAGTACACTGAAAAGCACAGCCGAGGTTGCCGCCATACCCGAAGCAAAACATCGGCATGCCGGGGCCTCCTCAAGTACCGCCATTTTGTCTTCCAACTGCTTAACCGTCGGGTTACGCCATCGACTGTAGATAAACGGGGCTTCTTCAGGAATATCGTAGGCGGAAAAACCCACTGGTTCATCGAGTACAAATGTGCTCGACATCACGATGTTGGGGGCAGATGCCCGGGTAACCGGATCTGGTGCCTCGCCCGCATGTACCGCCAGGGTACGGGTCTTTCTGTTTTTCTGATCGTGCTGTTGAGCCATGGTGATGCCTTTAATGAATAGTCAGTACTTCATAGATCGCTATTGTGAGCGATACGATGCCCACGTTAGAAGACCCGATGTCGCTTTTGCGCTAGTGAAACTCGCACACCGGATCACCGAGAATATCCATCAGAGGCTCGACCCCCAACCCGGGTTCTGACGGCGCAGTCATGTGGCCGTCTGCAACCTGCGGGCCGCCGTTAGCAATCGCGATGCTCGCGTATTCGTGGAATGCGGACGACTGAAAATGAAATGCCGGCGGTGTCGACTGCGCCAGGTGCGCAATCGCAGAGGTCGCAATTTCTCCTCCCCAACTGTCTTCGATGGTCATGACAATACCCAGATGAACACAAAGATCGCGCACTTGCCGCGCTCGGGTGAGACCTCCCATCCGGTTGATCTTGAGATTGATGAGATCCATCGCGTTGTCGTGGTATCCCCGCAACAGGATCGGTAATCCATCCATACACTCATCCAGAATGAATGGCAGATTGGTGTGTCGGCGTACCGCGAGACACTCCTCGTAACTGAGGCAGGGTTGCTCAATAAAGCAGGACAATTGCCGCTCGCGGAACATCTGCTGAACAGCACTAACGACGCGCAGGGCTTCATGCTGTTTCCATCCAGTGTTGGCATCCGCATCCACCACATCACCAGGCTGCATCTGGGCAAGCACTCGTTTGAAACGCTCTATATCGGTCTCAGGATGTTCTCCGACCTTGATCTGGAAATGATCAAACCCCAAGTCACGGTATTCAACAAAACGCTCTGCCATGAGTTCCGGATCGGCGCGCGCCACGACCTTGAAAAGCTTCACCCGCTCCTGGAGTTTGCCGCCCAGTAGCTGGTAGACCGGCATGCCTGTTGCCTTGCCCAGGATATCCCAGCATGCCATGTCGATTGCCGACTTGACGTAAGGATGGCCCTTGAGCAGCTCGTCCATTTTGAGATTGATCCTGTCGAGTTGAGTGGGATCCTCGCCAATGAGGGCGGGAGCGAGCACCGACACGCCAGTGCGTACTCCTTCCGCGTATGCCGCCAGATAAGACGGTCCCAACGGACAGCTTTCTCCCGCACCCGTTAAACCCTCATCGGTATCAATTAGAACTACTGTGCTATCGAAAGCCGAGAATGACTGTGTCGACCAGCTGTATGAACCCTCCTTCATCGGCAGGTCGACCTGAAATATGCGGATTCGGGAAATTTTCACTGTTTTATCCGTTTCAATGAGTTTAAGCGCGCAGCGCTCACGCTAAGCGTTATCCGTTACCGCGCTATGTTCAGCATGCCGAGCCGCAGCCTCAGACACGGCATCCGGATCAAGTTCAAATCCAAGACCCGGCGCGTCGAACAAACCGAGTTTAGCGTCCTTTAGCGAAAGATCCGGGCTGGCAATTACATCCGACGTAAGTAGGTGATTCATGTACTGATTGGCGTCGTCCAGGTTGGGAATCGCCAGCCCTGCCTGGTGTGCCGCACAGGTCGTGATACCGGTCTCGTACAAGCCATGAAGACAGATATTGAGCCCCCCTATCTTCGCGACGGCTGCTGCTTCCATAAGAGGGCCGATGCCACCCGTTTCATGCAGACCAAGAACGATGAGGTCCGCCGCCTGCATTTGTGTCACCTGGCAAACATCAACCGCATTGAATACGCATTGATCCGCCGCAATCGCAACAGGGCTTGCATCCTTTATCTGTTTAAGAGCGCTCAGGCTTCGATGATCACAAGGTTGTTCGATCATCTCGGGGTTAAACGCTTTCAGGCGCTCAATCATCCGGATTGCCGAAAGCGTATCCCAGGCTTCGTTTGGATCGAGGCGCAAACGGACGCCAGGACCCACCGCTTCGCGGACCTGTCTTACGATCTCAAAATCAAGTTCGTCACCGCGGCCCACCTTGCAGTAAATCGTGCGGTGACCCTGCTGCACCAGAGCCACGGCATCGTGGGCAAGGTCTTTGGGTTCAGAGCCCTGAATAAACCCGAAATACTCGACGTACCGCCGCTGTGCGCCGCCCAACAATTCATAAACTGGCCGATCAAGTGCTTTTCCCTGAAGATCCCAGAGCGCCATTTCCAGCCCGGCCAGCACCTGCCCACCAAAGCGCGGTGCACTGCAGTTTCCGCGAAACTGAAACAGGGACTGATAACAAAGCGTCATCAGACGCTCTCGATCAAAGACGGACTGTCCCAACAGATGTCTTGCCGCCTCTTCGACAAAGGCCTGAACGCCCTTTGCTGTAGGTGTTGCCAGACACTCCCCAAACCCCACGAATCCGTTTTCCGTGCGGATCTCGATCAATAACACCTCTGCCCCTCGCGTGACCCCCTGAGACCAGTAATAGGGCTGGGCATAGGGAACCAGTAGCGGTGTGGTCTCAATTGCCTTTATTTTCATATAGTTTCACGATTGAATTAGCGACTAAATACTGGCTTCACCCGTATCCTGCTCGCTCAGTCGCAATAGTTTATCGTTTCTCATGATTTCGAAAGTTGTACAGTTGCCGTCTGGCCGCCAAGGGCATTAGGATAGGGTGATCATATTTTCGGGAGTAAGTCCCGCGAAATGTGACGGATTTAAACAACCTGAAGGAGGATTGGATGAAACATTCAAAGATCGAACAGATGATTCATCAGGACACTGTCCTGAAACAGGCGCTCAGTGATCCGCGCGTCACGCGCCGTGACTTTCTCGCCTTTACTGGGGCGATGGGATTGTCCGCCACGATGGGTAGCGCGCTTTGGTCTGGCCGTGCACTTGCCGCCACACCAAAAAGAGGCGGTCATATGGTGTCCGGCCTAAACGATGCGAACACTGGCGATTCGCTCGACTGCGGCCTATTTAACGCCACGTACATGATCTGCGTTAGCCGCGCGTTCCGTGACAGCCTGGTGAATGTTGGCCAAGATAACAGCATGGAACCGGCGTTGGCTGAAAGCTGGGAAGCAAGTCCTGATGCGAAGGTATGGCGATTCAATATCCGCCAAGGTGTTGAGTTCCACAATGGCAAATCGCTGACAACCGATGACGTCGTTGCATCAATTAATAAGCATCGTGGTGAGGATTCAACCTCATATGCGAAAGGTGTTTTTTCCGGCATCTCGGATGTACGTGTTGACGGAAACGCCGTGATCGTTGAATTGGCAGACGGCAATGCCGACTGCCCTGCGCTCTTTACCGATTATCACTTCAATATCATGCCGTCAAAAGATGGTGTCGCTGAATCATTATCCGATGCAGGAACGGGACCTTACCTCCTGAAGGAATACAATCCGGGCGTAAAAACCGTTCTGGAGCGTAACCCCAACGCTTGGCACCCAGACGGTGGCGCCCTGGCTGACTCTCATGAAGTCATTGCGATCCTAGATGATACGGCCCGCCAAAGTGCGCTCATCAGTGGATCAGTAGATGTTATTAACCGACCCGCGCTGAAAGGTATTGCACGCCTTAAGAACGTTAAGGGTGTCAACATCGTCGATGTTGCGAGCAATCTCGCCTTCACTCACCCCATGCGGATGGATGTCACGCCTTTCGACAACATGGATTTCCGAACCGCGCTGAAACTTTCAACGCCTAGACAGGAATTTATCGACAAAGTCTTGTTTGGATACGGCGCGATGGGCAACGATCAGCCGTTGGGCCCTGGATTTGGGAGTTACGATGCCGACCTGAAAGTGGAATATGACCTGGACAAAGCAAAACACCACCTGAAAAAGTCTGGTCATGAGGGTGTCCAGATCGATCTAAGTGCATCGAACACCTCTTATGGTGGCGCTATGGATGCCGCTCAACTGTTCCAGCAGCATTGGGGCAAGATTGGAGTGAATCTCAACATCGTCCAGGAACCCCAGGACGGTTATTGGAACAACGTCTGGAACGTAAAGCCGTTCTGTACCTGCTATTGGGGCGCCAGACCGGTCGAAGACATGATCCTGTCGATCGCTTACCTCTCATCTTCTCCCTGGAACGATACAGTCATCAAGAACGCGCGGGTGGACGAACTCGTGGTCGCTGCTCGGGGTGAGTTGGATCAGGCCAAGCGCACCGCCATGTATCAGGAAGTGCAGCATATTATCTCCAAAGAAGGCGGAACTATTATTCCAGCGTTTGGTACCGACGTTGCTGCGACTCGAGATACGATTGGTGTCGGTGATCAGATCGGTGGTGGCTGGGAGATGGATGGAGGTCACTTCCTCAAAAGATGGTGGAAAGCGTGAGGGTTTTTCCCTGACTGACCAAATAAGCGGCCTTCGGGCCGCTTATTTTTTCACTCACCCCTTAACATGTTACCTCTTGATACCTGTTTATTGCTTGGTGTGGTACGTGCGGGTGAAGTAACCTCGATATGCAAGTTTGTTCTTTCTGCGTTACATTGATGTCAGTAACAGAGACGCTTAATTCACTGAACAGCAATGAATAGAATTCTTCTAATGGTGTTGCAACGCTTTGGCCTTGGGCTGCTAACACTATTTGTGGTGTCTATTATTATTTTCGTAGGAGTCGAATTTCTGCCAGGAGACATCGCAGAAGCTTTATTAGGCCAAGGCGCTAGTCCTGAAAATGTCGCCGCCTTGCGCCATGAATTGGGTCTGGATCGTCCTGCCCATATTCGCTACATCGACTGGTGGGCAGGTGTTATGCAAGGGGACCTCGGGACTTCTCTTGCCAACCGACGGGACATCGCAGAGTTAATTACCTTTAGGCTGTCGAATACTCTTTTTCTGGCCCTGACAGCAGCCGCTGTATCAGTTCCCCTCGCATTGATTTTTGGCGTTCTGGCAGCGCTTTATCGCAACAGCATCTACGACCGATCGGTGAACGTCGTTACGCTCGGTGCTGTATCGGCCCCTGAATTCCTCACAGCCTATGTGCTGATACTCTACTTCTCGGTAAAACTTGGCTGGTTTCCTAGTCTTTCTAATATAGACGCGAACACGTCGTTTATTGACAAACTCCATCAAGTGACGCTTCCCGCTGTCACACTGATGGGAGTCATTCTCGCCTACATGATGCGGATGGTTCGTGCCTCCATCATCAATTTGCTGGCGAGCGCGTACATCGAAATGGCGCACCTAAAAGGCATGCCAAAATTACGCGTTATTGTTAAGCATGCCTTGCCTAACGCATGGGCACCCATCGCCAACATCATTGCAATTAGTCTTGCCTATCTGGTCGTCGGGGTTGTTGTCGTCGAGGTAGTATTTATCTACCCCGGTCTTGGTCAGTTGATGGTCGACTCAGTTTCGAATCGTGACATCCCGGTTGTCCAGGCCTGCAGTATGATTTTTGCCGGTACCTACATTCTGCTGAATCTGACAGCCGATATTGTCTCAATCTGCACCAACCCCCGACTGCTGCACCCCAAATGACGGCTGAAGAAGCAACTCCGCTGGACCCGCCGATCAATCGGCCAAAACGTACGCGTCTGCAAGGTGTATTGCGGGAGGTCTTAAGGGCGCCGATTACGGCTAAATTCGGAATTCTGGTTATTCTCAGCTACGGCTTTGTGGCGATATTCGCCCCTATCCTGACGCCTTATGGTGAAACGGAGATTGTGGGTCCGGAGTTTGATGTCTGGGGTGAGAAATTTATTTTAGGGACAGATGGTTTAGGTCGAGACATGCTTACGCGGCTCTTGTTTGGGGCACGCAACACTGTCGGCATTGCCTTCATCACAACGGTTCTTGCATTTGTAATCGGCGGATTAACTGGCCTCTTTGCTGCTATCTATAGTGGATGGTTTGATCAGTTGGCCAGTCGCGTGGTCGATGTGCTGATGGCGATTCCCCAGCTTATTTTTGCCTTGATGCTGCTGACAATTTTTGGCACTTCGATTCCTACACTGATTATTGTGATCGCAACGCTTGATGCAACCCGAATCTTCCGCGTGACCCGGGCGGTCAGCCTGAACGTCGTTGTACTGGATTATTTCGAAGCAGCCCGACTGCGGGGCGAGCGAATGTTCTGGCTCTGTATCAGGGAAATTCTGCCCAACATCATGGCGCCGCTGATGGCTGAGTTTGGCCTGCGATTTTGCTTCGTCTTTCTGATGATTGCCGCGCTCAGTTTCCTTGGACTGGGGGTCCAGCCGCCCACGGCCGACTGGGGTTCGATGGTGCGCGAAAACGCCGTCCTAATCACTTATGGGGATATCACTCCAATTCTGCCGGCGATCGCGATTGCGATACTGACCCTCGGCGTCAACTTTCTCGTCGACTGGTTTTTACATAAATCCAGCGGCCTCAAGGACGGGCATTAACGGCGCTTCTTAGCGCGCGTTCTTATGACTAATCGACTACTCGAAATCCGCAATCTTGAGATCGATGGCGAAAGCGATGAGGTCTGGCATGAAATCATCAAGGGTCTTGATCTCGACCTCGACCGGGGAGAAGTGCTGGGGTTGATTGGCGAATCAGGTGCAGGCAAATCCACGCTGGGCCTTGCCGCAATGAATTTTGTCCGACCGGGATGCCGAATCCGTGGCGGCACGATCCGCTTCGACGGCCAGGAACTCACTGAACAGTCGGAGACGACCCTACGTAAACTGCGCGGTGTCCGTATCGCCTATGTCGCCCAGAGTGCAGCAGCATCTTTCAACCCGGCGCACCAACTGATCGATCAGTTCTCTGAGATACCCGTGGTGCACAACGTCAAAAACCGTCAAGAGGCGGAAGCCGACGCCAAAGACCTATACCGGCGGGTACTGCTTCCCGACCCCGAAGGTATCGGCTACCGCTATCCCCATCAGGTGTCCGGCGGACAACTGCAGCGGGCGATGACTGCCATGGCATTATCCTGCCGGCCCGATCTGATCATTTTTGATGAGCCGACCACTGCACTCGACGTGACGACCCAGATCGAAGTGCTCACAACCATCCGTGACATTGTCCGCGAGTTCAATACTGCTGCCATTTACATCTCTCATGATCTGGCTGTGGTGGCACAGATGGCTGACCGCATCATGGTATTGCGCTACGGAGAACTGGTCGAAGAGGCAACCACCCGAGACATGATGTCGAACCCCAAAATGGACTACACCAAATCATTGTGGGCAGTGCGGTCATTCAAGAAAGAGACAGAAACTGTCGGAACAGAGATCAATCCGGTAGTAAAGATCGATAACGTGACCGCGGGGTACGGGCAAGAAGATATTCTCAAGAACGTGACTTTTGAGATTCATCGCGGGCAGACGGTTGCCATCGTCGGGGAATCCGGAAGCGGCAAAAGCACGGCTGCCCGGGTCATCACCGGACTGCTGCCGCCACGGCTTGGCAACATTCAATTCAATGGCGAAGTTTTGCCTAAGAGTTTCAAAGCTCGAAACAAAGACCAGTTGCGTCACGTCCAGATGATCTACCAGATGGCTGATACCGCACTGAATCCTCGCCAGCGCATTCGCAATATCATCGGCAGACCGTTGAGCTTTTACCTCAACCTCCGCGGTCAGCAGAAAGAAGAGCGGATACGGGAACTGTTGTCCCTGATTGAACTGGAACCCGATTTATATATCGACCGATATCCCGACGAGCTCTCGGGCGGCCAGAAACAACGAGTCAGCATCGCACGGGCATTGGCAGCGGAGCCTGAATTCATTATCTGCGACGAGGTGACCTCTGCTCTTGATCAACTCGTTGCGGAAGGAATTCTGAGGCTGCTCGACCGGCTGCAACGGGAATTCAATCTCGCCTACATGTTTATCACCCACG
>Ga0114932_10003570_pt1 | contig 15113 bp, 11 predicted proteins | sample 2SBtaG_2_FD_87286 | JGI IMG/M metagenome (GOLD analysis project Ga0114932, IMG submission 87286) | Deep subsurface microbial communities from Kolumbo volcano to uncover new lineages of life (NeLLi) - 2SBTROV12_ACTIVE470 metaG | ecosystem: Environmental > Aquatic > Marine > Volcanic ...
AATCCATTCCGCTTGAAAAATTTTTCAACACGCCAACGGGCTCCTATTTTAAATAACCGGAGGTGAAATTATGGCTAAAGTGCCGGTTTTAAAAAACTACATTGATGGAAAGTGGAAATCATCCTCCAGTGGCGATACCTTTGACAATATCAACCCGGCAAATACTCGCGAGGTAGTAGGCCGGTTTCAGCAATCCACCTGTAAAGACGTTGACGAAGCAGTTGAGGCTGCCTCTGCTGCACTACCGAAATGGAAAAACACACCGGCACCTCAAAGAGGAGAAATCTTGTTCCGGGTCGCAGAGATGTTAGTGAAACGGAAGGAACAATTAGCGAAGGATATGACACGGGAGATGGGTAAAATCATCAAGGAAACCCGTGGTGATGTGCAGGAAGCGATCGATATGGCCTATTATACGGCAGGCGAAGGTCGACGACTGCTTGGAGAGACCGTCCCCTCTGAACTGAATAACAAGTTTAATATGTCAGTCCGTATGCCAGTTGGAGTCGTGGCTGCGATCACTCCATGGAACTTTCCCATGGCGATTCCCTCATGGAAGTTGATTCCCGCATTGGTGTGTGGCAATACAGTTGTAATTAAACCTGCCAGTGACACACCTCTTTCCACTCATAACCTTGTAAAAATATGTGAGGCAGCAGGTCTTCCTTCGGGAGTGCTGAATATGGTTTCGGGTTCAGGGGGAAATGTGGGAACTCCTCTAATGGATCATTCAAAGGTGAACCTGGTTTCTTTTACAGGGTCCACCGACACAGGAAGCATTGTTGCTGCACATTGCGCCAAACAGATGAAACAATATTCTCTGGAAATGGGCGGTAAAAATGCGATCATCGTAATGGATGATGCAGATTTGAACTTGGCTGTGGAAGGAGTTCTATGGGGAGCCTTTGGCACATCTGGACAACGGTGTACGGCATGCAGTCGCGTCATTGTTCACAAGAAAGTGATCAGGAAATTTTCTAATAGGCTTCTTCAGCGAATCAAAAAACTAAAAGTGGGTGATGGACTCAATGGGAAAATGGAAATGGGCCCACTTATTAATGAAGGACAACGACAAAGGGTTCATAACTATTGCAGGATCGGTGTAGAGGAAGGCGCAAAGCTTTTAGCAGGAGGCTCCTGTATTTCGGGAAAGGGTCTGAGTAAAGGATTCTTCTTTGAACCAACGTTATTTGCAGACGTGTCACCCAAAATGCGCATTGCACAGGAAGAGATTTTTGGTCCTGTCCTAAGCGTAATTTCCTGTAGAAACCTTGACCACGCAATTCAGATTACCAATGATTCAAAGTATGGATTGTCCTCGGCGATTTATACACAGGATGTCAATTGTGCGTTTAAAGCCATAGAAAACCTGGACACAGGAATTACTTATATTAATTCCTCCACCATTGGAGCGGAGATTCAACTCCCTTTTGGGGGGACCAAGGGTACGGGCAATGGACATCGCGAAGCGGGAACCGTTGCTTTAGAAACTTTTACAGAGTGGAAATCAGTATATATCGATTACAGCGGCACTTTGCAAAAAGCGCAAATCGACGAATGAATTGCGGTTGCTCAGTTTATGTTTAGAGGGATTCCTGTGGTGGGATCGATAATGATTCGTGTGAGGGTTTTATGACCACCGATCCATAAGGAGTGGTCTTTTGCTGCCTCGAGGCTGAAAATGAATTTTGATTCGAGTCCATTGATCCGCGCAAAGTTCTGAAACATTTTTCCATCAAACAAACTCAATCCATTGTTGGTACCTATCCATAATCCACCCGACCTGTCTTCTTCGAGCGCCAGAATGAAATTTCCCGGCAAACCGTCCTGAGTGGTGAAATTTCTAAAGGTAAAGCTTTTTGTGTCGAGCAGGCTCAATCCTCCTCCCCAGGTGCCAATCCACAACCGGTTTTTCCTGTCGAGATGCATGGAGACAATATAGTTGGGTTTGTAATCTGTGGTTTGAACATTTGGGATGGCAGGTGAAGCTTGGGTGGCGTGGTGTTGTCCTTGAAATAGAGACATGATAGCTTTGTTATCTTGTTTTACTTTTTCATAAGCGGCTCCGAGTCCGTGGGAGTGATTAAAATTTTTCCATTTTCCCTTATAAAATGTAGAAATTCCTGATTCGGTACCGAACCAGATGCGCCCCGATTTCTCTATTTCCACTGCATAAACCCAGTTGTCAATCAGGCCACCATTGGAATTTTCGACGGTGAGACTTTTCCAGACATCTTTAGATTTCCATTTTGAAAAGTTTGCTCCACTCCAAGTTGCCAGCCAAATATTGTCCTTTTCGAATTCAATGTCATAAATGAAAGCGTCGTTTATTCCATCAGGGGTATTTTGGTTTATCCAATTGGATCCATTGAAATGACTCAGTCCGCCCCCATAGGTGCCCACCCAAGGCAAGTTTTTTTTGTCGATGGCAATTGAGAAAATACCATTGCTCAGCAGTTTGTTTGTATTGTCATAGACTTGGATTTCTTCTTTTCCCTGAGTGTCATAGCGAAGCAGTCCATTGCTAGTGCCGATCCATAGGTATTTTCCGTTTTCTTTGAGAACTTTTATGTTCCTAGTATTTATAGTAAAAGTTTCTTTCTTTAAAATATGAGGGTAAGGTTCTCCCGATGTTTTCTTTGTAACTGGTTTTTCGAATGCTATAGCGCTTCCAACGAGCAAAATGGAATGGGTAAGAATGATGGCGATCCATCTTACCTGTTGCGAAAATGAGTAGAGTTTTGCTAGCATGATCGTTTTCTCAGGTCTCGAATAAGATTAAAAACTATACAACATTCATTCTGTGTTTGTCATTCCTTTGGGGATGCTGCGATTGCGATAAGAAAAGTGATGCCTCGTTTAAGGTTTCCGAAAAGGATCAAAAGGAAATGGTCCTGATTCCTGCGGGTGAATTTATTATGGGAACCAATAAGGTAGATAGTGAAGACACTCATAAGAAAATTGGTGCAGTAAAACCTCTTTATTTGGATCAGCATCCCGAGCGAAAGCCTTTTCTGGATGCGTATTACATTGATAAATATGAAGTGACCAATGAAGAGTACAGCCGTTTTTTAGAAGCGAATCAATTCACGGATCTGCCAGCTCATTGGCAGGAGGGAGTTTTTCCTGAAGGGGAGGGCAACCACCCGGTAACGCAGGTAACCTGGTGGGAAGCATGGTCTTATTGCCAGTGGAGCGATAAGCAGCTTCCTTCCGAAGAGCAGTGGGAAAAAGCCGCCAGAGGTCCTGATGGATTGCCCTATCCCTGGGGCCAGGAGTTTATTAAAGGTAAAGCCAATGTCGGGATAGAGGGGGATCGGAAAACGATGCCAGTCACATCCTACCCGGAAGATTCCAGTCCTTATAAAGTTATGGGTCTTTCAGGGAATGTTATGGAATGGACACTGGATTGGTACCTCCCGTACCCAGGAAATACTCGTAAAGAGTTTCGTTTTGGAAAAGTGTTTAAAGTTCTAAGGGGAAACGGTTTCCAAAAAGCGGGTCATTACTTCCTGGAGGCTTACCGCTATTCTTTTTCAAGGACGGAGGCAAACCCCAATGATTTTTTCGAAAATGTAGGTTTTCGATGTGTTGCTGATAGGTAAGGTTAAATCTATACTATAAAGATTTATTATTTAGAGGAGAATGGTTTTGTATTAATAATGGAATCATAATAGTTAATATAAACTTCCATGATACAATTTGTATTCAGTGATAATGTATTTTTGTGATAGTTGTTCATCAAAGCACCCTCTATTAATCAAGGATTGTATAAAACATGCCCAAGATCAATCGTAAGGCCAGTATAAAAATTGATGACTTGAACATGGTCTCAGCCACCCAGGCTAAAAACAAGTTTGGAGACCTGCTGCACCAAGTTTGTTATGAAAAAAATCCAGTCTTAATTGAAAAAAATGGTCGCCCTATGGCCGTTATACTTGATATCGATCTTTATCAGGAGTTAAAGAGAGAGAAAAACTCAGGAAAAGATTGATTATGTTTTTAGGTGTTTTTTCAATTTAAAAAGATTGTTTTCCCCCCTTTTATCAAAAATTCATATTTAATCATCAAAAGAAATTGCATAAAATATTGAAAAATATGGATTTAAAAAATATTTTATTTTTTTCTGAAAAGTGTTGACAAACCGCCTCTTTGAATGTACATTATGACTAACTTAGCTATTTTAGCTAATACAGCTCAGCGCAAAATATAACAGAAATCTCGGGTTGTTTGGAATTAACAGGGAAATAAAATAATAATTATAACGAAAGGGGAGACTCACAATGGCTACCATCAATATTAATGACTTGGCCGCACCAGAACAAGAACTTTCAAAAGACGAAATGGACGCAATTACCGGTGGTTACAGATTCCGCCAGGTTCGCTATGGTTATAGAACCGTTCGAAGGGTGGTTCGCAGACGAATCCGGGTTCGATATGTGAGATATGGTTATGCCCGCCGTGTTCGCTTTACAGGCTGGCGCCGAGGTTAAGATTTTACGATGTAAAAAGGCGTGGGGAAAATTTTCCCCGCGCCTTTTTTATTTTAATCCCAACAACATATTCAGCCTGCCTCAACGCCCCTCATCTCCAAATGGCAATATTGCTTCCTGGGTTTCCATTGCTTTTCTAAAAATTTTCTTCGCGTCTTCTTCCTTGGACATTTTAAATAATGTATACCCCAAAAGGCGATAAGCCTGATCCGAGGATGGGTCAATTTCAACGGCCTTTTCAAATATTTCCTTTGCTTCCTTAAGTCGCTCTTGACTCAATAAGATTTTTCCCAAGTGTATTTGGGCTTCATTGAAGTCTTTGTCGAGAAGAGTCGCTTGTCGGAAATGTTTTTCCGCCGATTGCATATCCCCTATCATTTGAAAAGTAACACCTAATAGATCAAATGCATCTGCGAATTTTGGATCGAGTAAAACGGTTTTATTCAAATGGTGATTAGCTTTTTCAGGCTGTCCCATTTCAAGCAATGCTGCACCTGCTTGAAAGTGAGCATCTGCAAATTGGTCATCAATTTTCAAAGCCCGTTCATACCACTTTAGTGCTGTCTCGGGAAACCCTAGCTCTGTTTGAACAAGGCCCAAATGAAAAGGTGCTGGCGCAAAATCAGGATTTCTTGCCATAACAGATTTAAATGCCTTGATTGCTTCTCCAAAATTTCCTTGTTCTTGATAGTCCAGACCCTGGTCTAATATTTTAAACTTTTCCTGCTGGCCTTTTGCTGGATTGTTGCTTTGTTGGATTATTGAAGTTTCCGAAACACAGGGAATGTACAACACGATTAAAAATACAAACCAGAAGAAAAAACTTTGAAAGAGTTTCATGGCTCAAGCCCGTGTTAAATAAAAAAAGGCCCCTGATAGATTCAGGGGCCTTTAATTATGTTTGAATATGAAATGGACTAAAGAAAATCCAGCTGTATCGTGCTGTTTTCACTTTTCTCAGACAGGTAATCCTGCATCAGCGCTTCTTTGATGGTTTCCTTAGTATTATCGTCGAGTTCTGCCTTGTAATATGCATCTACTTTTACAATATAAAAATTATTGCCTACTTTGACCGGACCCTTTAGGCCTGTATTTCCTGAAAAAATTTCTACTTCCAGGGCATCGTCGACATTTTCCCTGAACACAACTCCCAGGCTTCCACCCTTACCGCGACTATCCTGATCTGTTGAGTGTTTGGCAGCCAGAGTTGCAAACTCTTCTTCCCCTTCTTCAATCTGATTCATCAATTCCTTGGCAAGCCCCTCATCATTAAGTACGATTACAGAAGCCACTGCGCGATCAAAAGAGGTCATGCTTTCAGCAAAATGCTTGTTTACAGCCTGTTCTGTTCCCAGCTTATCTCTAATACCATCTTTGAGAAGCTCAATATGAACCTTGCGTTCAAATTCATCCAAAGATAAATTTTCTGACTCTAACCATTCTTCGGTTTCTTTTTTGGTTAAAAGGCCTTTTTCATTTCTATAGGCATTTGCCGCTTCTTGTAATTGGTCAGAGGTGACAGAAACTTCCAGGCCCTCTGCTGCTTGTTCAACAAGCTTGCTTTCGATTAAAAGATCGGTGACGCTCATTTCGTCAATCGATTTAATGGTAAAAGAAAGGTCAGCAAGTGTTAAGTCTTCATCATTTACTTTTCCAATTTTGGTGCCCGCTAGATCAGACATAATTTCCCCTCCCCAAAAGGATTGATATTGGCATACCTATTCTGTTAATGAATTTTGAACTGATTAAACCTTAACTTTTAAACAACATCAACCTTTTTTTAAAGCTCTAAAGGGTTTCAGCATGCTATCAATCATGGTGACTTGTTCGACAATGATTTCAGCCGTTAAGGACATCCCAGTGATCAGACTGTAGTTTTGATCGCCTTTCGTTACAAAATCTTTTTCCAAAGAAATTTTTCCCTCGTAAAATGATCCACGTTTATCCCGTTTGGCGCCGGGAGAAATCATTTCCAGCTTTCCCTTCACGACCCCATATTTTTGAAAGGGGAAGGAATCCATTTTAACCTTTACTGGAAGCCCCGTTTTAACCTTCCCCCGGCTTCTATTCGGTATTCTGACCTTTGCCATCAAAGGTTGGCCGGAAAGGATCACCGAAAAAATAGTTTCACCTGCGCGAACTACTTCACCTGCGCCCTTGGGTTTTACATAACTCACTACGCCATCGGTTGGTGATTTGAGCATCGCAAAATTCTTTTGAAGATCAAATATCTTCATATCGGCTTCCATTTGATTTAAACCACCGGCTATTGCCTTGATTCTGTTTTTAGCACCTAGAATGGCCTGCTTAAAACTGATAATTGCCTGCGAGTAAGTATTCTGAGCCTCCTGCCATGTCACATTATTTTTTTCAATCCCCACCCCTGATTTGATCTTCTGAGAAGAAATTTCGCTCTCCGCCTGACTGATCTCTCCGCGCAGACCGTTTCTCTTTGTAATGGTTTCATCGTATTTTCTTTGTCGTTCTATGAGTTTGATTTTGTCTGGAGTGGCTTCTTTCATGTTATTTTTCGCTAGATTCAAATTAAGATCAGCTTGAGTCAGTTTATTTTTCTTTTGTCCAAGGGTGGATTCTTTTTGCTCGATAGAAGCTTTCAAAGTCTCGATTTCATTCATCAAAGAACGAGCCTTTTCAAATCCTTCATCGTATTTTCTCTGGGTTTCAAGTAGTTTGATTTTGTCAGTAGTTTTGTTGACTTTGGCCTGTTTACTGAATACCATTTCCTCTTCAATACGGCCAATATCAGCTTGCGCTTCTTTTAACTTCTCAAGAGTATGGTTTTTTTGTGATTGAAGTTTTTCTAATTCACCTTTGGCTGTTTGGGCCTTGTCCTTGCCGCCATCATATTTTCTTTGCATTTCCAGAAATTTGAGGCGGTCAGTCAAGCCTTCCTCAACCATTTGAGTATACATTTTGGCTTCTTCTTCAAATCGCTTCAGATCTAATTCTGCTCTTTTAAGGTTGTCCTGTTTATTTTTTATTTCAGCACTATTTGTCCTAAGATTGCCTTTAAGCTCCACTATTTTAAGCTTTGCCTCTTGATATTTCTTTTGTGTTTCCAAGAGTTTCAGGGTGTCACTTTTTCCTGTTGCAAAGTTATCTTTGGAAATATCAAGTTCCACTTTTAGCCTGTCCAGATTTTTCTGGGCATTTTCTTTGTTTTGTTCTTTTGTTTTGATTACTCTTTTTGTTTTTTGAATCTCATTTTCCAGGCTTTGGATTTGAGTTGATATTTCATCGTATTTTGTTTGGGCCTCTGCCAGCTTTGTTTTGGAATCGGTTTTTTGTTCAAAGCGCATAGTAAAAATATCTAATTCTTCTTTAGCCCTTAGAATATCTCTTTCAGCTTCCTGTAATTTTAAATTCTTTAATTCCAGGTCTTTCTTTTTAGCTTCTAAAGAACTTTTTTGAACGGCCTGCTCTTTAGGGAAAAAGCTCTGGCTTTGAATTTTTGCTTTTTTGAAAGCAGATATGGCGCTATTAAAAGCGGTGATAGGCCGGGCATGCCGTTCATCACAGAGCAAGGAAAGGTTTTGTAAAACGTTCCTTTCAAGGGTATTGGTTTCTTCAAAGGACGCATCGGCTAAATAAAGAAGATCAAGAGCTTTTTCTTCACATGCTTTTTTCGTAACTAGGTTGTCATAAGCCTTCTTTTGCTTTTGAGTATTGATCTTTTCCTTAGACGTATCCAATTGTGCCAGAATCTGGCCTTTTTTAACGGATTCTCCTTCTTTAACTAAAACGGTGCGCACCACTCCTTTGATACCCACCTGGACTATTTGCGCATCACCTTTTCGTATCAACTGACCCGTGGCTTTGATTACGACATCTTTTTTCCCCCAATAAGCCCAACCTATGCCCACTGCAATTCCAACAATAACGATATACAATAACGCTCTTGCGAGATAAGAGGGCATATTGAGCAGTTCCTCGGATTTAGGGGAATATGCCTCGTCATCTTCTGTAGGCCTTGCATGCTGATTGCCCGTTGGGTTTGAACCCTCTAATTTTTCTTCATCTGCTGCCATAAATTCAATGCTCGTTTGAAAACGTTAAGAAACCGTCATAATTCCAGCGATGCGCTATTGAGAAAATAGTACAATCCTTTTGAACTCATCAGTTCATCGTGTGTGCCTGTTTCTACCACCAGCCCTTTATCTAAAACCACAATCATGTCGGCATTTCGAACTGTGGACAAGCGATGGGCAATTGCAAAAGAGGTGCGATTTTGCATGATCGACCCCAAATTCTTTTGAATGGCTCTTTCAGATTCATTGTCTAACGCACTGGTTGCTTCATCAAATATTAAAATTTTTGGATTTTTTATCAGTGCCCTGGCAATGGCGACACGCTGTCTTTGTCCGCCTGAGAGGTTGGAGCCTCGTTCTCCTACATCGGTGTTGTAGCCGGAGGGCATCCCGCTAATAAAATCATGTGCCGCAGCCATGGTGGCCGCTTCAACGATTGAATTGAAGGGGAGGTCTGGCACCCCAAGAGCGATATTGTCTCGAACCGAGCCCTGGAACAGAAAATTTTCCTGAAGAACAACCCCTGTTTGTCGACGCAGAGATTCTACATTTACATTTGCTATGTCGACTCCGTCAACTAAAATCCTTCCTGAATTGGGCTGGTAGAAATTTAACAGTAAATTTATTAATGTTGTTTTTCCGCTACCACTGCGGCCTACGAGAGCAATCATTTGGCCTGGCAATGCCTCAAAGCTGACATTGCGTAAAATCATTTGTTCTCCTTCACCAAAACTAAATGAAACATTATCGAAGACGATATGGCCTTGAATTGTTGAGGGAAGGTAGACTTTTGTGTCGTCTGCGGGATTGGATTCAGGGTCAATATCAAAAACATCTCCAATCCGCTCCACAGATATGAGGGCTTCTATAATGTCATTCCATTGCTCAACTAGTTTGCTGACCGGCCCCAGAACCTGTCCAGCAAGTGCGTTGAATGCCATCAATTGCCCGATGGACATTTCATTTGCCATGACCAGCGTGGCTCCATACCAAAGAAGGGCAATTGTAAACACATCTTCGAAGAATTCTGCGAGTCCATCGGCACCTACGTCCACCATGGCAAACCGAAATCTTGTTTTGAGTGATTTGACAAAGAGACCTTCCCATTTCCACCGGTTTAAAACTTCTGCGCCTTGCGATTTAATGGTCTGCACTCCCGTGATCGATTCCACCATATGGGATTGCGTATTGGCCTCACGCTGGAAAGATTCTCGACTTAACCTTTGAAATATAGGAATGAAAAAATAGGTGATACAAAAAAACACGGGAACAGCCAACATGACTAGCATTGCAAGCTTGGAATTGTAGTAAAAGATCAATGCCATATAGACAAAAATCATCGTCACATCGATGAACATGCTGATTGTAGTACCCGATAAAAGCTCCTTAACTTTATCGTTCTCTTCAAAACGAGCCATGATATCTCCCACTTTCCGCGTGGAAAAAAATCTCATCGGAAGTGCCAGGACTTGTTTGTAGAAATTGGTCAACATCGTCAGCTCAATTTTGTTCCCTGTATGTGTGATCAAATAAGTACGCAAACTATCTACAAGGACATTAAATATAGCTATGATCAACATGCCTGCAAGAATGGTATTCAGCAAAGTAACGTTCTGGTGGACGACTACTTCATCGACTATGGTTTGAATGAATATGGGACTGGCCAGCCCCAATATGCTGGTGAGAACAGAGCACATCAGAATTTCCAGAAGAAGAACCCTATATTTGAGAACAATGGGCACAAACCGCATCAAGGAAGTCTTTTTCTCTTCTATGTTCTCAATATTGGCCGTGGCTTCTAGAATTAAAATCAGTCCGTTCCATCCTTCTTCGAATTCGGCTCGGGTGTACCATCTCAAACCTATGGCAGGGTCAGCAATTAGAATTCGATCTTTTTCAACTTTGTAGACAACGATATAGTGGTATCCCATCCAATGAGCAATGGCGGGGAGATTGCTGCGCATCAGATTTTCATAAGTCGTTCTTACCGCCCGAGTATTAAAACCTAACTGCTCTCCGGCTTTTGCCATGCTGAGTAAGCTTGCGCCTTCTTGTGAGACATTGGCAAGATCTCGCATCCGGGTGATGCTGACATTTTTTTCATAATACTTACATATCATTCCAAGGCAGGCAGCTCCACAATCCATTTCTTCGTATTGTTCTATGAAGGGATACCTTTTGCCTTTGAATATCTTTCTTAATAGTCCAGTGGGAGCATATTGGTAAGGATCTCTGAGCACCCTTTTAGTTTGCTCTTCATCTTGAACGGGCGCGGGTGGGGGAGGGGGAGGGGCAGATTTTACGACATCAAAACCCAAGTCCTCGGGAGCCAGGTCCATATTGTAAAGAGAAATGACATTGAATATTTTTTCTTTTAATTTTTCAGATTTCGAAAGTAATTTGTCAAACCTTTCCTTGGAGAGCTTGCAAACGGTGAGATTGCCTTTAGCTCTAATACTTGCTGCGCGAACCTTATTGGTGAGAAGAGCTAATTCACCGAAGAATCTCCCTTCACTCAGGGTTGCAACGATTTCTTCCTCACCCTCCTTTTCCTTAACAACCTCGACTTTTCCATCAATAATGATATAAAAATTGTCTGGCTCATCTCCTTCATAAAAAATGTATTGGCCATCCACATAGTCACTTTTTTCCAAATAGCCGAGCCAAGTCTTTAGCTCTTTTGCAGTCATCGCAGAAAAAAGCGTGAATTGTCTCAAAAAGTTATTCAGACCCGTATGAGACATGTAGTTATTTAAATAGCTTTTTACCTCTGCATTGGATTCAACAATGGTTGTAAAATCTTCTTTCATCAGTTTTGCAACCATCAGGTCTGATGAGGCCCTAATTGAAGCCGAGCGATTTTCATCTTTTAATAAGGCCTGTTCTCCAAATATATCTCCTCTTTTTAATGTGGCCAGGGTTAACTCATTTCCCTGGTAGTCCTCTCCAAGAACTCTGGCACTTCCGGTAAGAATCAGATACATCGAATCGGCAGGGTCGCCTTTTTTTATGACCATCTTTCCGAGATCGAAGTTTTCCAGGTTGAATTTGTCAAGCATTTGCTCCAATAGCTCTCCTTCCAGCATGGAAAATAAGGGGCTTTCACTTAACAGTGGTCTGACTTGTTCTTTAATCATCGAAATATGACCATTAAATTCTTGTTACAAAATTATTAGTAAAAAAATTTTATTTTTCAAAGTTTTTCTTAATATCTGGGATGCCGATATTAAGAACCGGCTCAAACAAGCCTTGCTTCAAGTACAGGTCTGTTAGAGATTTTTGATAATTAATTTCGCTTTGAAGCAAGCTCAACTGTTGATTAGTTAGTGTGTTTTGGGCATCGAGTATATCCCTAATTAAATTGAGGCCAAAGCGTAATTTTTTTTCTTCAGCTTGAAGTTTTTTCTTCTCAAGCCGCGTGCTTTCTTTGGCGGCAAGATAAAGCTTGTAGTTTTTATCAACCGTAGTGAGAGCCAAACTTATATCAGCAAAAATTTCCTGCTTTTTTTTCCGGATATTGATATCCGTTTGTTGTAATTCAAGTTTTTTGGTCACCAAGTCGCTCTTCGCACTTCTATTGTATATAGGATAGCTGACCTCAAGTTTTACTTCATGTTGCCCCCGATCACCCCTCTCTACCGGAGGAAGACTCTTTCCAAAAGCATTCTTCTTGCTGATCCAACCCAAGTTGCCGGATAAGGATAAGTCGGGTAATAACTGGTTTTCGTTGAAACGCAAATCCATCATTCGGGATTCCCGAGTCAAGATTAGCTTATTTAAGTCGGGGCGATTTCTAATCGCCTTTTCCAGGAACTTATCTCGGTTTACTTGAATATTGTCCACTTGAGGTAAATCCAGAGGGAGGACTTGATAGGTCTTGCCATGAAAGTTAAATGGAAGATTTAAGGCTTTTTTAAAGTTTATTTCCGCTTGAATCAGCTGGCGCTCTGCACTAATGATGTCAGATCTTTTTGCTGCCATATCGGCTTCGATAGTTGTCAATTGAAGTGGGGCTAGAGCGCCAATCTCGACTTCGCGCTTTTTACGTTTGTATAAGTTTTCATTTAGTTTTAATGATTGTTGTCTGACTTTTAAATTTGCGATGTTAAATTGCAAATCCCAATAGGTGTTTTGGATATTTGCTACTACCTGAATGGCCCGGTTTACAAAATCGGTAACACTTTGTTTTCGTTGATTTTTGGCGAGATTGATTTTTGTGGTGTTGATATCTATTCCAAAGTTTCTCAACAGACTTTGTTTGGCTTCCAAAATTATGTCTGAACTGAAAATTTCATCACTATCTCCACTTTGGGGTTTGGTTTGAGCTCTGGCCCAATCATATTTTAGGGTAAGTGTAGTCCCTGGGTAATATTTTTGAGTAACCTGAGAGGCTAGAGTGTGGTTGATGGTGGTCGTAGCAGTGTCAACAGCGAAGGAAGATGTGTCTTTCGTTGTGTTGGCATCCTGTTTTAAACTGCTGGTTATTGTCGGATCAAAATCTGAAAGCTGTTTGGAAATAGCTGCCGATTGAATTTGTGGATTAATGAATTCAACGCTTAGATCAAAGTCTCTTTGTAATCCAATTATCGTTGCCTCTTTTCGCGTGAGGCGAAAAATTAAGTTTTCGTCAGCCTCTTTAGTTATCGTTATATCGGGAGAGTCTAGAATATCCATACCTTCTTGATGAACCACAAAACGATCTTCATCGATGGATTTTCCCTCTGGAATAGTTTCTTCTAAAGGTTTGTAGGTTTTAATTTCTCCAACCTCTTCTGGAATTTTGAGTGGTTCTTCCTTGTCCCGGAGCTTTGCCCAGGCCTTTTCACGGAGGTTTGCCCAGCGCCTTTCAGTCCAAATCAAATTTCGCTTGGCTCTAGTAGTGGAGTGAATTTTTATAGATTTCTTAAAAGCTCTAATTGCCAGCTTTAAGCTGTTGTTGTATATATGGGCAACACCCATATTATTATATGCTGCAAATGATTGTGAATGCTTTTCCAAGTATGACTCCCAGGTTTCTATGGCTTGTTTTGGGTTTTTTTTGGAGTTTTGCAAAGCCTGAGAAAAAAGAGCTTGGTCCTCTTCATTCATATCGGCTAGCTCTTCATCGGAAAAAACAGGGGATTTTTTAGTGCCAGTCGCACAAGACGACAGACAAAAAATCAGGAGTGCCGCGATTATTAATCGAAAACCAAAAAGGTTGGTGAAATTCATCTCTTAAATGAAATTCAAATTTTTATAAACGGTTTTAATAAAGATTTGGCTAAGACAAAGTAAATTAAAGGTGGAAGGTAAAAAATTATATTTACTTAAACATTTACTTGAACTAAGAAGATTTAAAATTGCGTATATTCCTTCAGTTTAATAATTTTTCTTTGGCAATTTTATATATAACCTTAGCTAATCACAACCCCAATATTTTGATAATTTTTTATTATAAATTTTAAATCAACTATGAAACCGCCGCTATCTACGTAAGTATTTGTTCTAAAACAGAATCCTCCCAATAAATCAGGATGGTTTTCTTAAGTGTTGATTAATGTTATGATGCAAAAAAAAATGGTAATTTATATTTATCGGCCATCCTTATGAAGATGGTCATTTTTTTTGCAGCCAAATCATTGAAAGGGTGAGGGTATGAGATGGTCTAAAGGTTTTGTTTTCACAGTCTTGATTTCGGCGCTGGGTTTATCGTCCCAATCTTTAGAAGCTGCGGGTGCAAAAAATGGTGATAAGGTGACCCTTGAATATACGGGGACGTTGAGTGATGGAACCGTGTTTGATTCTTCCAGTAAACATAATACTCCTTTGGAGTTTGAAGTTGGTGGAGGTGGTGTGATAGCTGGATTCGACAAAGCCGTTAAAGGCATGAAAGTAGGAGAGGAGAAAAAATTCACCGTCCAACCCGCAGAAGCTTATGGTGAATCCGACCCAAAACTGGTTAAAAAGGTTCCCAGAAAAGAAATCCCCAAGGGCAAGGAGCCACAGGTAGGGATGAGTCTATTTTTTAGAACTCCTGAGGGAAGACAGGGGAAAGCATTGATCACTAAGGTCACTTCCGAATTCATCACACTCGATCTAAACCATGCCCTTGCTGGTAAGGCTTTGACCTTCCAGATTAAGGTAATGCAAATATCTAATTAATTTTATTGATTTTTAAAGCGATGCGTGCGGCATTGTTTTTTTGAAAGGAAGATCCATGATTAAGAAAAATTCTGTTGTTAGCTTGAGTTATTGCCTGAAAAATTCAAAGGGTGAAGAGCTTGACCGGGCGGATAAAAATCAACCGTTTGCTTATCTCCATGGAGTGGGGCAGATGGTTCCGGGCCTGGAAAAAGAATTGGAAGGGTTGGCAGTAGGAGACAAAAAGGATGTCACGGTTTCTCCTTCTGAAGGTTACGGTGATTTGAATCCCCAGTTGAAGATTGAAGTTGATCGTGCGAATTTTCCGAAGGAGGCAGATATACAGCCCGGAATGCAATTTGAAGGGCAAGGGGATGGTGGTACTCGCACTGTTTTTACGGTAAAGGCAGTAGTGGGAGATAAAATTCAGGTAGATGGAAATCATCCGTTG
>Ga0114932_10003572_pt1 | contig 15102 bp, 20 predicted proteins | sample 2SBtaG_2_FD_87286 | JGI IMG/M metagenome (GOLD analysis project Ga0114932, IMG submission 87286) | Deep subsurface microbial communities from Kolumbo volcano to uncover new lineages of life (NeLLi) - 2SBTROV12_ACTIVE470 metaG | ecosystem: Environmental > Aquatic > Marine > Volcanic ...
AAATTTAGATTGTGTGGTAGAATTTGGATGCGGCACTGGTCATAATCTTAAAACTATTCAAAATCTCTTACCTGATATCAAAGTCGCTGGTTCAGACTTTACTAATTCTTCTTTAACTATACTGGATAGTATAGGGATTGAAGGCTTTTTCTTTGATATGATTAAAGATAGTTTTGATAAAATACCTGAGGGGTTGCGAACTTCTTCAAACATTGGAGTTCTTACCATGGGATCAATGGAACAAATAGGAGATGAGTGGAATAATTTTTTCAATGTTATTTCAGAACTTCAACCTACTGTATGTGCTCATGTAGAACCTTTAGTAGAGTTGTATGACGAGAAAAATCCTATTGATGATTTAGCAATTCAATATCACCATGGACGCGGCTACTTAAAAGGATTCTTGCCCTTTTTACAGGACAGTAATCTTATTCATTTATGTGAAAGAACTACTTTTGGCAATTGTTTCAATGAAGGATATATGGTGGTGATATGGAAACCGTAATTCGCAACAGGCACGAGAGACTTTTGAGTCTTTGCAATACAGATGTTGTAGATACTGAAAATATGCTCTGTTCTTACAAAATTAAATTAGCAATTCTAGGGAAACTTCAGTCATCGGTCAAAAACTATATCATAGATTGTCTCTCTGAATTTTTTCCTAAAAGATACTTTATGCAAAATGGCTACATAGAAGATGTAGTAGAACACCACTCTTCATCTATTAAAGAGCTTCCTAACATTACTCCTAATGGTCTAGTTCTCCCTAAGCTTGACGTATTATGGAGTTATAATAATATGCTCAAGGCTGTCGTGGCGTTGGTTAAATCACTAGGACTTCATGAGTCTTGCGAATCAGCTAATATGCCCATTAATGTTAGATTAAAGTGGGGAATGCCACCTCTTGAAATTAGAGAACGACCTTATGCGTCTGTGAAATGGCATTCCGATATATGGGCTGGTGAGTGTGCTCAAAGTGTAATGTTACACATTCCTCTTTTTGGAGATTTTGTCAACAATGGAATTAATTTTGCAGAAACACCTTCAGAATTTTACCCAGACTATACACGAGCCTTAACAAATTTCGATGATGGTCAACCAGCAGTAGAAAATAGAAGAGAGTATAATAATCTTGTGATGGAAGTTGGGAAGGCATATTTAGTAGATTCTTTTCTACTCCATCGTACCGCGTGGGGGAATCCTTCTTTTAGAGGTATTGTTAGTTTTCCTTTAAAACCTCATAAGAAATTAGATTCCGACATCTATATCAATGATGCCCGTACTGACAATCTTGTTCCTATGAAAGAATGGGTTGGGTTTGGTAAGGAGTCTGTTGTTACTACTCTCAAACCTCTAGAAAAATATACGGGAGAAGATATTGCTAAGTCTAGCTATGCCGACACCTACAACTTCATGTCAATAAAATGAATATTATAAGCTACGATAAATATTTCGAGGAACGAGGAAATCAGTTTACGATATATAACGATAAAGATCTAGAAATAGATTTTGTTCAAGACAAAGTGTCAAAATCTCATCAAGGAGTTATTAGAGGTTTTCATGGAGATACTAAAACATGGAAGCTTATCACTTGCCTTCAAGGTAAAATAAAACTAATTACTTACAACGTAGACACCGATGCTAAAGACGAGTATGTGCTGGATGGGGATGATCGTTTTCAGGAGTGTGTTCTGGTTCCTCCTCGCTTTTTAAATGCACATCAATGCCTCTCTTCTACATGTATTTTTTTCTATAAGTGGAGCGAGTATTACACCAGCGCTGAACAACAATGGAGTGTAGTTTATAATGATTTAGACATTAATCCATCATGGGATATGAATATTGGTGGTATAATCTCAGATAGGGATAGGACTTCTCAAACTTTGAAGCAACTTAAGGATAAGGTTTGTGGAAGATAAAAGTTTCAATAAAATATTTGGAATAGGTTATCAAAAAACTGGAACAAAAAGTTTACATGTATACATAGAATCGTTAGGATTTGATATGTTACATGACATACATTCTCTTGCTCCTGAAGTTTATACTAATGGTGATTTTAAAGGAGCTATAGACGATTATGACGGTATAATAAACATGTATCATTCTCTTTTCATTGAAATGGACCAGCAGTACCCCAATAGTAAATTCATACTCACGACTAGAGACAATGATATGTGGTGGAGAAGTGTAAGGGAATGGAGAAGTGCAGATTACGAAAATTGTGGCCCTGTAGGTCTTACAGAACTAGAGACTGCTGGATATAGAGGAATGTATAAGTCTTTTTTACCTACGGAAAATGCGGCAAAGTGGCATAAGCTTTTCCATGAAAATAATGTTATTGATTATTTTGAGAAAATGAATAAGGTAGATAATCTATTAGTATTAGATGTGGATGAGGAAAATAGTATAAAAGCAAACAGAGTTTCTGAATTTTTAGATTGTGATACTATTAATGTATACGAACACCATAACAATTCTTTTAAAGCTCGATAACCCATAGTAATAAAAAGAAAAATATTATGAGTAAACTAGACCTGTTAGTCATTGCTCCTTCTGCGCGAGGACTGTATCAAGATCTTGCTAAGGATTTCTCCGCGAAAGAACCCAACATTTGGGCTGGCCTCTTAGCTAATGCGGTACGCTGGTGGAGTTATGATGTCGCTATCTATGATATGGAGATTGAGTGTCCAGACGCCAATACTTTTTATAAAGTCGTAGAAGAATATGATCCTAAAGTCGTACTATTTGTAGTAACTGGTCAGAACCCTAACGCCTCAACAGCGGCCATGGCAGGTGCTACGGCATCATCTGCTATAATTGGATCAATGCCATGGACTTCGACAAGTGTTCCATGGAAAATAGCTTTTGTGGGACCTCACGTAAATGCTCTTCCGATACAAACTTTAGAAGCTCATCCTGAAATTGACATAGTGTTTACTAATGAGGGAGTTTATGCATTAAAAAATGTACTTGAAACACACATAAGTGATCTAGATTTAAAGGATGTTAAAGGAATAGCTTATAGAGACTCCAGCGGAGATATAAGAATAAATCCTCCAGAAAAAATTGTTCCTCAGGAAAGTTTGGAGCACGATTTACCCGGAGTTGCGTATGATCTAATGCCTAGTCTAGATAACTACAGAACGAGTAGCTGGCACGCCAACTATCATGACGCAGACAGAAGTCCCTTCGCCAGCATTTATACTTCTCTGGGATGTATATTTCAATGTGAATTTTGTATGATCAATATTATCAATAGAACAGATAATGATCCAAATAAAGCTTCTGCTAACTTTAATAAGTTTAGATACTGGGACCCTGAGTTTACCATTAAACAATTAGATTATCTTGCTGAGCAGGGAGTTAAGCAGATAAAGGTTGCAGACGAAATGTGGGTTTTGAAACCTAAACACTTCATGACTCTTTGCGATCTTATAATTGAACGGCAATACGACTTTAATATATGGGCTTACACTCGCATCGACACTATTAAACCTCACTATCTAGAAAAGCTTAAAGCAGCTGGAGTAAATTGGCTTGCTCCCGGAATTGAAGCTGGAAATCAAGAGATTAGGCGTGAAATTACTAAAGGTAAGTTTGAAGATATCAACATTCGCGAAGTAGTTAAAATGATTCAGGACGCCGATATTAATGTGGGAGCTAATTACATTTTTGGCTTGGGTCATGACACATGGGACAGTATACAAGAGACTTTAAATCTTGCATTAGAATTAAATACTGAGAATGCCAACATGTACTGCGCTACATCTTTACCCGGAAGTCCTCTATATCTTAAGGCTATTTCGGAAGGGTGGGAGTCGCCTTGTTCGTATGAAGGCTATGGGTTTTTAGCATATGATCATCTACCTAGTAGAACCTATTCTCTGAGCGCCAGAGAGGTGCTTGCCTTTAGAGATTATGCATTCCATACATATTTTGAAAGCCCAAGATTTTTAAATATGATTAATAATAAATTTGGCCAACCAGCTGTTGACAATATTAAAAAAATGACCTCTATCAAACTTAAAAGGAAACTATTACATGGCTAAGGCGATTATTTTAACATGGGAAAAGTTTCAAGATCATGAAGTAATTTATCCTTATTATGCGCTTAAGGAGCATGGCTTTGAGGTGACATTGGCAGGAGGTCCAAACCTCGGTAGAATCTTTGGAATTTTAGGTGCCCATATTGTATGCGATCTTTTAATAGATGATCTTGATCCAAATAGTATAGGAGATTATGATCTTCTAGTAGTTCCCGGTGGAGTGAAGGCTCTTGAAAAGCTTCGGCTTGAAAGCAATGCTGTAGAATTTACTAGAAATTGGGTAAATGCTAACAAGACGACATTTGTTATTTGCAATGGAGGACAGTTATTAATTACGGCAGATGTATTAAAGGGTAGAACATTGTCAGGATACTATTCTATCGAACCTGATATAAATAATGCAGGAGCTACCTATGATCGCAGCCCTGTGGTCGTAGATGGTAATTTAATCTCTTGCCCTCACTATGACTTTATGGGAGAGTGGCTTAATAGAGGATTTAGGGAATTCAATACTTTTGAAGTTAAATATACATGATAGCCAAGAAGAAGCCTTGGGGGTACGAATACCTTATCTATCAAAACGACGAGGTTGCCATATGGCATTTGTTTATAGACAAGTGGCAAAAAACATCTTTACATTGTCACCCTAATAAGAAGACAGGACTTTTAGTACTGTGTGGAGGAGGAGAGGTTAGATTTTTAAATGGAAAACAAAAAGTATTTACTGGCGATAAGGTAATGATAAGACATGGAGTATTTCATCAAACAAAAAATATGACCAGTGAAACACTTCAGTTGTTTGAGATCGAAACCCCTGTAGATAAAGCAGATATTGTCCGACTAGAGGATTCCTATGGAAGGGCGGGAACTCCATATGGATTAGAGGATGAGGTTGATATCGATTTTACCGAACTAATAGGAGCCCCTCAAGCAATTGGAGACTGTGAAGTTTCAATAACAAATATTAATAGTCCAGAAGACTTGGGGACTTGCGAGTTGGTTATGATAGTTAGAGGAGGAATTTATTTTAATGAGCATCAGGTAGCGGGACCGGGAGACATACTTAATAGACAGACATTTTATTCTTTATCTGAAAAATTTTCCATTTACCCAAGCGTAGGAGTACTTATCACGTCATGCATGACTCCTTAATATTAAATAAAATATTCAATCAAACAAGTTATAATCATTTTTTTGAATTGGAAACCGCAGAAGCCCTACAGAATGGTATCGCTCGCCCTCCCATCTATTTATCAGTAGGAACGGAGCATATCCCACCCTGTATTCTTCAAGCCTTTAATTCAACTGGTCTAGGGTTAAAAGATTATTATGTTTTTCCTCAACATAGATGTCATTCTTACTATCTAACATTTGGAGGAGTTCCCTATCGTCTTGCGTTAGAGCTGTGTGGAAGTGTAAGAGGATGTAATAAAGGCATGGGAGGATCGGCTTCTGTAAGTAATACCGATACTGCTAACTTAATAGGTCATTCTGGATTGTTGGGAGATCAGATTCCTATAGCTGTAGGATGCGCTCATGCATCCAATAAACCTACAGTAGTAGTTTTGGGAGATGCAGCAGCTGAGGAGGATTATGCTTTAGGGTCTCTTGGTTTTGCAGCTACTAAAAAGGCCCCTATATTATTTATTTGTGAAGATAATGACTTATCAATACTTACTAAAAAAGAAATAAGAAGGTCTTGGGATATTGTAGATGTGGCTAAAGGCTTTGGTATTGAGGCAATTAGTTTTAGAGATAATCCTCTGGACATATACAACAAAGTCCTTGACTTTGCAGCCAATCCTCGTCCAATCCTATACAACATTCACTGTCAGCGTCACAGGTGGCATGCTGGGGCAGGTATCGATAACGAACCAGAGTGGAATACTTTTGAAGACTTAGTCAATCGAGTTGAAAAGACTTCGTCTCCTGAGTATGTGAAAGCTACCATGATGTATGATCAAAATAGAACAAGATCTCTTTGGAGAAAGGTTTCTGATGAATGTAGCAGAAACAATTAAGTCAAATACTAGAGATCACTTAAATCAAGGTGGTTTACTGTACGGACAGTGCGTTTCAGCCGTAGGATGGATCGGAGGAACAGTTCCTGAGATGACTGAAGATGAAGGTGTAGTAGAACTACCTACTTCTGACTGTTCCAATTCTGCGATTGTTTGTGGTTCTGCTATTGCTGGTCGTCGACCTATATATGCTATACGATACCAAGGTTTTATGAGTTATAATGCGGCTAGCTTGCTTAATTATGCCGCCAAAAGTAAAGAAATGTGGGATCAGCCATGTCCCGTGTTTGTGAGAGCTATTGGTATGGAGGGGTCCATAGGCCCTGTGGCTAGTGGAATGCATCATAGTATGGCAATGAGAATGCCCGGAACTGTAGTGGCATCTCCAATGACTCCTAATGAATGGCAAAGCGTGTGGGATTTTTTTCTAGAGAACGATGATCCTGTTTATTGCAGCGAACATCGTAAAAGTTTTAAAATAGATTATGAGTTAGATGATTTTTTAATTCCTAATACCTTTAATATGGATTCTACATATAGTCCAAATTCTAAAGTTACAATCTTTGCTATAGGAGCAGCAAGACTTGAGGTCGTCAAGCTTAGAGAAATTTTAAAAGAGTCATTCAATAGCATCAATCTTCTTTGGCTAAAGCCTCTTAAAATTCCAGCCCACGGTTTAGACGCCTTAAGAAAAAGCGACTTTGGAATAGTCGTAGACTCAGACCATCAAATATGCGGAGCATCAGAACATATTGCAAATCAGCTAATGCTTCAAACGGGAAAGCCAGTCCATGCTTTAGGACTTGGAGATCGTACAGCTGGTTTCGCTAGTCATTGTGACAATGTAACACCAACTACTACAGAAATTTGTGAATTTATTAAATCTTTATAGTTAGGAATAATAATAGTAGATGTTGTCCATAATCACAGTAGCAAAGGGAAGGTATTCTATCTTTAGTGAAGCTATAGATAACTTATGGTCTCTTGCATACGATCCACATAACATAGAACATATTATTGCATACGATGCAGGCGATAAAAATATGGAGACATTTCTTAAACAATATCAGCAAAAATACCATCCTTATAAAATAATTATAGTAGCGGTAGAACTTCCTTTATGCGCTGAATGTAACGTTGTTCACTATGAGCTTAGAAATCTACATCGAGATTATTGGAACCCTATAGCTCGCGGGGCTAAGGGAGATGTTATATTAGGAATGCCTAATGATGCCATTATAGAATCAAAAGATTTTGATAGAATTATATTATCTGAGGTTGCTCGTCAGAGAAAAAGTAGTGCCCATTCGTATTTTCAAATTTTAGTTGACGACAGTAGCTTGCACAATAAAGAGGAATATAGAAGAGATGAGGAGTGTGATTTTTGTCATTATATAATACTTAGTAAAGAAGCCGTTTCGGTATTTGGAGGTATATGTCCTAACGAGATAGTGTTGGAAAAAGGGGATGTTTTAGTATATAATATATTTAAAAACGCACTTAACAATGACTGCCAAATAGACTTACGAAATAAGATATCAATACGTAATGTGTCTCATCACACTGAGGGTGTAGATGTAGATCACGTTACTCTTTCTCATCCCGTAGAAAGACCTGTAAATTTAGAGGAGTTAGAGTTATCGTATGGAATTAAGTTGGACTATCTTATTTTAAAACAGAAAAAATGGGTTAAAAACGAGATATCTAAGTTTAATTCAAATTGGAAAACACTTAAAAATTTCATTCCTGTAGAGGGTGAAGGATCATGAAGAGAATAGAGTTCGGTGAATTAAAAATTGGAGAAGTAGCAAAAAATAATCTCCTACATGTCTGTGAAACCAACTGGGCCTCTGGCGGCCCTAAGGTAAAGGAGTTAGAAAAAAAGTGGAGCGAGCTGTTTGGATATGGAAGAAGTATAGCTATGAGTTCTGGAACAGATGGCTGTATTAATGCATGCCTTACATTATACGACTTAAGATCCGCAGTACGAGGAGACGAGGTGATTGTTCCAGCCCTGTCTTTCATAGCTACTTCTAATGGTGTGAGAGCAGCGGGGTTCACTCCTAAATTTGTAGATGTGGAAAGAGAAACTTTAAATATAAATGAGAGTAAAATAGAAGAAGCCATTACAGATAAAACTGTAGCTATCATGCCCGTTCATACTATGGGTAGGCCATGTGATATGGAAAAGATCTGCGAGATAGCTAATAAACACAACCTCATCGTTATAGAAGACTCGTGCGAAGCTCATGGTGCTAAGTTTAAGGGCAAGTTTGTAGGAAATTGGGGAGACATGTCTATCTACAGCTATTACATCGCACATTTAGTTTGTTGTGGTGAAGGAGGTATGGTTTCTACAAACAACCAAGGTATTGGTGATCTATTAGGTTCTACTCGTTCTCATGGAAGACCTTTTAATTCTATATATTTTGATCATGAGAGAATGGGAATTAATTCTAAGATGAATGACTTAGAAGCTTCTCTAGGATTAGAGGCAGTAGAATGTTTCTGGGATACATTTTGGACCCGCTATAACTTTATGAAAAGAATGAGAGAGGCTTGCCGAGGATGGGAAGACGTTGCGTGGTTCTCTGAAGAGGATGAAAATAATTTAAACTGTCCTCATGGGTTCAGTATAACATGCAAAAGAGAAGGCGATATAAAAAAGGTCGTCTCCATGTTCGACAAATATAATATCCACTGGAAGAGGAACTTCGGATGCATTCCAACGCAGCACAGAGCATTTGCAGATATGGGATATAAGCTGGGAGACTTTCCAGAATCGGAGTGGGTAGGAGATAATGGTATCCATATAGGTTGTCATCAGTATCTGACTGAAGAGAATCTTGATAGAATTGCAATGGCTTGTAAAGAAGGATTGGAGGCGTGTAGAAGATGAAGGTATTAATAACAGGGGGAGCTGGCTATTTAGGCAGTACCCTCATGGAAACTTTGAAGAATGTAGCAGAGATAACATGCTTTGATAATTTTTTATACGATCAAGGCACTCTCGTTTCTAGACCAATACTAAATAGTAAAGTTAGATTTTTTAAAGAAGATATTAATAAGTGGTCTTCTAATTTAAAGAAGGCAATTCGTGAGGCTGATATCATTATTCCTTTGGCTGCTCTAGTAGGGGCTCCTCTATGCGATCAAAAAAGAGGACTCGCCATACAAACCAACTATAAATGGTTTGAGCAGCTATTGACTATGACTGGTGATCAGACTATAATATATCCTAACACAAACTCTGGATATGGAACTACGGGAGAGGAGATATGTACAGAAGAAACTCCTTCTAATCCTATTTCTTTGTATGCCACTACAAAACAAAATAGTGAAAATATACTTTTGTCTCATCATCCTACCTCTATCTGTTTCAGGTTGGCGACGGTATTTGGATGGTCCTATCGTCCTCGTACAGATTTATTAATTAACAACCTTGTAAAAATAGCTAAAGAAGAAGGTCATATAACATTATTCGATGGACATTTTCGTAGGAATTACATTCATGTTCAAGATATTGCTCGCGCCTTTATATTTGCTATTTATAAAAGAAAAGAAATGCACGGTAATGTTTATAATCTTGGTAATGACTCACTTAATATGACAAAACAGCAACTTGTAGACAGAATATGCGAAATTGTAGGAGCTACCTATTCTGTAGATGATTCTAGAACAGATCCTGACAAACGAGATTATTTAGTAAGTAGTCAAAAACTCTATGACTTAGGATTCTCCTGTCAATACAATTTAAAACGCGGAGTTAAAGAGATGTATAGATTTTATGATTTACTTTCCCCTAGCGATGCAGATAAATGTCGAAACTATTAATATTGTGTGCGCTAGAGGACGAACTACCTCCTGAGCATAATCCTTATAAAGATATTACAGTTTATACTGGTATAGGAAAGGTTAATGCTACATTGCAGGCTGCTAAAATAGCTTATGGGGACTCTCCTCCTGAGCGTATTATTAATTTTGGAACTGCTGGAGCATGTAATCAAAACATATCAGGCTTAGTAGAGTGCGGTATTTTTGTAGATAGAGATGATTCTTCTAGATTTAATGAAGAAGCATTAATAACTAATCCGAGTCTTCTCAGGCTTTCCACAGGAGATGGATTTGTAACTTCTACGGTAAAAGAATGCGATGTTGTAGATATGGAGGCATATGCTATTGCTAAGGTATGCCATATGAATGGAATATATTTCCAATGTTTTAAATATATCAGTGATTACGTTAATACTAATTCTTATAGTGATTGGCGCAAAAATGTAGCCCGTGGATATCCGTTATTTTTGGAAAAAGTAAATGATCATTTCAAAAACACCATTTAGAGTGTCATTATTTGGTGGCTCTACCGATTACGAATCATATTATTCTCAACATGGTTCTTTTCTTATAGGCTTTACGATTAATAGGTATTGCTATCTTTGCGTGAGAAAGACCCCTAAAATATTTAATTATAAAACTAAAGTGGGATATTCCGCTATTGAAATAGTTAATAATAATAAAGACATTAAACACGATGGAGTGAGAGGGGTTCTTCAGTTTTTAAAAATCAAATATGGAGTAGAGATATCCTATCTAGCTGACCTTCCCTCTAAAGCAGGAATTGGATCTTCCTCTTCCTTTATCGTAGGTCTTCTCAATGCTCTTCATACGCTCAATAATAGAACCCGTACAAAAAAAGAGCTTGCTGAAGAAGCTATTTACGTGGAAAGAAAGTTACTTAATGAATCAGGCGGTATTCAGGATCAAATTTGGGCTGCTTATGGGGGCTTGAACTCCATATATATAGATCGAGACGGTTCTTTTGAGGTAAAGCCTCTATGCGTAAGTGAACTTTTTATTGAGGATTTTTTAGAAAGGTCGGTGATGATATATACGGGTCACGACCGAAACTCTTTTAAAATAGCCCAATCTTATAATCAGAAAGCTTCTCAAAAATACAAGCACGATATCGCTAAAATTGCACGGGAAGCTAGGCATAAATTTGAAGAAAAAGATATCGATGGAATAGGAACCCTATTAGACAAGTCATGGCAGTGTAAAAAAAGTATTTCAAACTTGATTTCTACTACAGAACTAGACGAAATGTATAAATCTTTAAAAAAAGACGGCGTAATAGGTGCAAAGTTATTAGGAGCTGGAGGGGCAGGATTTATGTTTGGAATTTTAAAGGATAATGTGGACAAAAGCAGTTTTAAGAAAAAATACAGAAATAACTACGTCGATTTTCAACTCGATCAAAAAGGTTCAACAGTAATTCATGAATAATAAGCAAAAAACGTTTTTTATAGACATTGACGGAACTCTTTTGAAGCACAGGGGAAATCTACATAGTATAATTACTATAGATCCTGAAGTTTTACCTCTTGTAATAGAAAAATTCGTCGAATGGCGTGGAGATGGTCATTATATCGTCTTAACTACCGCACGAGCCGAAGGAACAAGATTGATAACAGAGCATCAACTGGCAAAAAGTGGTATTTTTTATGATCAGCTCATTATGGGTCTTACCAACGGCCCTAGAATACTAATTAATGACTCAAAATCGGACGGAACAGTCACAGCGACGAGTTTTTGCGTCGAACGAGATAAAGGACTAGGAGATATTGATGTTTAAAAATTCAAATAGACATTTTGTGCCCAAGGGGTGGGGTTATGAAGATTGGCTTGTAAATAAAGAAGAATATTGCGGAAAACTTTTGTTTATTAAAAAAGATAAGAAATTTAGCTGGCACTATCATAAGCTAAAAGATGAGACTTTTTACATACATAGCGGAAAAGTGCAAATAGCTTATGGTTTTGAGGATAATATCCGTTCTCCTCGCATCGAACGAACTATTCTTGAATCGGGAGATACTTTTTACGTTCCAGTGGGAATGAGGCACCAAGTTAAGGGATTGTTAGATACTCAAATGTTTGAATTTTCCACTACTCACTTTGACGAGGACTCCTATAGAATTATCAAGGGTGATTAATGAATGTTTGTATAATATCGGGATATTTTAATCCCATCCATCCGGGCCATATCAGCCTTATTCGAGATGTTAAGAAAAGTAAGGTAGATTGTAAGCTAATAGCTATTGTAAATAATGATCGACAGGTAGCATTAAAAAATACAGTTCCTTTTCTTGATGAAATTGCTCGATGCTATATATTGCAAAATATTAGAGAAGTGGATGAGGTTTTTTTAGCAATTGACGAAGATTCCACTGTCGTAAAAAGCTTAGAGTCTATAAAAGTGGACGCTAGACACAAGAATGACAAAATTTTTTTCTGTAATGGAGGAGACCGACATCCCGATTCTTCTGCAATCCCAGAAGTGGAATTTTGTAACTCTAATGATATTGAACTGGAGTACGGTTTTGGGGACGAAAAGAAGTATTCTTCCAGCATTCTTATAAAAAATGCTAGCGAATGGATGATTCGTAACCGTTTTTGGCGTGATTTTACGGACGATATTCTGTCAGAACTTGGTATTAAAAAGCATTAAAAGCCTCCAGATTTGGACCCAGAAGATATTCTGGTGTATAATGGTAAGGAGAAATCTCAATTTTTTTTAATAAATAGGAGCTAGTAATATGCCTCTCAAAAACTGTACAGTAGACGGTAAAGCGGGTTATCAATGGGGAGACGCGGGGAAATGTTATACAGGTCCCGGTGCTAAGAAAAAAGCCATCAAACAAGGCGTGGCTATTGAAGGTCCAAAAAAGTTTTCTCAAAAAGCCGTTGAACAAAATATTGCTTTAAGCACTGAAGACATTGATGCCGTAGCTAGTTTTATGTATGATGAGGGGTACTCCAACACTTCTATAGTAGCAACAATTGCTGCTCTATCATCGGGTAAAACCAAAAAAGAGTGGGATAAGATTGATAAAGAAGAACTTAAGCGCGATACCAAAAAAGAAAAGAAAGAGCATGAAAAGGATGCTATAAAAGACGATAAAGACAAAATCAAAAGACTTAAAAAAGATCCTCCCTCTGATAAAAAGAAAAGAGAAATCAAAGATCTAAAAAAAGACGAAAAATATGACAAAAGGGACGCCAAAAGCGCTTCAGATCGCGATAAGCAAGAGCATTTAGAGAGAAAAGAATATAGGCAAGATAAAGATGAAATGGATCATGAAACATTACACGAAAGATTAAAGCACCATAAAGATGCTGTTAAAAATCTTGAAAGAGAAATTAGAGATCTCAAAAAAGATAAAAAAGAAGATGAAAAGGATGTTAGAAGAGAGTCGGGTGGCGTCAAAGCCGCATACGAAGGAGATCGAACCACGTCGCTTTATATTGGTGACAGAGAGGGCTACGGTCACTTTCACACATTCACCAAGGGTGCTACGCAAACTTCCAAAGCCCGTACACGATTTGGAGATTTGATTATTACAGGTCATTTCCATGAGATCGTAGATGGCAAAATTATGCCAGCCGATGGACATACTCATACCATCAAAGATATCGGACCCGGAGAGGGTTGGGTTTACGGCGACTAGCACTGGAGCCTTCAAGTGAAAAAAAAATACTTCGATGCTTTATCTGACTATCTATCTGATGAGTATGAAGATACGGCTGGAGACTATAAATACCAAAATCCCAAGACGGGGGAAATATTTACTTACACAAGAAAAGGCATTTATAGAAAGGGTGGAACTGTACTAGTCTATAAGGGAAAAAGGTAGGGACTGACAAGGACCGAGTATTAAGGACTTAAAAGTTACTTAGTATAGCAGAGGTCTTACCATGATACATAGGCGTAACATATTAAAAAGTAGTCTCGCAACAATTTTTGGAGTTAGTATAGGCACCACTCAAGCTGGTTTGCTAAATCGTCCTCAGTGTGGTACGAAGTGCTCTCATAACGGTAATAAATACAGCATGGGCGGCCCTGATAAGTGGGGAGGTCCCAATACCGTAGATGGCCACACACATTTACAATATTATATTGACAATAGAGATCGTGATCTTTCAGCTGATATTTGGGACGCGGAAATTGCTAAAGCCTATGAGGGCTGGGCCAAAGTAACCAACTTGTCATTTGAACGTATTGATAATAGTAAAAACGCTGATATATTAATGGGAGCTAGCGGTAGATGGAGACATGGATTCGGTCGTCGTGGAGACACCTTGGCTTGGGCATTCCTACCTTCTAAAAGGGAATTCGACGGCCAGTTGTGGACAATGTTTGACAAGGCTGAAAAATGGACTATTGATCCAGAAGAAAGAGGCATATTGTTTAGAGCTGTTTGTGCTCACGAGATTGGTCATTTACTTGGCCTTCATCATTCCGAGCACGAAAGCGCTTTAATGTTTCCATATTATCGACCCCATATAGATACTCCTCAATTAGTTGACGACATTCCAAGAATTCAAACATTATATGGAGTAAAGTAATATATAATATAAAGAAATAGTGTTATGAATCTTTTTCGTGAAATAGCTGAGCGAAATAAAGCTAGAGCAGCAGAAAGGAGAAGGGAAAGGCAAGAGAGGATTGAAAAGACACGCGCATGGAAGAAGGAAAGGCCACGGCCATTAAGAGACCTATTGGATTCTTTAGCCAAAGTTCTTATGTGGGCCGCCATTTTATTGTTAATTTGGTACATCGGTCCCCTTTTGAAATTATTAAAAATATTCTAAATGGAGAATTAAAATGACAAAATTTCAAGCCATGTTCAAATCTCGTCGATTTTGGGTAGGTATTGCAGCATTAGTTGTTACCTGCGCAGATACTTTTTTTGGCGAAGGTGTTGTAGATCCCGAAACCGTTCAACATGTTACAATGTTAGTAGCAGCTTGGATTGTGGGTGATAGCTTGCGTGAAACTGCTTAATCCTCTTTTAAAAAGGTAAATTTTATGCCAGATCATACTAATGAAGAAAGAGTACCGTATGAACCACAGCCCGGTAGACCCCTAAGAAATTTAATTTTCTATGTGTTTCATCCCGGACGAATGATAAATGAAAAACCGGGTCTATTTTTAGCCGTTCTAGCCCCAGCTGTTTATTTTCTTGGAGTAAGCTTGG
>Ga0114932_10003573_pt1 | contig 15096 bp, 16 predicted proteins | sample 2SBtaG_2_FD_87286 | JGI IMG/M metagenome (GOLD analysis project Ga0114932, IMG submission 87286) | Deep subsurface microbial communities from Kolumbo volcano to uncover new lineages of life (NeLLi) - 2SBTROV12_ACTIVE470 metaG | ecosystem: Environmental > Aquatic > Marine > Volcanic ...
GCCGACCACGGCATACGGCAGGCGCTGACAGAGACAAAGAATGCAGGGTTCCAGGTCGAACATATACTGCGCCGTATAGGCACTGCCCAAGGCGCCGACAGATATCAACAGTAGGGCCAAAGGAATATAGCGGCGCCAGACGGGAACAGAGAGGGTTTCACTCATGGCGTTCATATAAGCCCGCCGGCGCCGGCGGGCCAAGACCTGGATCAATTTACAAAAACGTTTTGAGGACGATAAAGCCGGCCACCAGCAGCACCACGAAGGCCAGGGTCAATTGAGCTAGATATTTCTCGATGAAGGCCTTGATGGGTTCGCCGAACTTCCACAACAGCGCCGCAACCAGGAAGAACCGCGCCCCGCGCCCGACGATGGAGGCCACCGTGAAAGTCAGCAGATTCATGTCGGCAACCCCGGACGCAATGGTGAACACCTTGTAGGGGATCGGGCTGAAACCGGCGGAAAAGACAATCAAGGCGCCATGTTCGATGTAGTGGCGGCGAATTTCCTCGAACTTTTCCAAGGCGTGGTACATCTCCAACACAGGTCGGCCGACGGCCTCGAAGGCGAACATGCCAATGCCATAGCCGCCGATGCCGCCCAGCACCGACCCCACGGTGCAAACCCCGGCGATCAGCCAGGCGCGCTTGCGCGCCGCCAACACCATCGGGATCAGCAACACGTCCGGCGGCACGATAAATATGGAACTTTCGATCACCGCGACGAGAAACAGTGCCCACATGGCGTGGCGGTGGGCGGCCAGATCCAAGGTCCAATCGTATAGGCGTCGCAACACGGTGCGGTGTCCTCCTGCGGGTTCGCTGCGCTGTGTAACAGGGGTGACACGGTGCGGCAATGTCCGGCGTCGAAAATGCCCGGCTGCTTGCAATCGGTGCCGCGAAATCCGACAGTCGGTCTGATCAATGTGACCAGGAGGCGGGTATGAGTGCGTGGAAGGAAAACCGGCTGACGGAGCGCCTGAACCTCAGCTACCCCATCATCCAGGCCCCCATGGCCGGGGCCTCGACGCCGGCCATGGCGGCGGCGGTGTCGCGCGGCGGCGGTTTGGGGTCGCTGGGGGTGGCGCTGCAATCGCCCGATAAGACCCGCGAGGACTGCCGGACCATCCACGAGGCGACCAACGGCGCCTACAACATCAATTTCTTCGTCCACAAGGAACCTGAACTTGACCCTGAGCGCGGCGAGGCCATGCGCGCGCAATTGGCGCCTTATTATGAAGAGTTGGGTCTGGGTGAGGTGCCGGCCGCGGAGGTCTCGTCGGAGCCCTTCAACGAAGACCACCTGGCGGCCGTCTTGGAAAACCTGCCGCCGGTCGTCAGCTTTCATTTCGGCATGCCCCGCGAAGACCTGTTCCGGGCCGTCAAGGAGGCCGGCATCTTCACCATCTCATCGGCGACCAATGTGCGCGAGGCCGAGACCCTTGAGGCCGGCGGCATTGACGCCATCGTCGCCCAGGGATTTGAGGCCGGCGGCCACCGCGGCACCTTTGAAGAACCCTACGAAGACGGCTGGGTCGGCACCATGGCCCTGGTGCCGCAGATCGTCGATGCCGTCACCGTGCCGGTGATCGCCGCCGGCGGCATCATGGACGGGCGCGGCATCGCCGCCGCCCTGGCGCTGGGTGCTGAGGCGGCGCAATTGGGCACGGCGTTTCTGGGCAGCCCCGAATCGGGGATTCCTGATGTCCATCGTCAGGTCCTGGCCTCGGCGCGTGACGATGAAACCCGGCTTACCCACGCCTTTTCCGGCCGCCCGGCGCGGGGCATTGAGAACCGCTATATGAAAGACACCACCGGCAGCGAGGCGGATTTTCCGGACTTCCCCATCCTCAACACCTTGACCGGGCCCATGCGCAAGGCCAGCGCCCAGGCTGACAGTCCCGATTTCGTCTCGCTCTGGGCGGGCCAGGGGGTGCGCATGAGCCGCGCCATGCCGGCGGCCGAACTGCTGGATAAACTGGCGGCGGAAACGGACGAAGTGTTGGGCCGGCTGGGTTAGGCGTCCAAGCCCATCAACGACCGCGCGAAGGCGCGGGCCTCGAAGGGCCTGAGATCGTCGATACTTTCGCCGACGCCGACCGCATGCACCGGCAAACCGAATTTCTCCGCCAGGGCGACCACCACGCCACCCTTTGCCGAACCATCGAGCTTCGTCATCACCAGACCGGTGACGTCGATCATCTGCTTAAAGACCTCGACCTGGGAATGGGCGTTCTGGCCGATGGTGGCGTCCATGACCAACAGGGTCGCGTGCGGCGCCGTGACGTCGAGTTTCTTGATCACCCGGACGATCTTTTCCAGTTCCGCCATCAGATCCTTGCGGTTCTGCAGGCGCCCGGCCGTGTCGATCATCAAGATGTCGGCGCTGTCAGCCTTCGCTTTTTCCAGGGCACCGAAGGCCAGGCCCGCGGCGTCGCCGCCTGCAGGCCCCGCAACCACCGGCGCGCCGGCCCGTTCGCCCCACACCTGAAGCTGTTCGACGGCGGCGGCGCGGAAAGTGTCGCCAGCGGCCAGGACCACGGACTTGCCTTGGTCGCGGAACTGCTTGGCCAGCTTGCCGATGGTGGTGGTCTTGCCGCTGCCGTTGACGCCGCAGACCAGAATGACGAAGGGTTTCTGTGACGGGTCGATTTCCAAGGGCCGGGCAACGGGCTGCAATAGCGCCGACACGTCGTCGGCCAGAATGCCACGCACTTCTTCTGAAGTGATTTCCTGATCGAAACGCTGATCAGCCAGGGACTGGCTCAGTTTCATGGCCGGGCCGACGCCCAGGTCGCCGGCGATCAGCAATTCTTCCAGATCGTCCAGGGCGGCCTGGTCCAGCTTGCGCTTGGTGAACAGGCCGGTGATACCGCCGGTGATCTTTTCCGATGACCGGCTGAGACCGGATTTCAGGCGGCTTAGCCAGCCGCCGCCGTTCTGTTCGGTCATGAGAGCGGCGTCCCGCTCAGTTGGCCGCCTTCAACACCGGTAAGCTTTACCCGCATCAGGGTGCCAGGTTCCGACGGCCGGTCCAATTTCACCGGCGCGTAATGTTCGCTGAGGCCACGGTCAACCTGTTCCAGGAGGACGGCCGCATGTTCGCCGACCCGTGACGTCATGAACCGGCTCAGGTTGTCGTCTCCGGCTTGGCGCAAAGCCGCTGCCCGGGTCTTGCGGTCCGCCACCGGGACCGCTGGCATGCGCGCCGCCGGTGTGCCGGGACGTTCCGAATAGGGAAAGACGTGCAGATGGGTGAGGCCGAGATCGCGGGTCTGCGTCAGGGTATTGTCAAACTGCGCCTCGGTTTCCGTCGGAAATCCGGCGATCAGATCGGCGCCGAAGACGACATCCGGTCGGGCCCGCCGGGCGCGCGTCATGACCCGGGCCACGTCCGCCACCACGTGGCGGCGCTTCATGCGCTTCAAGATCATATCGTCTAGGGCCTGAACGCTGAGATGCAGGTGCGGCATCAATCTCGGCTCATCGGCCAAAACGTCGAACAGGGCATCGTCCATGGCGGCCGGGTCCAACGAACTGAGGCGCAAGCGCGGCAGATCGGGGACCGCCGCCAACAGGCGGCGCACCAGGTCCCCCAATTTCGGCTCACCCGGCAGGCCGGCACCGTAAGAACAGATATCGACGCCGGTCAGCACCACTTCCTTGAATCCCCGGTCGACCAGAACCTGAACCTGTTCGGCGATGCGGCCGGCGCCGACGCCGCGGTTCGGACCGCGGGCGAAGGGAATGATGCAAAAGGTGCAACGGTGATCGCAGCCCTGTTGAACCTCGACGAAGGCCCGGGCCCGGCCGTCGAAGCCGTGGATCAGATGCGGCGCCGTCTCCGTGGCGCGCATGATGTCGGTGACATGGATCGGATCGCCGTCGTCGGCACCGAAAAACCGCCCCGGGTCCAACTTTTCCCGGTTGCCCAGCACCTGGTCAACTTCGGGCATGGCGCCGTAACCGGCCGGATCCAGTTGCGCCGCACAGCCCGTCACGATCAGGCGCTTGCCGGGATGGTCGCGCCGGGCCCGGCGGATCACTTGGCGGGCCTGGCGTTCGGCTTCCGCGGTGACGGCGCAGGTGTTGATGATGACGGCATCTTGGTCGGCGGCGGCGCCTTGCTCTCGCATCAGTTCGGCTTCGAAGGCGTTCAATCGGCACCCCAATGAGATGACATGCGGTGCCGCCATGATCTCAGCCCGCCGCCCGCAGAAGCGACGGGTCCAAATGGCCTTCGAAACTGGTCGCCACCGGGCCGGTCATCAACACGTCACCGTCTTCAAGCCATTCGATGGTTAAAGAGCCGCCGTCCAGAACCACCTCGACCCGGCGCCCGGTCAGGCCGCGCCGATGTGCGGCGACACCGGCGGCACAGGCTCCTGAGCCGCAGGCTAGGGTAATACCGGCACCGCGCTCCCAGACCCGCATGCGGACCCGGTCCGGTCCAATGATGGAGACGGCCTCCACATTGCTGCGTTCGGGATAGAGGGGATGGTGTTCCAGTTCGGGACCCAGACCGACCAGATCGATGGCTTCAGCATCATCGACGAAAAACACCATGTGCGGATTGCCCATGTTGACGGCGGCGGGATCGTTGAGGGCACCGTTCCTGATGCCCAGGTGCAGGGTATCGCAGGCCTCGGCCAGGGGAATGTCGGCCCAGTCCAGGTTAGCCGGCCCCATGTTGACGGTGACCAGACCGTCGTCGCCCCGCCGGGTTTCCAGAACGCCGGCGACAGTTTCGATATTGAGTGTATCGCGCCCGGCCGCATCCATGATCCGCGCCGCGACGCAGCGTGTGCCGTTGCCGCAGGCTTCAGCTTCTGAGCCGTCCGGGTTGAGAATGCGCATATAGAGGTCGGCGCCGCCGTCGCGGGCCGGCTCCACGATCAACAGTTGATCAAAGCCGACGCCGGTGTGCCGGTCACCGATGGCGCGCGCCTGGGCAGCGCCGATGGCCAGTGCGCCGTCGCGGTTGTCGACGACAACGAAATCGTTGCCGAGGCCGTGCATCTTGGTGAACGGTAATGCATCCATAGGCCGCTACATACGTCCGTTCGCTGGGAAAATCCATAGAAAAGCCCGCAGAGGAGCCCACAGAAAAACCCCGGCGCAAATGGCGGCCGGGGCTTCTGGGAGGTTGTCGGCCCGAAGGCCGGCGGTTCGTTCTTAGGCGGCGTTCAGCTTGGCAAGTGTCTGCAGGTTGGCCGTGACTTGCGCCTCAACCGGCTTGACCACGTCGTTGGCGACCTCGCGGCCGGCGGCGGCCAGCGCCTCGGCGGCTTCGGTGGCCTGCTTGTGGGTGGCTTTGGCGGCGTCGATCTGAACGGCCAGCGCCGTTTTCGGATCCTTGGCGGCCAGCACGGATTGGAAATCAGCGGTGTGCTGGGTCAGGGCCGCATCGGCCTGGGCCTTGGCCAGTTCGCCGATCTTGGCAAAACCGTCGAAGGCGGCGCGGGTCGCGGCAACAATGGCATCGACATTGGCATGATGCGCGCTGACGGCCTGGTCAAGACCTTCGAAAGCGGTCTTCTGGGCCTTCACGGCTTCCGCTTCAACGGTCTTGGTGAATTTCTCATGGTTGTCCTTGGCCGTCGCAACAGCGGCGTCAACGGCATCTTTGACAACGGCGAGGGGATCGATGTGTTTCGTTTTGGTCATTGTCTTGGTTCCTTGTTCCATGTCTTGGCTAAAAGGGTTTCATGGGACGACCCGTTCGCGGCATCGCCTCATGTTTCGGTTAATGTTGCAATGCAGCATAAAATAGCAGGATTTGCGTACGTGTCAACAAAATATTGTGCAGTGCAGCAATTTAATTTTGACAAGCATTCCTGGGGCGTTGCGGTCAAGAAAAGGCGCTAAACGTAACGCGCGGCACGGCTAAAATCCGGGTTCGCGGTCAGTTGTCTGGCGATTGGCCTTCACGAAGTGCTGTTGATGAAAGGCCGCTTGCGCCGATGCGTAATGATAGCGGGTACCCACCGGGCAAGCGCGCCGCGCCCGGCAGCCTTGGTCGATACAATCTCCACCGTCGGCGCTTTCGAGATACCCAACACAATGGGGAACATCGTAGCCTTGCTCGGTAAAGGCGCTGACCGGGCAGGTCGTCAGGCACGGCTTGTCCGGGCAGCTTTCGCACGGATGCTCGACCGCCTGCTGGCTTGGTATGGCCACGCGCTCAGGGATAAGCAGGGCGCCCCGATAGGCGTGCCAAAGCCCATAGACCGGATGGATCAAAGGTCCGATGGGTGACGCGAACACCGTATCGGCCTTCTGCGCCCAGCGCTGGAACGGGTAGTAGGGCGGCCCGCCGAACGGATAGACGACGCCGACACCCAAATCACGGGCAACCTGGCCAAGCACCCGTTCCGTCCAGGCATTCAGGGGATGGTCGCCGGCCGCGCCCTTCGTATATTCGGGGCCGGCGGAGAAGGCCTTCCACATGGCCTCTCCGGCATTGCCGATAATGATCAGGCTGCCGGCCGGGGCCGGCGTCTCCGGAATCATATCGTCGGGCCCCGGATGGAACCCGCCCCGCACCATCAGGCCGGTACCCCAAAGGGCTTGGGAAACTCTCGCAAAATCCATGTCCGGATTGTTCCGGCTGACGCGGCGGCCGTCAAGATATCCACTCAGTGCGCCGGTGATCAGTCTTCGGCGCCGGCAACTGACCGGAGTAGGGCCAGGATCTGGCGCCGCTCGGCTTCGTTGTCGATGCTATGGAACTGGTCGAGGAAGGCGGCTGTTTCGTCAATCATCGTCGCCGATGGTAAGGCCGGGCGCGGATATTCGTGGGCCGGCGGCAAATTGTCGAAGAAGAAACTCACCGGCACGTCGAGAATTTGCGCCAATGAGATGAGCAGCGCCGCGTCCAATCCCTTGTCTCCGCGCTCCATGCGTCCGAGCGTCCCTCTCGGCAGCATCAGAGCCGCATCCACGTGGGCGGCTGTCAGGCCCAGTTCGGCGCGGCGTCGGGCGATACGGCGACCCAGTTCCCGGTTCATGCGACGGTCGGCAGGTGACGTTGTTGGCCGCGTCATATCTCTTTTGATTGCTTAATTAATTATAAAACTAGTTTCTCGTGTTCAACTTTATATTGCAACAACAAAACTAATCTATTTTTGGTTTAACACGGCCCCAGTTCGATGCCAAGCGATGCCCGTATCACCGCATCGAACATCTCCGGGACGATCGGCAGCCGCCAGACTTCAGCCCTTGACTTGGGCCATGGGGCCTCATAGATTGCCGGCCGATTTCAAGGGCAATTCATGACCCTACGCCCACGACCCGATAATCCGGGGGGCGCCGCCAGTCCGCGAGTTTCGCGCGCTGGCGCGTTCGACGTTGTGGCGGCGGTTTGAAGGCCGGAAGGTAAAGATAAGTACCATGTTCGACACCCTGACGGACAAGCTGAGCGGAATATTCGAAACGCTGACCAAGCGCGGCGCGCTGAAGGAAGCCGACGTCGATGCGGCCCTGCGTGAAGTGCGGGTCGCCCTGCTGGATGCCGATGTGGCGCTCAGCGTGGCCAAGGATTTCGTTGCCGCTGTCCGTGAACGCGCCATCGGCTCGGAAGTTCTGCGAAGCGTCACGCCGGGCCAGATGGTCGTCAAGATCGTCAACGATGAATTGGTCAAGACCCTGGGGACGGACGACGGCGGCATCAACCTGGTCGGCGCGCCGCCCGTCGCCATCCTGATGGTCGGCCTGCAGGGTTCGGGCAAAACAACAACTTCGGCGAAGCTGGGCCTGCGCTTGACCGAGCGCGAAAAGAAGAAGGTCCTGCTGGCGTCTCTGGACGTCTACCGGCCCGCCGCGCAGCAGCAACTGGCAACGCTGGGTGAGCAGACCGGCGTGCGCTGTCTGCCGTCGGTGTTGGGCGAACAGCCCCTGGCGATCACCAAGCGGGCCATGCAGATGGCGCGCCTGGAAGCCTTCGACGTGGTTATTCTCGATACCGCCGGACGGCTGCACATCGATACGGAACTGATGGGCGAAGTGGCCCAGGTCCGCGACGCCGCCCAGCCGACCGAAACATTGTTGGTGGCTGATGCCATGACCGGTCAGGACAGTGTCAATCTGGCCCGCGAATTCAACGAAAAGGTCGGCGTCACCGGTATCGTCCTGACCCGCGTCGACGGCGATGCCCGCGGTGGGGCGGCGCTGTCCATGCGCGCCGTCGCCGGCTGCCCGGTGAAGTTGATGGGTACGGGCGAGACCATGGACGCCCTGGAAGTCTTCAACCCGGACCGCATCGCCGGCTCCATCCTCGGTATGGGCGATATCGTCGGCCTGGTCGAGAAAGCCCAGCAGGTGGTCGAGGAAGAAGACGCCGAACGCATGGCCAAAAAGATGCTGAAGGGGCAGTTCACCCTGGAAGACATGGCCGAACAGCTGGGACAGATCAAGAAGATGGGCAGCCTGGAAGGCCTGTTGGGGATGATGCCGGGCGCCCAGAAAGTGAAGAACCAAATCGCCGAAGCGGACCTGGACGACAAGTTGTTGGCCCGCCAAGAGGCGGTCATCCGGTCCATGACCGTCAAGGAACGACTGAACCCGAAAATCATCAAGGCGTCGCGCAGGAAGCGCATCGCCGCGGGCTCTGGCACCTCGGTGCAGGAAGTGAATAAGCTTCTGAAGCAGTTCAAGCAGATCAGCTCGATGATGAAAAAGGCCGGCAAGATGGGCAAACGCGGCCTGATGGGGGCCATGGCGGGATCCATGGGTGGTGGAATGGGGCAGGGCATGATGCCCAACCTTCCCCGCGGGCGTTGAGTGTTGGAAATTTTTTAAACGTTTAATCATTTGAACAATTGAGATCGACGAACAGAAAGGACGAACCAGATATGGCTTTGAAGATCAGACTCTCCCGGGGCGGCGCGAAAAAACGCCCCTTCTACCGCGTTGTCGTCGCCGATTCCCGCAAGGCCCGCGACGGCCGTTTCATTGAGCGCATCGGGTCCTATAACCCGATGGTGGCGAAGGATCATCCCGAGCGGTTTTTGATCGATGAAGACCGGGTTAAGCATTGGCTGGGTGTCGGCGCGCTGCCGACGAACCGTGTCGCGCAGTACTTGAGCAAAATGGGCCTGGTGGAGAAGCCGGCGATCCACGAACAGACCAAGAAAGATAAGCCCCGCGCCAAGACGCTGGAGCGCTTGAAGGAGCAGGAAGAGAAAGCGGCCGCCGCCGCGGAAGCGCCGGCTGAGGAAGCCGCCGCCGAGGAAGCACCGGCCGAGGAAGCCGCCGCCGAGGAAGCGCCGGCTGAAGAAGCTGCCGCCGAGGAAGCCGCCGCCGGGGAAGCGCCGGCCGAGGAAGCCGCCGCCGAGGAAGCACCGGCTGAGGAAGTCGCTGCCGAGGAAGCGCCGGCCGAGGAAGCCGCCGCCGAGGAAGCGCCGGCCGAGGAAGCTGCCGCCGAGGAAGCCGCCGCCGAGGAAGCGCCGGCCGAGGAAGCTGCCGCCGAGGAAGCCGCCGCCGAAGAAGCGCCGGCTGAGGAAGCTGCCGCCGAGGAAGCGCCGGCTGAAGAGGCCGCCGCCGAGGAAGCGCCGGCTGAAGAGGCCGCCGCCGAGGAAGAGAAGAAGGAGGAAGGCTGAGGCCCGTGACCGGTCAACCCGACCCGGCTCAATTGGTATTGCTGGGGGTCGTCAGCGGCGTGCGAGGCCTCCGTGGCGAGGTTCGCATCCGCAGTTATACGGCCGACCCTGAAGACCTCACTGCCTACGGCCCGTTATGGGACAAGGACGGGGTCAACAGTTACCGGGTCAAGGTGAGCGGCCAGGCCAAGGGCCAGTTGATCGCCCGTATCGAAGGGGCTTCGGACCGCAATGCGGCGGAAGCCCTGAAGGGTCTGGAACTTCACATTCCCAGAAGTTCCCTGCCCGATCCGGATGATGACGAGTTCTATCATTCGGACCTTGTCGGGTTGCAGGCGGTCAGTGTGACGGGTGAAGTCTTGGGCACAGTCAGCGCCGTTGAAGATTTCGGCGCCGGTGATGTCCTGGAGATCAGCCATGGCCCCTACAAGGGCCTCGTGGTGCCGTTCACCAAGGATGTGGTGACGGTGGTCGACCTGGACGCCGGCCAATTGACTGTGGATCCGCCGGCGGGGCTGTTGGAGCCGCCTGACGACGAAGCCAACGACGAAACGACGGAAACCGCGCCGGCAACGGCGCCATCGGAGTGAATGACGTGAGCCAAGTGTGGCGCAGCAAAGTCGTGACCCTGTTCCCGGAAATGTTTCCGGGACCGCTGGGCGTCAGTTTGGCCGGTCAGGGCCTGAAGGACGGTGTCTGGTCTTGCCAGGCCGTGAACCTGCGCGACCACGGCATCGACAAACACGCCAGCGTCGATGCCCCCCCCTTCGGCGGCGGCCCCGGCATGGTCATGCGCGCCGATGTGGTCGACGCGGCCTTGGCCGAGGCGCGGACCGATGCGGTCGATTTGCCCGTGTTGGTGACCTCGCCGCGCGGCCTGCCGTTGAACCAGAAACGGGTTCGTGAACTGGCCGCCGGGCCCGGCCTGATCGTGCTCTGTGGCCGCTTCGAAGGCATTGACCAGCGCGTCATTGACGAACACGAACTGGAAGAAATCTGCGTCGGCGACATTGTTCTGTCCGGCGGTGAACCCGCCGCCATTACCCTGTTGGATGCCTGTGTGCGCCTGCTGCCCGGGATCATGGGCAAGTCGGAAAGCGCCCTTGAGGAAAGTTTTGAGACGGGCCTGTTGGAGTATCCCCACTACACCCGGCCCCAGGAGTGGCGGGGCCGCGCGGTGCCCGATGTGCTTTTGTCGGGCCATCACGAAAATATCTGGAATTGGCGGCGTGATCAGGCGGAAACCGTCACCCGCGCGCGGCGGCCGGACCTTTGGGCGGCGCATCTTGAGACCACGTCGGCGAAAAACGGTTGAAAAACCGGCGAAAATTTGGAAATTTGCGGCCCTCGCATGATGCCGGGCCCAGGCGAACCGAAGGAAGAAGATTATGAACGTCATTAGTGAACTGGAAAACCAAGAGATCGAGCGGCTGTCGGCCGATGGCGGCGTCCCGCCGTTCGCCCCGGGTGATACGCTGCGGGTCAACGTCAAGGTCGTGGAAGGCTCGCGTGAACGCGTCCAGGCCTTCGAAGGGGTCTGCATCGCGCGCAAGAACGCCGGCGTCAATTCGGCCTTCACGGTGCGTAAGCTGAGTTACGGCGAAGGTGTGGAGCGGATTTTCCCGCTGTTCTCGCCGTCCATCGAAAGCATCGACGTAGTGCGCCGTGGCGACGTCCGCCGGGCCAAGCTTTATTACTTGCGTGGCCGCACCGGCAAATCGGCGCGGATCGCCGAACAGACCGATGGCTTCAAGGCGAAGTTGAACGCCGAAGACCGCCGCGCCGCCGAAGACGCGAAAAAGGTCAGTGGCAAGACCCGCAAGCGGAAAGGCAAGGGCAAGGCCGCCGCCGAGGCCGCGGCGCCGGAAGCCCTTGAGATCCCTGAGGCGGAAGCCACCGAGTAACACCGGCAGACGTGACGGCGGCACCTTTCGGGCCGCCGGCCGAAACATTCAATGAGGAGGGAAGGCACGCATGAGTGGGCCAAGAACGCTGTTTGACAAAATCTGGCAGAACCATCTGGTCAACGTCCAGGATGACGGCACCTGCCTCATTTACATCGACCGCCATCTGGTCCACGAAGTGACCAGCCCGCAGGCCTTCGAAGGCCTGCGCAATGCCGGCCGTCCGGTGCGCCGCCTCGACGCGACCCTGGCGGTGCCCGACCACAACGTTTCGACCAAGGACCGCCAGGGCCCCATCGAGAACGAGGAGAGCCGTATCCAGGTTGAAACCCTGCAGGCCAACTGCGCCGAGTTTGGCGTGCCCTTGTTCGACATCGACGACATCCGCCAAGGCGTCGTCCACATCATCGGCCCCGAACAGGGTTTCACCCTGCCCGGCGGCACCATCGTCTGCGGCGACAGCCACACGGCGACGCACGGCGCCTTCGGGGCGCTGGCCTTCGGCATCGGCACCTCGGAAGTGGAACATGTGCTGGCGACGCAGACGCTCTTGCAGGCCCCCTTGAAGAACATGCGCATCACCGTCGAGGGCGCGCTGCCCGCCGGGTGTGTGGCGAAGGATCTGATCCTCGCCATCATCGCCAAGATCGGCACCGCCGGGGGCACCGGTTATGTCATCGAATACGCCGGCGAAGCGATCCGTAACTTGTCCATGGAAGGCCGCATGACGGTCTGCAACATGACTATCGAGGGCGGTGCCCGGGCTGGCCTGATTGCGCCGGACCAGACGACCTTCGATTATGTCATGGGCAAGCCCATGGCGCCGAAGGCCGGCCAGTTCGAAGCCGCCGTCAATTTCTGGAAAACCCTGCCGTCGGACGAAGGCGCTCGCTACGACAAGGAAGTCACCCTGGACGTGTCGGAAATCGTCCCGCAGGTGACCTGGGGCACCAGCCCGGAAGACGTCGCGCCGATCACCGGTATCGTGCCGTCGCCGACGGATTTCGATGACCCCCTGAAACAGGAATCGGCGCAAGCAGCACTTGACTACATGGGCCTCGCCGCCGGCACGCCAATGAATGAGATCACCATCGACGTGGCCTTCATCGGGTCGTGCACCAACGGCCGCATTGAGGACATCCGCGCCGCCGCCGCCGTCGCCAAGGGCCGCAAAGTGGCCGAAGGCGTTCAGGCATTGGTGGTGCCGGGCTCCGGTCTGGTGAAAGAGCAGGCCGAACAGGAAGGCCTGGACGTGATCCTCACGGAAGCCGGTTTTGAATGGCGTGAGCCCGGCTGTTCCATGTGCCTGGCCATGAACGACGATCGGCTTGAGCCGGGCCAGCGTTCGGCGTCGACATCGAACCGCAACTTCAAGGGCCGCCAGGGCTTCGGTGGAAGAACGCATCTGGTCAGCCCGGCCATGGCCGCGGCGGCGGCGGTGAGCGGGCATTTGGCCGACGTGCGTGAGTTGACGGACTGAGAGGGAGAGAGAGCATGGAGAAATTCACCAATCTGACCGGCGTTGCGGCGCCCATGAACATGATCAACGTCGACACGGACATGATCATCCCGAAACAGTATCTGAAGACCATCAAGCGTTCCGGCCTCGGCCAGTACCTGTTCGATGAGATGCGCTTTAACCGGGACGGTTCCGAGGTCGAAGATTTCGTCCTCAACAAGCCGGCCTACCGCGACGCCTCCATTCTGGTCGCCGGTGACAACTTCGGTTGCGGGTCTTCGCGCGAGCACGCGCCGTGGGCACTGTTGGACTTCGGCATCAAGTGCGTGATCTCGACCAGCTTTGCCGACATCTTCTACAACAACTGTTTTAAGAACGGCATCCTGCCCATCAAGGTAACGAAGGAACAGTTGGACATGCTCATGGACGACGCCGAGCGCGGCGCCAACGCAACCATCTCCATCGATCTGGAAGCACAGACCATCCAGGGCCCGGACGGCGGTGAGATCAAATTTGAAATCGACGAGTTCAAGCGCCATTGCCTGTTGAACGGTCTCGATGATGTCGGCCTGACCATGCAGGCGAAGGACAAGATTGACGACTTCGAAGGTCAACAGAAAGCCGGGCAGCCCTGGCTGTATGCGGCGGAATAAGATTTAGTCCCCTCACCCTCCCGCTGTGCGGGCCCCTCCCTCTCCCCATGGGAGATGGGTGTTGTCGGGGTCCCTTCTCCCTTGGGGAGAAGGACAGGATGAGGGGAATTCCAAAAGAAAGGATTTCCCATCATGGCCGCCAACAAAAAACTCCTGTTCCTGCCCGGTGACGGCATCGGCCCCGAGGTCATGGGCCAGGTCCGCAAGGTCATCGACTGGATGGACAAACGCCGCCATGTGTCTTTTGACCTGGACGAAGATTTGGTTGGCGGCGCCGCCATCGATGCCAACGGCACGTCCTTGACCGATGCGACCATGTCGAAGGCACTGAACGTCGACGCCGTGTTGCTGGGCGCCGTCGGCGGGCCCAAGTGGGACAACGTGGCCCGCGACATCCGCCCGGAAGCCGGCCTTTTGAGGCTCAGGAAGGACATGGACCTGTTCGCCAACCTGCGCCCGGCCAATTGCCAGCCGTCCATGGCGGAAGCGTCGAGCCTGAAAGAGGACCTGGTGTCCGGTCTGGATATCCTGATCGTCCGCGAAAGCACCGGCGGCGCCTATTTCGGTCAGCCGAAATTCATTGAAGACATGGACGGCGGCGGCCAGCGTGCCGTTGACACCCAGGTCTACACGACCGCGGAAATCGATCGGGTTTGCCGGACCGCCTTCGATCTGGCCGGCAAGCGGGGCGGCAAGCTGCACTCCGTGGAGAAGGCCAACGTCATGGAGACCGGCGTCTTGTGGCGCCAAGTGGCGACCGAGGTCGGCAAGGACTATCCCGACATCGACCTGCATCACATGTACGCCGATAACTGTGCCATGCAGCTGGTGCGCGCGCCGAAGCAGTTCGACGTCATCGTCACCGACAACCTGTTCGGCGATATCCTCTCTGATTGCGCCGCCATGCTGACCGGCTCGCTGGGCATGCTGCCCTCGGCAACACTCAGCGGTGCCGATGAAAGCGGCCGCCGCCGCGCCATGTATGAGCCGGTACACGGCTCGGCCCCCGACATCGCCGGCGAAGACAAGGCCAACCCGTTGGCAACGATCCTGTCGTTCGCCATGATGCTGCGCTACAGCTTCGACGACGGCGACAACGCCGATCTGGTCGAAAACGCGGTCACCAACACGCTCGCCCGCGGCATCCGCACCGGCGACATCATGCAGGACGGCATGGAATTGGTGTCGTGCACCCAGATGGGCCAGGCGCTGACGGAAGAATTGGACAAGCTGGCGGCCTAGGTGCCCTAACCTTCGCGCCATCTTCCGACGTGAGGTCTGGGGATGGCCGGGTTGGCCAGACCGATGTTTCTACCCACGGTCCCGGAACATTATTTGTTGCGCAATGATCTTGCGCCAATTATAGAAGCGCCCATGAAAACGATGATTGAAATCAGCGCCTCGGCGCGACGCATGCGACGCAGCGGAACTTCCCTTGGGGAGGCCGGGGCCTAGGCGCGCGATTTTTTCAGATCACGTTGA
>Ga0114932_10003574_pt1 | contig 15095 bp, 14 predicted proteins | sample 2SBtaG_2_FD_87286 | JGI IMG/M metagenome (GOLD analysis project Ga0114932, IMG submission 87286) | Deep subsurface microbial communities from Kolumbo volcano to uncover new lineages of life (NeLLi) - 2SBTROV12_ACTIVE470 metaG | ecosystem: Environmental > Aquatic > Marine > Volcanic ...
TAGCGGTACGTTCCGCAACGGCCGAACCGACCAGAAATTCTCGATGGACATCGTCGCTGCCGATGAAGATGAAGCAACACACCGCATTCTCTCCAACTTCGGCAGCCGCCATGGTACCCCTCGCCGATTCGTAAAAATCGAGTCTCTAACGGAGATTTCACCCTCAGAATCGAGCGAACCCCGCGTCATCGCCCATTTCCGTGATCAGTGATTGAACCCCACGCAACAGCGCGGCGTTCAAGGCTACCAACCCGACACGACATCTTGGAGGAGTAGGTATGCACAGGTACAATCAGACCCCAAACTTACTCCTAATAGGCGGCCCGAAGACCGGCACCACTTCCTTGATGCATTGGCTGCGTGACCATGATTCAATCTTCCATCCATGGCCTAATGAGAGCCATTTTTTGATGGCGGGCGCGGCAGAATTTCCAACAGCCCCTGTCCATCCAAGAGGCACAGCCATTATCGCGCCCGAACCTACTTTCCACAAGTATGCAGAGGAACCTTGGATTCTCGACAAGTCAGCATTCCATGTTTACTCCGAACGCGCCTTCGCCGCAGTTAGGGACCAAATACCAGATGCACGCATCATCATAACACTCCGAAACCCAATCGACTTGATGCTCAGTATGCACCAAGAACACTCGAAAAGACTGGTCGATTACAATGTCAGCCAAGCCGACATGCTCGAGCTGGCAGCCGCCAGAAATTTCCAGCAGAGTGCCGACGATCCAGAAACATGGAGCTTCCTCGCATTCCCACGACTAAAGCACCCCACAATCAAGTGGGCAGAATCGCTCGGCGACCGAGTCAGAATCATTCCACTATCCTCAATCAAGAATGATCCACTAGCCACTCTCAACGACATACTCACCTGGCTTGAATTGGAACCATTACCTGAGAATACGAAACTACCTCGTCATAATGAGGGCGGCGACATGAATCCGTCCGGATGGGCCAAACTCCTTCGCCAACCCCCTAAATTACTCATCACCCTTGCCAAAATATTACTCCCATCCCATCGTTTACGTAAGGCGATATTCGACCCACTGCGCCGCCCTGGTTTCAAAGCCAAGGCAGCACCTAGACCAACTTTGAGTGAAGAAGTCCGGATTGATTTAGAAGCCGCATTCGCAGAAGAAATCGATTTCCTAGCGAACCTCGAATCCCACATTGACTCTGAGTTAATCATCTCACATTGAAACACAGAGTACCAAACACCCCCCCCTTTCTTTTGCCTTGAGATATGGTGATGGAACATTTGCATAGGAACCCCCACCGCGCGCGACGAGTGTGCGCAACCGTGAAAGAGGAAGGCGAGGAGCAGAATTTGTGTTGAAGAAGGCAGTCATGCGCCAATACTGGCGTATCCAACAGAGTCAGACTCTCATCTCGATGGGCTTCTGGTGCACCACCCTAACCCTCCTAGTGTGGCCCTTAGTCAGTTGGCGATTCGAAGAAATGGAGGCCATTTTCGGCATACCGCCGACTTATCTCGGACTCATTAGTATCGGCGGCACAGTCCTATTGATCGTACTAGCAATCGGCTGGTTTTACGACGTCTCTTTCGGGCTTTGGCGAGAACATCTTACGGTTGTTCAAGAGCGCAACCCATTCACTACCTACAAGCTGAATGCTCCACTTGGGATGATTCTGTCACAGACGAACACAATTCTCCGCAAGGTCGCAGAGGATGATGATGATGTTCAGCGACATTGCGATTTTGTCGACCGATGGCTTGAATGGAATTCAGAGCAGGAAATCTGGATGCGATCGATGTCCTCATTGAAGGGCATCGTTGGTGATGAAGACCCATTCTTGCAACACCTTTCGTCTGAGGCCCGCGCCAAACTTGAGGCAGGGGCCGACGAGTTGCAAGACTTCTGATTGGAGGGAGCCGCCTGGACCCTGAAGCAATCGTCGATATCGCTATTCTCGCGGGCGAGGCAATCATGGAAATTTATGATGCTGCAGAGGGGATCGAAGTCACGCGAAAGGGCGACGACTCTCCCCTGACTAAGGCTGATTTGGCGGCTCACGATATCATTGTAGCAGGCTTGCAGGCAATCGATTCCACACCTATAGTATCTGAGGAAGGCCGAGTTGGCGACCCCCTATCGAGCAACACCTGCTGGTTAGTTGATCCACTAGATGGAACAAAGGAATTCATCAAGAGAAATGGGATGTTTACTGTTAACATCGCGCTGATGCGTCGAGATGGTGCACGATGGGCCCCTCTCTTCGGGGTGGTTCACGCTCCGGCCACAGATACGACTTGGTTTGGTGGAGCTTTACACACCTCCGAACGAAGAGGGCGAGATGGTTCCGGCCCGATGATGGCCCAAGCTAGTGATGGATTGGTAAAATTAGTCGCCAGCGGCTCGCATCGAGGCGAGAAGGATGAGTCATTTGCGGCCGCTGTCGGCGAGCATGAACTAATTCGAATGGGCTCATCTCTCAAGGCCTGTATTGTTGCTGAAGGGGGAGCAGACCTCTATCCACGATTCGGCCCAACCTCTTGCTGGGATATCGCCGCCGCCCATGCAGTGGTTTCTGGGGCAGGAGGTATAGTGGTTGGACCAACAGGAACAACTCTAGATTACGACCTTGTCGAGGACGTTCTCAACCCATTTTTCCTAGTCGCAGCAGACGGGCGATGGACCAAAGAATGGGTTGCTCATCAGTAATTTTCAGACGCCGCTAATCAGGCGATGCGCCAGCCCGATGCATCAAATCCAGTAGCACCCTCAAGTAGGGTTAGATCTGCATTCACTTGCTCTGCCAGAAGCGCTCGTTGGGCATCAGAAATCACCCGCTTCTCCGGCGCCTCGCTCGATAGCACCGGCATCTTGTACACATTGGTGCCGCGAGCCTGCAAGCGTCTTACGATTGGGCCTTTGAGAAATCCAGGTAGTAGGCTGGCAGTAAAGCGAAATATGCGGCCGAAGAAGGTAATTGGACGACGGTCGGCCGCCGTATTTGCATTATGCACGGCATCGAGATCAAAGGCATACTCATCAACACCCAAATGGGCACAGACTTCAGCTAACACAGCAACAGGCTCGTGCCGCATACGATTAGCCTCTATCAAGAGAATAGAATTTCTACCGAAATACTCCAACCAGCGCGTCACACTGGCGCCATACAATGTATCACAATTCAACCGAGAATCGGCCCAGGCTACTTCGAAGTTAGACCAATCTTCGCCAAACTCAGCATCCTCGCCAGTGTCTAGAATCATGTTCCAATGAGAGATGGTACGGCTCACAGGTTCACGCAGACATACGACCAAACGCGCCTCTGGCCAAAACCTAGCAACACGATTGGGTGCAACCGGACAAGCCAGTGCATGAACAGAACAATCGATACGTACACCACCACCTGAGAAGCAATCCGAGTAAGCTTCCCAATCAGGTTCGGAATCGTCACGAGGAAAAGTGCCTTTGTGACTCGCGACGATATTCGGCTCCTTGGGGTCAGAAACACAAACACCTGGATGTTGGCTCAATGCATCAGCAAGCCAAGTGGTTCCACATTTAGGGGCCCCGAGTAGGAAGGCACCGACTTCTGGAACCACTGACAGCACACCCTCCATCGAACCCCCCTCCACCTTCAGATATAGGAATTCACACTCTCACGGGGGCCTCAACCATCCGTTGCTATGAAATACAGGCCCTAATTCGGCCGAGTCCGGAAGGTGTAATGATGGGCAACAAGGTAGTTTGGTTTACGGGACTTTCAGGCTCAGGAAAGACGACAATCGCTATGGCAGCAGCAGACAGATTTGGCTGTGAAGTGCTTGATGGCGACACGATTAGAGACTTTTTTGCTAATTCCGACTTCAGTCGTGAAGGCCGAGAAAGACATCTTCTTGGCATAGCTAAGATGGCAAATATGATCTCAAAACATACAGATGTTCTTTGTTCATTCATCACTCCTTACGAAGACGTACGAGAGAAAATTCTAGAAATCCTCCCAGATAATGCAGTGATGGTACATGTATCCACCTCTCTTGAGGTATGCGAAGAGAGAGATGTGAAAGGCCTGTACGCAAAAGCCCGCACTGGTGAAATAACAAATTTCACAGGAATCAGCGACCCTTTCGATGACCCAAAGTGTGCACACATTACACTAGATTCTAGTGGTAGTGAAGGCAATTCAGTCGACGATATGGTTGAGCAACTCGCTCACCTATTTGAGAAGCCTAAGGCAGTTCTTCTCCCTGGCCGTTGGCAACCTCTGCATGTTGGCCATGAATGGCTCATCCAAAGAGAGTTAGACCAAGGAAAGAGTGTAGTTGTAGGTATCAGGAACACCCCCGTATCAGATTCAGATCCATTCTCTACAGATGTTCGAAAGAGAATGATTGAGCACAGATATGCCGGTGAAGATGTTGAGGCATGGGTTATGCCAGATATCGAAGCAATTTCTTACGGCCGAAAGGTGGGTTACGACCTCCGAGAAGCCGATGACATCCCTCCAGAAGTATTCGCAGTATCTGCAACGGGCGTTCGCGGAGGAAACAGAGCGAACGTGTCAGAACGAGTCATGGAATTCATGATTGCAGAAGGTATCTGGGACGGCGAGTGATTTTTCACTCTCGAATTAACATCGACGGCTTCATCACACCCGCGCGATTCGCAAAGGCCGATGAGCACCCCCGACAGGGCAGAATTGCAACGTATCGCTCAACTCGTAGAGTTGAACCGCGAGCGTCTACAGAACCTCGAGGGACAAGTTGTCCGCCTTGAGGAAGTACGCCAGGAACAGGTCCGTTCAATCATGGCCCTTGAGGCGATTCCCGCCGAGGGCGCAGACAATGTGATGATTCCACTCGGCGGTGGTGTCCAAATCATCGCTGATGTCCCTAGCCAAGCCGGCGCAGTGGTCGACATCGGCAGCGGAATCCAAGCCGAACGAACCCGCGAAGAAGCCCTCGAGATGCTCACTGCGCGTAACGAAGAACTCCTCAGATTGATGGACGCACTCAAGACTGAGTTCGATGAAACTGAAAAGCTCGTCATCGAACTCGCCAACCAATTCAATGAAGGAGTTGCCGAACTCCAAGGCGAAGTCACACCAGAAGAAGCAACAACACCCGTTGAGCAAACCGAATCACCATCTTCCCCCAAACGCCGCCGGCGCAAGAGAGGAACAGATCTTACTTTGGACGACTGAGGTGACAACATGGGCTTATTCGACCGCTTCAAGAAGAAGGCGAAAGAGGCGGTTGAGGAAGAAAACTTCACAGTCGAAGAGGACTCAATCGAAGCCGAAGAGGCTCTAATACAGCGCCGCCAATTGATGGACGCAATCGAGCGCGCAAAGAAGGCGACACCACCTCCACCACCCCCTGGTTTTGAACAATTCAAAGAAGAAGTAGAGGAGCAGTGGGACGAATTCGTTGAGGAACTGCCTGAGGATCCATTCAGCGCTCCAGCCGATAAGAAGTCGCGTAAGAAGGCAGAGCGAGCGGCTGCAGTGGCACAAGCGGAAGCAGCCGAGGAAGAATCTGAACCCCCCGAACACAATCCAATGCGTAGCACGACTGGTAGGGAATTAGTAGCCAGTGAAGCGGCAAAGTTTGAGATTGATTTGAGTGATGTGGAAGTCAAGCGCGGGGGCCGAGTAATAGCCGCCAGCCAAGCTCTGGAAAATATCCTCGAAGAACTCGAAACGGACCTACTGATGGCCGATATGGGGCACGATGCGGTGAGCGACGTAATGACCACTCTCCGAGGCTCTCTAATCGGAGCACGACTCAATCGTAAGGCTGATCTCAACGAAGTAATCGAGAAGGCCTTGCGAGCTTCATTACTCTCACTCCTCCAAGCCGGTTACTGGGACTTTGACAAGACCGTCAAATCATTTGCGAGTCAAGGAACACCAGTCTCAATCATGATGGTGGGAGTCAATGGAACTGGAAAGACCACAACCAGCGCGAAGATCGCCAACCGCTTGAAAAACCAAGGATATTCTGTGGTTTTTGCGGCAGCAGACACCTTCCGAGCCGGCGCGATTGACCAACTCGCAAATCACGCTGAAAGGCTCGGAGTGCGGTGTATTCGTAGTCAGCGTGGTGGAGATGCAGCGGCAGTAGCAAGAGATGCAGTCGAGAGCGCGACTGCCCGCGGCGAAGACATCGTCATCATCGATACAGCGGGCCGAATGCAGAACAAAATCAACCTCATGGAAGAATTGCGCAAGGTGCATCGTGTGACTCGCCCGCACCTCGTTCTCTTCGTAGCCGATGCCCTCGCCGGTAACGATGCGGTAGTACAGGCGAGGGAATTCCAACGCATGCTCAGTTTCGACGGAGCAGTCCTATGCAAACTCGACACCGATGCTAAGGGAGGTGCAGCCCTTTCTATCTCTCACACAACAGGCCGACCGATAGTATTGGCAGGTGTCGGCCAGGGCTACGATGACCTACGTGACTTCGACCCGGATTGGCTAATCGATTCGATTCTTGCTACTGATGAGTGACCGCGTCTTTCATCAACAACCCCTTCCGTGTAGTGATGAGTATGTCAGAGGACGAGCCGAAGACGGCCCTCATTGTGGTGGGTAACTCGATCACAGAGGGGCAATTGCAACTGCTTCTTCGCAAGCGTGGCTGGAAGGCCGAGATTACCAAGGACGGCGACCAGGCGGTCGACCAATTCGTTGCACTGAGACCCGATATGGTATTCATCGCGGTTGATATTCCAACGCTTGACGGGCACGTCGCAGCCCTTGAGATGAGGGAGTCAGACTCGAAGGCTCGCATTGTCTTCGTCGCGAGTCGGGGTGGAATGTCTTTGGCCGAAGACGCCGCTTATTCTGCTGGGGCGGTAGGTGTTCTTCAGACTCCATTTTCTACATCATCCGTAGAAGATGTCTGGGAAGGTTGGATGGGACGGATCCCTGAAGCCCCCGGTCTCTCCGACCTCGACGCCCTCTACCCCACTCTCAGGGAGGCTGAACCCGAACTTCCTCCGTTGCCCCCATTACCACCCTTAGCAACCGAGGCGGTCGAAATGCCAGTCCCAATTGCAACAGCGCCAATCCCTTCCCCTACCAAACCCAAGCGCAAAATTCGCTGGCTCGTTCGCCTAGTTCTGCTTCTAATCATAGCCGGCGGAGCAATCGGCGGCGCACATTATGCAGGCCTAATCGACCTCAATGCGCTAGTTGAACAAATCACAGGCGTTTGATCAAACTCACAGATTATCCTCTATTCGAGTGGCAGGGGTATGGGGGACGATCACACTCCCTTCGGGAGCGTCGGTGATAGTCTTCATCGAGACCGCACCATCATCCAGTAAACTCTCATCTCCAGCCGCCATTCGCAAACCCAATCGCCAACGTTTCACAATTTCACGAATTAATATCAAACAGATGAGTAACACAGTTACTGCGATGACAAGGAAATTCAGTAACGACTCCATGTCCATATTCAGGCCCCTCGATCAAGCAGGGCTTGGAACGAAGTTTCAGCATACTGCGCGGCCGCAGCGGAGCGATCTTGGGCGCTATGGATGCCAGACCCGACGATGATAGCATCCGACCCTGCCAGCACGGCGTCACGTGGATGCCCGTAGCGCTGACCCATTGCACCATCGCCGACAGCGAGATTGACTCCCGGCGTCCAAATCATCTGCCCTGCTCCTACTTTCTTCCGTAGAGCGACTACCTCGTCCGCTGAGCTGCCGTTACCGATGTAGCCGATGACATGAGGGGAACCTCGGCCAGTAGCGAGAGTCTCGTCAGTGTAGGCCGCATCGAGCAGATTACCGCTACTCGACATTTGAGCGAGTAAGAGTACACCACCTATACGCTCTACATCAGCCCAACCGGCGGCGATTCCATCGACGATATCCGGGCCAGAAAGCCTGTGCGCGGTGACAATATCAGCCCACGATCGGATATCGTGAGCACCAGCCATCTGATTCTGAGATACCTTGCCGATATCAGCAAACTTACGGTCCTCGAAGAGCAGAAGATCGTGGCGCTGCGCGGCATCTACTAACCGCTGCCACGAATCTACGGAGAAATCATCGACAAGATCGACATGAGTCTTCAGCGCAGCGATATGAGGCCCAACCTCTTCGACCAAATCCAGCAATTCCTCGACGCTTCGCATATCGGCGGCGAGACACACCAAGGAACCCTTGCGAGCCGCCGTCTCCATGTATCGATGTGACAGAGGATTAGCACAGGAAGTCCAGCGCTCACCCCATGCGTCTTCGGCTTGCATCAGGTTATTCCGTCGGCGCGACCATCTCAAGTCTTTCCCTTCAATCGCCCAACACCAATCATAGCAATCATTAGAGCAGCATGAATAAGAGGAACCCAAATCAAATCAAACCTAGCAACTCGAAAAACCATTAGATATCCCGTAACTATTGCCATAAATCCGGGTAACACTGCTAAGAATTCGAGCCACGGTCTGGTTTTCGGCCAAATCGCGAAAGCGAAAAGTACCAAACAGATTGGTACCGTTAGCATCGAGGCCCAAACCCCCAAAATAATTCCACATGCTTCAGCGTTTATACACAATCCTTGAACAGGACTTGGGATGAGTAATACAAATGCCAAGATAGCAATGAGAAATACAGTAGGGCGGCGTTCCATTACAAGGCCTTTCAGATTCCCGCACCCCTCAACTCTTTCCCCCCCTTTCGCGCCTTCAGGCCATAGGCCTGCACCGGTTTGTTCATTGACGGTATGCTACGGCACTGCCTCACCGAGGTTGAATCATGGGCGCAGAAACCCCGGTCTTCTCTTACGAAGTCACAACACGTGACCTCGCCGGACTCCCCGATGCTCGAGGTGATTCAGTCAAGGGAATGCTCGCCTCGAATTACGGAGTAGAGGTTGACGCGGTTAGAGTGATACTCGGGTATCAGGTAAAGGCTGATCTCACGGCGGAAGAGGCAGAGCGGGCTGTTTACGATCTCTTTGCCGACCCAGTGATCGAGCAGGGCAGTGTTAGCGGGCACCTGCTCGATGATTCCAGCGTATTCCCTGATGCTCCTCACACCGTCATCCAAGCCGGATTCAAGCCAGGCGTCACAGACAATGCTGGTCAGGCGGGCTTGGATGGTTTACTGACAATTTACCCCCACGTAGCAGGAGCCGCAGCTGTGGCCACAAGTCGAACTTACGCCTTCTGGGGTGTGCCTGAGGAGGTAGATTCTGGCTGGCTTGCGAGCAAGTTGCACAATCCTATGATAGAGCGTGCAGCGATTGCAAAAAGAGACGACTGCGAGGCGGCTGAGTGGCCTGCATTAGACTTCCCTGACCAACCAGCCCTCGAACAGGCCGAGCCTGCAGTAGTGGATCTGGAAGTCCCAGACGAGCGCCTCATCGAGATATCAGAAACAGGGCTGCTCGCACTCAATCTCAATGAGATGAAGGCGATTCAAGCACACTACCGAGATGAGGAGGTCCGCGAGGCGAGGAAAGCATTGGGTTTGCCTGCCGAAGCGCCTACAGACGCAGAATTGGAGTGTCTTGCGCAGACGTGGTCTGAGCATTGTTCACACAAGATTTTCGCTGCTAAAATCCACCACGTCGATACTGAGACAGGCGAGGATTCGACGATTGATTCTCTATTCAAGACGCACATAATGAAGCCAACTTTAGACATTCAATCGGAGGTTGATTGGCTCCTTTCTATCTTCCATGACAATTCAGGAGTAATCGCCTGGAATGAGGATTGGAGCCTTTGTATGAAGGCTGAAACCCACAACTCACCCAGCGCTCTGGACCCCTTCGGCGGGGCAATGACTGGAATTGTCGGCGTCAATCGCGACATTCTCGGGACGGGCCTTGGGGCAAGGCCGATTGCCAATACTGACGTTTTCTGTTTTGGCCCGCCCGACTATTCAGGGAACATACCTGAGGGATTATTCCATCCTTCTCGGGTATTCAGAGGCGTTCATGCAGGGGTGCGCGCAGGAGGAAATGAGTCTGGTATTCCAACCGTGAATGGTGCGATCATCTTTGATGATCGATATCTGGGCAAGCCACTAGTTTACTGTGGGACAGTCGGCATAATGCCACGGCGCTTGCCCGATGGAAGGGAATCCCACGACAAGACTCCGACCCCAGGAGATGTGGTATACATGGTCGGCGGTCGAGTTGGTTCCGATGGGATCCACGGTGCAACCTTTTCGAGTCTGGAATTAACCGAGGAAAGTCCGAGCTCTGCAGTGCAGATAGGCGATCCAATCACCCAGAAAAAAATGATTGATATGATTCTCGAGGCTCGTGATGTAGGGCTGATTCAAGTCATCACCGACAATGGTGCTGGCGGGCTCTCGAGTTCAGTCGGCGAGATGGCTGAACTGACTGGTGGGGCTGATTTAGACCTCGCCGTGGTTCCGTTGAAGCAGGCCGGCCTGAGCCCTTGGGAAATTCTCGTTTCGGAGTCGCAAGAGAGGATGACAGTTGGTGTTAGTCCAGCAGACTGCGCGGCATTTGAGGCACTAGCAGATTTGCATGAGGTGGAAGCCACGGCGGTCGGTACTTTCACCAATTCCGGTGCCTTTGTAGTCCGGATGGATTCGAAAGTGGTAGCTCACATCCCTATCTCATTCCTGCACGATGGATGCCCTCAATTACAACTCGAATCCGAGTGGGCGCCGCCCGAGCACGACCCAATCGTATTCCCTGATGTCAACGCGGAAGGGCGAGGCGACATTCTTCGACGTTTGATGGCGAGACCGAATGTCGCTAGCAAGGAATGGTGGGTTCGTTCCTACGACCACGAGGTCATTGCTCAGTCGGTGATCAAACCGTTTTGTGGGGTGAATCACGACGCTCCCGGCGATGCCGCTGTAATCGCCCCTATTCAGGGCCAGATTCAGGGGGCCGTGATTTCGAATGGTATTGTTCCACGTTATTCTGACATCGATGCTTACGCGATGACCGCTGCTAGCATCGATGAGGCGCTGCGCAATGCGGTCTGCGTCGGTGTTGACCTCGACCTAATCGCCGGTTTGGATAATTTCTGCTGGCCCGACCCTGTCGAGTCGGTCAAAACTCCAGACGGGCGCTACAAGCTCGCCCAATTGGTAAGAGCAAATCGCGCTCTTGATGACGTATGTCGAGCCTACAATCTGCCGTGCATCAGTGGAAAAGATTCGATGAAGAATGATGCCACTCTGCACGGCGAGAAGATCAGCATCCCTCCAACAATTCTCTTCAGTTTGATTGGAAATCACTCGGATGTTCGCAAGGCGGTTTCGAGCGATTTCAAGTCGATCGGAGACCGTGTCTATTTGTGTGGAGAGACACACCAAGAATTGGGTGCGAGCGAACTCGCTTACCTTTTGAGAGATGAATCCAATGGCCAATCGGGCATCGGCGGACAAGTCCCTGAGATTGATGCTGAACGCAACCTCGCGATGTATCGTGCTCTAACCGCTGCGATGAGTGAGGGTTTGGTTGCAAGCGCTCACGATTGTAGCGATGGTGGGTTGGCTGCAGCGGTGGCAGAGTGTTGCTTCGGTTCCGATTCTGGCGCCACCATCGACCTCACTCCAATAATCGGTGGTGGCGATATTGACTCCTGGGGCGCGCTTTTCGGAGAGTCCCTTGGACGAATCGTGGTGAGTGTAAAATCGACGCATTGCGAGGCATTCGAAGCCGCTATGGGTAGCCACGCCTGCCATGCATTAGGAACGGTAGAGGCAGGCGACAAAATTACTTTCAAAAACGGAGATGAAGCAATTCTTTCCGCTTCGATGGCGGCTCTGCGAGCCGCCTGGAAAGGCACCTTAGACGGAGGTGGTCCACAATGAGCGCCGAAGTCCGTGTAGCAGTATTGTCCGGCTTCGGAATCAATTGTGAGACCGAGACGATGGCCGTCTTCGAAATGGCGGGAGCAAAGGCCGATCGAGTTCATGTCAATCGCCTCGTCAATGGTGAAATGACTCTCGATGATTACCAAATTATGGCCGTACCGGGGGGCTTCTCATTCGGAGATCACCTCGGAAGTGGACGCTTGATGGGTAACCGCCTCCGCTTCGGTCTGCGTGAACAAGTTCGAAGATTCGTACAGGCAGGCAAGCCAGTAATCGGCATCTGTAATGGCTTCCAAGTCCTAGTCAAGATGGGCCTACTTCCGGGCGACGAAGACGTCAGCCTGACACAGACCGCATCTCTTGCACTCAACGATAGCGGCCATTATGAGAACCGCTGGGCAACCCTCGAATTCGACCAGAACAGTCCGTGTATCTGGACAAAGGGACTGGCTCGCATGCGTGTGCCGGTACGCCACGGAGAGGGGAAGTTTGTCACCGCCGACCGTGCACTCCTCGATGATTGGGCAGAGTCTGGACAACTCGTCGTGCGCTACGTCGATCCAGACAGCGAATACCCGAGCGCTAGCGACCAAGTCCTCCCTTACCCTATCTCACCAAATCAGAGCTGGCGCAATATCGCAGGCGTCTGCGATCCCTCCGGCCTCGTCTTCGGTCTGATGCCACACCCAGAGGCAAACCATTCGACTTGGCTTGGGGCTACCTGGACAAGGGAAGAAATCGAGCATGGGGAAGGCGAGGGTATGGCGATCTTTAGAAACGCAGTCAAATATGTTGAAGATAATCTCCTCTAATGGCAGATTAGCTTGAACAAGAAAGCATAGAACAGCCAACTCTATTCTTCGCCCATTCCGGCCTCTTTTGGAACCACTTCTCTTCGTATTCCGGCTGTTCGTCGTAAGGCAATTTTAACAAATCATAGAGTTCATCTGCAACGTTAAAATCTCCTTTTTCTGCTGCATCTATAGCCAATTGAGCCATCCAGTTTCGTAGGACGTATTTCGGGTTTGTCTCCCTCATTTTTTCCCTATTTGGAGATCCTTCTAGCCCCTTCCACCATTTGATTAACCAACCTTCCCATTCTTTCATAGAAACCTCTTCTATGTTGTAAAATGCAAATTTTAGGTGTTCAATATCGGGTCCCTCTATGTTCGATAACAATCGGAAAAATATAGTCATATCAATTTCTGTACCCTCTAGTAAAGCAATCAATTCTGAAACCAAACCGATCTCCCTTTCATCGAAATTATCAATGCCAATCTTATCCATCCACATCTTTGTGTGAAACTTTTCGTATGTGTGATAGTAAACATCGAGTACCTCGTTGAGTTTCTCTGGACTATCCATTAATGGGGAAATTGCCTCCAAAAATCGAGCCATATTCCAACCTCCAATATCCGCTTGATTGCCAAACCTGTATCTTTTCATCCCTGCGTCGGTAGTGTTCGGAGTCCATCCGAGATCAAAGTCCTCAATCCACCCATAGGGGCCATAATCGATGGTTAAACCATGAATCGACATATTGTCAGTATTCATTACTCCGTGAACAAAACCAACCCTCATCCAATGTGCAATCATCAAAGCAGTTTGTCTTGCGATATGCTTTGTCCACTCAAGTATACCCTCGTCATTGTCTATTGAATGTCCTTGGAAATGATGTTTTACAGAGTGTCGTGCAAGTTGCTCTAAAGCCCTTCTATTTCCATCCAATGCGTGGATTTGAAAACTACCAAATCGAATGAAACTCGGAGCAATCCTACAAACAATCGCTCCGTCTTCGGGCGCAGGATTACCATTGTAGAGAATATCTCGTATCACATCTTCCCCTGTCGTGACAAGAGACAGCGCGCGGGTTGTTGGGACCCCCAGATGATGCATGGCCTCGCTACAGAGAAACTCTCGAATAGAGGAACGAAGAACGGCTTTACCATCTGCAAAGCGAGAATATGGAGTTATTCCCGACCCTTTGAGTTGCAGCTCTAAGATTTGCTCACCAACATCAACTTCGCCTAATGTAATCGCTCGCCCATCTCCTAGTTGTCCTGCCCAATTTCCAAATTGGTGCCCCCCATAACGTTGGGCGTAGGGCACCATTCCATCGGCTATTCGATTACCACCAAGAAACGCCGCTCCCCCCCTTTCGATTCCTAACATATCGGCCATTTCATTAGACCATAGTCGGAGGGTGGGGTTCGGAACGGGAGTAGGGTCGACTTTCGACCAACACGCACCGGGAACCTGCCTAGGTCCTCCTCCCGATATACTGTCTCCAGGGGTTTCTTCGACGAAACGCTCCCGCCAGTTCAATGAGTCTAGGAACATACTTCCCTCACCACCTTGTATTACTCGAATCAATTGAAGTTGTTTGTATTGAGAACTTTATCATGACAACCGGAAAAGAGGTCAAACCAGTTTAGATTTTCATCTTAACAACATCCATATTCTCTTTGGTTTCCGTTAAATCATGCAAGGAACCGTGTCGCTCCGAAGTGTACACGGGAAGTATCTGAGCGCTCAGCCCGACGGGCGTGCGGAATGGAATCGCGACCATGCAAGTACATGGGAATACTTCCATGTAGAGAATCGTGGTGATAAAATCGCACTCAAGGGTGCACACGGCATGTACGTATCAGCACAGCCTGACGGTAGCGTGCAAATCAATCGCAGAGAAGCACCACCTGGAGGCTGGGAGGAGTTCACTGTCGAAGCCCCTGGTAAAGCATGGGGGGCAGGCGGCTACGATGTCGTTTGTTTGAAATCCTGCCATGGGAAGTACCTGAGCGCACAGCAGGATGGCACGGCACAGTGGAACCGAGACCACGCACCAAGAGGCGGCTGGGAAGAGTTCCTGATAGAGTACCCGGGCGGTACAGGACAAAGAGAATCTGCAACAATTACCGGACCTATGCCCTCGTATGTAGTCGTCGCTCAAGCCGGAAGCTCGGAAGTGAACGGGAACTACGAGTTCATGCCTGGCGAACATGAGAATAGACACTGGGGCACTATCGCTGGCCATTACCAGCATACTCAGAACCCTGAGATTTTCATCGCTTTCCAAGACTGCGGAAAGGGCCATCAACGCCCGGAGTGGAACAAGTGGATGATCATCTCAAAAATCGGGGTCCTCTATGCTGCGCATACCGGTGGAAAGATCGGGGTTCCACCGCGTGAAGGCGGGTGGGAAACCGTCGACAGTTGGGGGAATCCGGGCGCCCCAGGTGGCAAGCATCCGGCACCAACACTCTATCACCCGGCCGAAGTTACGACTAAAATTCAAGA
>Ga0114932_10003575_pt1 | contig 15091 bp, 19 predicted proteins | sample 2SBtaG_2_FD_87286 | JGI IMG/M metagenome (GOLD analysis project Ga0114932, IMG submission 87286) | Deep subsurface microbial communities from Kolumbo volcano to uncover new lineages of life (NeLLi) - 2SBTROV12_ACTIVE470 metaG | ecosystem: Environmental > Aquatic > Marine > Volcanic ...
AACAAAAGAAACAAAATGCTCTATAACTAAAATAATATTTCCAGCATCAGATGCCTGCGCAAGTAGCTTCAAAAATTCTTTTTCAAAAGTAATCTTTTCTCCATAAAGCGCAATAAATATATTCGTATTAAAAATAAGTACACGCCTATCTAAAAGCGATGGGGGTACTTCGCCAGCATTAATGTGTTGTTCAAGCATACGCACGATGTCTTGCTTACCCACACCATCTTCACCGATAAGAAGTGCATTCGCCTCTTGCGTGCGTGCCAATACGGTCTCTAATTGCTCAACACGCTCTCTTGCATACACGTCGTCATGAGAAAAAAGCGAGAATGTGCCATCGTCTGATGGGCTCCGCGCAAAACGCGTGAGCGCATATGCGCCACCATACGACCAATCCCGGCCAATGCCTTCCGTGCGGAGCAGTCGTCCTCGTGTCCACCATCTGCGACGAAACTTATACTCATCTATCGTACGTTCTATCCAATCAACTGCGCCGATATAGATATCCTTACTCACCTCATGAGAAAAAAGAAAATCAGCAAAAACTTTATCATACGAAAACACAAGTTGTGCAAATTGTTCAAATGTCAAAAACCCTTTTTTAGGAAGTGCGATAACCGAAGGTGGTACGGCGGTACGCTGCTGCGAAAGAAATGCATCTTGCATATCTCGCGCAATCCCACACCTCGCGAGTACACTCCGCCCGTACGGTGAAGTAATAAACGATTGTGTGATATCTCCATAACCTTCCGCATAAACTTCAAATAGTATCTCAGCAACCTCAAAGACAACTCCCCCTTTTTGCTCTTTCTCCGTACCAACATCCGCACTCTCTCCAGCATGCATTCCTCTTAAATAGTACTCATTATAAAAAGACTCAAACATTAAGAATAAAATCCCAAGAGAAAACGAAAAAAGAAAAATTCCAAAAACTTTTGCAAGAAGTAACTCAAGAAATAAAAGTACTGAAAGTGGTAAAAATGAAAAACCAAGAAATATAAAAACGATTAAACCAAAGACAAACGAGGTTATAAAAGAAACAAAAAGAAACTTTTCAAAACGTTGTCGCACAGACGCTGAAAGAACTTTATCCACCATTAAAGCAGGAGTGTACATTCGTATTTCTTTTTGTAATTCTGGTGAAAACATCAAAACAAAAGTGCAAAACCATTAAGAAATAACACGACCACAGCCGCTGGTGCGAGAATCCACAAGAAGACAAAAGGAATAAAACCGACAACCACCAACACTAACACCGCAAGCCCGACCGCAATGACAACCAAACGAATAACTGCTCCAACAGCTCGCATCACAGTATTTACTATAATAAGTCCTAGAATATTTTCTAAACCTATCCCTCCCTTATACGTTTCTTGAAGTCGTTTCCACGGCGCAAGAAGTGTTTTAAACAAAAGAAGAAGAGAGAAGTAATGCACAACAAACAACAGGGTATTTAGCCACAGCATAAAAATGCCGCGCAATGCTCGACCATAGTGCCACTGTACATACGATGTAAAGAAAAGTACAAAATTCATATTCGATTAATATAAAAACTATTACTCCACCTTCTTACACATTTTAATAAATGCCAACTCAAGAGGTAATGTGGCGATCGCGGCAAAATTAATATCATTATACGCACTGAGTAATTCTTTGAGCGTCTTCGCAGTAAGAGAATTTTTTGAATCCTTACTCAAGCTTTCTAAAAAAGAAAAATCTTCTTCGCTATACCTTTCTTGCAACAACGATTTCATATCAGGAGCGTGGCGTAAAAGTAAAAGTGTACGAATACTGTTTATCACCATCATACAAAACACCTTCATATCTATATTTTCTTTTGTAACAGTATCTATCACCACCAACCCCTTACTCGCATCTTTTGTATCTATTGCAGTAATAAAATCATGCACAAACGAACTTTGTGGAACCCCCGCAATACGTTCAACGTCTGAAACATCAATAGTGTTATCATCTGTTGCGTAAAAAACTTTTTGCAACATACCAAGCGCATCTCGAAATGAGCCATCACTAAGGAGTGCGAGATTGTGTGCGACAGAGGGTTTGAGTGTCATCCCTTCCTTTTTTGCAACAACTTGTAACATACTCTCAAGTACGCGAAGTGAGGGTTTTTTAAATTCAAAACTCTGACAACGTGAGATGATGGTGTCTGGAAGTTTTCTTTTTTCAGTCGTTGCAAGCATAAAGAGAACATGCGCAGGTGGTTCTTCAAGTGTTTTCAAAAGCGCATTGAAAGCAGGGTCGGTGAGCATGTGTACTTCATCAATAATATATACCTTATACGGCGAATCAAACGGTAACACACTCACCGCATCGCGAATTTCGCGAATGTGTTCTATTTTTCTGTTTGACGCTGCATCTATTTCATAAATATCTTTCAGCGAGCATCCGACGGCACGCGCAAAAATACGCGCAGTACTTGTCTTGCCCGTACCTCGTGAACCCGAAAAGAGATACGCATGCGCAACTACGTCATCTTTAAGAGCACCTTCTAATGCAGACACAATATGATCTTGTCCTAAAACTTCCTTAAAATGCTCTGGGCGATATTTACGATACAATGCAACACTGGTACTTTTTTTAGCATCTTTATCCATATTCTTATTATAAGATATATTACATAAATCAAGAAGTCGCCAAGGGATCGCCACATAGAAACCACCCCCGCGCCCTAAGGGGCGCGGGGGTGGTTTCTATAATAAAAAATTACAAGAGAAAGAGCTGTCGCATGTCATTTAGACATCATGCGACAGCTCGCTTTGTGTAGTTTGCACTCATACAGGGTCGCCTTCTGGTGTTGGATTCTTAAGTTCGTTAATCCAATCCATGTCGTGAATCCAGTCAGTACCTGAACTAAGGACGCAAGACATCAAACCCGTATTGCTTGGGTTTGAGAAAGTAGAGAGCGCTGTCCAAGTTCCAGTTTCTTCAGAAACCCAAATCTCAAAAGCTTGCTTTTGACTTCTGATTCCGCCACCACGACGAACCTCGCCAAATTTCTCGGTGAGCTTTTTGACAACCTCCCCACGCGGAGCACAATTAGACGATTGTGCAACAACAGAAGTTGCTGTGAACAGCACAACCACAAGTGCTAATGCTCCAAAGAGGAGCTTCTTCATCAAAACATTCATTGTAAGCCTCCTTTCTTTTTGGCTCGACGTTTTGAAAAACGTTAGATTTCATCTACATTTAGACTAGCATACTTACAGTGCCTTGTCAAATATTAATTTTTGTGGTGTTTTTTACTACACAAAATAACAACTTAGTTAAACTCGTTCATCGCTCGCGCTCGCCCATCTTCAACGGTCATCACAACTGCCTCACATACTTTTTTTCTCATTTTTTTAAGTATTTCTGTCTCTTTTTTAGAAAAATCACCAAGAATGAAATCGTGAACCTTCTTATCCCCCTTGGGTTTTTTTAGCTTTCCAGACGGTGTAGACGGCGAAATACCTACACGTACACGAACAAAATCTTTTGTCTTAATACTCCGTGCAATAGACTCCACCCCCCTGTGCCCACCTGAACCTCGCCTAAACGAGATCTTGAAACTACCAAAGGGAATATCTAAATCGTCATAAAGTACAATAAGCTTCTCTGCCTTTTTGGCACTCGTCACATATTTTTTAACAGCGAGACCTGATTTATTCATAAACGTATCAGGAAGTAAAACCACAACCTTGTGTTTTCCTATTTTTCCGTCTGCAACCTGCATGTCCGGCTTGTGACACTCCGTCCAACCAGAAAAGTCATACTTTTTCGCAAATACTTCCACAAAAAAACGCCCCACATTGTGACGACTGTGTGCATATTCTTCTCCAGGATTACCCAAACCAACAATTGTGTACATGATTTTTAATTTTTATCTCATTTCAAACTCAAAACCTCTTCTTCCTCAAAAATAATTTTACGTTTATAATTTTTATTCTTTAATAGTATCTCACTTGTATCACGTAGACAAGAAAGTGCATTACTCACAGCTCGCCACAGCTCTCTCTCTTGTGTCAACGCACCCTCCCATATTACAATAGAGTTCTCAATCACGTTTCTACTTTTTTCTAAAATATCTATGCACGAAAAAGACAAAAAAGAAAATGTATTTATAGAAATTTTTAAATTTTCTTTCATCGCGCTTCTTATTGTTGTCCCTATACGAATGTACGTTGCACAACCATTCATTGTCAGTGGTGCATCTATGGAATCCACCTTTCATACTGGGCAATACATCATCGTCGACCAACTTTCATACAGACTATTCCAAGAACCTGAACGTGGCGAGGTGGTTATTTTTCGTTTTCCCGGCAATCCTTCACAATTTTACATCAAACGCATCATCGGACTTCCTAACGAAACAGTAAAATTAAATGGAAAAACAGTAACTATCGTCAACGAACAAAACCCTGAAGGAATACTACTTACCGAGCCATACATTGACGAGTTGAAAAAACGGAACGACTTTACCACCACAACTCTTGGTGACGAAGAGTATTTCGTACTTGGCGACAACAGACGCGCGAGCTCTGACTCACGTATTTGGGGAATACTTCCGAGAGATCTTATTATCGGAAAGGCATTTGTACGACTCCTTCCTGTACAAACCGTAAACTTCTTACCTGGAGAATTTAATTATTAAAAACAATGCACGCAGTACTTCCACTCAATCACAAAGATTTCATAAAAAAAGCGATGGCAGTCGCACCGTACTATGGCTTTGCACCTTTAGAGACTGTCATTAAAAAATATTCGAAAAATAGTAACAGGAAATTAAACAAACCAATTGGTTCATCTTTGGAAATAAAAACAGATACTTTTGGTAGAGAAATGGCAAACATTCTTGAGCGATGTAAGGCGCATAATATCTCTCCTGAAACATCCCACGAACTTTTCTACCACAGCACCGTAGTACCACAAGACAAAAAGACTGCAACACCTGCACATATGCATTTTAACCTCGTGACACTTGGCGTCCAAAAAAGTATCGCGGAAGCACTTCTCCTTCGCACCACAGGAACGATTCTAAAAGAAAATGGACTCATCAATCACTGTGTCCATATAAACAGTATCGGAGACAAAGATTCGGGTATAAAGTTCACCAAAGAGTTACAAGCATATCTACGAAAAAACATCTCCGATATTCCAGTATCAACACAAACTGTATTAAAAAAAGATGTGTTTCATGCACTTTCACACCTACGACAAAAAAGACATCCACTCTATAACGATGCACCAAAATCAATAGAGTTTCTTTCAAGTGCAAGTAGAAAGTATTTTCAAGGAGTACTTGAATACCTTGAGGGCACAGAGGTATCTTATTCAATTGATCCGCGTATGGTAGGCAATAAAGACTACTATCGAGAAACGGTATTTGAAATACGTGATACGGAAAATGAAACCGATGGTGGTTACGATGGTGTACTTGCGCGTGGTGGACGATGTGACGAAATAGCGCGACGCATATATAAAGTACCGACATCTATTGTGGGAATTACCCTTACTGTTCCATGGAAGGGGCGTGTGACGAAATCGCCACTACCTCAAAAGCGCGGACGTCGTCCTAAATTTTTCTTCGTCCAGCTTGGTATGCGTGCTAAACAACAAAGTCTTGGAGTAATTGAACTTTTACGCAAAGAGAACATTCCAATACATCAATCAATCTGCGAAGACACACTCTCGGGACAACTTGAACAAATAAAAGAACTGCAAGTGCCCTATGCAATCCTTATGGGACAAAAAGAAACAATGGACGAAACAGTTATTGTAAGAAACGTTGACACCCAAATCCAAGAAATCGTCCCTGTTGAAACACTTCCTTCGTACCTCAAACAAATTTCACTGTAACAAAACCACCATAACAGCAATTAAAAAAAGAGTTGTTAAAAACTTTTGAATATAGTATACTGTGCACTTATGATAAACGTTGAAGTAGTTAAAAAATCAAACGAGAATACAACGAACGTAGTTCGTCGCTTTACCAAGCGTATGCGAGATTCGGGAATTTTAATGCGTATGCGAAAAATTCGCTACCATGAACGAAAAACATCTGAATTCCTAAAGAAAAAAGGAACGCTTAAACGAATTTCAAAAAGAGAAGAGTACGCAAAACTCATCAAAGAAGGTAAGGTGACTGAAGACCGAAGACGAGGACGTCGTCGTTAATCTCTAAAGCTCTTGATGTCAAAAACGCGTCAGCTCACAATTTCACAAACTACCAAAGGCAGACTTCCTCGTCTGCCTTTTGTTGATATAAAAAATGTAGTACTTGGAAAAAAATATGAACTTTCACTCGTTTTTATTGGAGATGCACGCTCACAAAAGTTAAACAAAATATATCGCAAAAAAAACAAGCCGGCCAACGTACTCTCATTTCCACTTTCAAAAAGCGAGGGAGAAATTTTTATCAATTCACGACACGCACAAAAAGAAGCGCGAGGTTTTGATATGAGTACAACACAATTCATCGGTTATCTCTTTATCCACGGATTACTTCACTTGGAAGGACATACGCACGGTAGTATAATGGAAGAAGCGGAGATGCGACTGCTAAAAAAGTTTAAAATTAAAACTTAAACTAAAGATATACTGAAATCGTAACACGACTCTGCGCAAGCAGTAGTCTTTTGAAGTCTTAAAGAAACCTTTCAAACAAAAGTCGCAATAACATTTTCGCATTGTATTTATGGCAAGAAATATTTCAGTTGGAATTGACATAGGAACCTATCAAGTAAAGGTAGTGATTGCAGAGTGTGTCCGTGGTAATAATGCATCGATTCCTAAAATACTAGGTACCGGACTCGCGCAGTCGCGTGGACTACGCCATGGGTATATTATCAACTCAACCGACATTGTACGCAGTATACAAAAAGCAATACAACAAGCAGAAACGGTAGCAAAAATAAAGGTAAAAAAAGCATATCTCTCTGTGGGTGGTATTGGACTTGAAGAAATGCATTCGAAAGGAGAAGCAGTTGTTGCGCGCGCAGACGGAGAAGTGACCGATCTTGATATTAAAAAAGCTATTGAAGAAAGTGAGAACAAAATAGAACAAAAACTCCTCAACCGCAAAATCATCCACGCAGTTCCTCTTGCACACAAAGTAGACGGCCAAAAAGTTCTTGGAAAACTACGAGGTATGAAGGGGATAAAAATTGAAGTAGAGACACTTTTTATTACCTGTCTTGAGCAACATTTAAACGACCTTATCTCTGCAGTAGAAAAAACTGGTATCGCAGTGGAGGACGTTATGGTATCCCCTCTTGCTGCTTCTCTTGTTACGCTTTCGCGTGCACAAAAAATGGCGGGATGTATTTTGGTAAACATCGGCGCTGAAACCGTTTCAGCCATTGTGTTTGAGAACAATATACCTATATCACTGAAAGTGTTCTCTATCGGCGCAACAGACATTACGAATGATATCGCACTCGGATTAAAGGTATCTCTTGAAGAAGCTGAGCAACTCAAACATGGAACTATTGTTGGCACAACACATCCCCAAAGAAAACTTGATGACATCATCACCGCGCGACTAAAAGATATTTTTGAATTTACTGACAACTACCTCAAAAAAATTGGTAAAAGTGGTCTCTTGCCTGCAGGAGTTATTTTGACCGGAGGGGGATCTGGTATCACTACCATAGAAGACCTCGCACTAGCATCACTCAAACTACCATCACAAATTGGAGAGCTTAAGGTCTTAGACCTCCCACGAGGAAACATTAAAGACGCATCATGGGCGGTGGCATATGGATTGTGTATTTTTGGATTCAGGGCCGAAGATTCCTATGCGAGTATGAAATTTGTAAAAACAACAGGAGGTAATATGATAACGTGGATTAAACAATTCTTACCGTAAAATAACAAGAAAAAGTAGTAAAAAACACCAAACGGAGCAATGACTCCGTTTTTTAACATATCAACTACAACACATTTACATAAAAAATTAAAGTTTTCTTTTTTATTTTCTCTGATATAGTGGGATTACTTTACTATATTAACTATTTAAGGAAAATTATGGCACAAGTAAAATCAGACATAGAGGCATTCGCGCGAATACGCGTCGTAGGTGTTGGTGGTTCTGGAAAAAACGCAACCAACCATATGGTCAACTCAAAAGTAAAAGGGGTTGAATTTATTGCGATTAACACTGATGCGCAAGACCTTCATCACTCTCTTGCAAAGAAAAAAATCCACATCGGAAAAAACCTAACACGCGGACTCGGTACAGGAATGAATCCAGAAAAAGGACGTAAGGCTGCAGAAGAAACAAAAGAAGAAATCCAAGAAGTACTTAAAGGTTCTGATATGATTTTCATCGCAGGAGGAATGGGAGGAGGTACCGGAACCGGCGCAAGTGGTGTCATTGCAAAAACTGCACGCGAACTTGGAGCGCTTACCGTAGGTGTAGTCACAAAACCATTTTCATTTGAAGGACAACAACGTATGCGTCTTGCAGAGCAGGGTCTGGAAGAATTGAAAAAAGACGTTGACGCACTCATTGTTATTCCCAACGATCGCATTCTTGCTGTAGTAGACAAAGAAACAACCGTTGATACTGCGTTTGCGATGTGTGACGACGTACTTCGACAAGCAGTGGAAGGTATTTCAGACCTTATTACTGCCCCAGGTAGAATTAATGCGGACTTCGCGGATATTCGCACTATAATGGAAAATGCGGGTTCAGCGCTTATGGGCATCGGTTCCGCAACGGGCGAACAACGTGCAGTAGAAGCAGCGAACGCGGCTATTAACTCCCCACTCTTGGAAATTGCTATAAATGGCTCAAAGAACGTACTCTTTTCAATTGCCGGTGGAGACGATCTTGGTATGTTGGAAACACAAGAGGCAGCACGAGTTATCACAGAAGCGGCCGATCCAAACGCTAAAATTATTTACGCTACAACAACCGACGGTAAACTCAAAAAGGGTGAGATTCGTGTTACCGTTATTGCGACTGGTTTCCCCGACAATATTGCATCACAAAAAGCTGGATCATCTCTGTTTCAACTTCCACTCCGAGGTGAAGATGATGACGCAAAAGAAGAGGTAAAGAACGATACAAAAGGAAAGATTTTTAATTCAGTAACATCTGGAGAATCAAAAAAGAAAGAGGTTCCAGAAAACAAAAAAGACGAAACTAAGAAAAATAAGACGAACCCTGTAACTGAAGAAGTAGATGACGACTGGGGTGCAGTGCCAGCATTTTTGAGACGATCAAAATTGAAATAGTTTCAAAATAGCTTTGCTAGTAATTAACCTAAAGCTTTATTAGCTTGCAACACCTCGACCTACGGCCGAGGTGTTGCGTTATTATTAAATAGGTGTTTTTGATGTATAATTAAAACATTATTCTCGCCTCATCGGCGGATTATAATTCTTTATTCATAACTTCCGCTTCATCGGCGGATCGCCGAGGAGGCGACATAATCCATAAACACACTATGTACGATCTAGCTATTATCGGTGGTGGTCCCGCAGGAATATCTGGCGGTATTTACGCATCACGAAAACAACTCAAAACAATTTTTATTACCAAAGAATGGGGGGGACAAAGTAATGTTTCCGCTGACATACAAAACTGGGTTGGGACTATTTCTATTTCTGGCGCAGATTTTGCCACACAGCTCAAGGCTCACTTAGAGGCATACAAAGGAGATACGCTTGATATTAAAGAAGGACAAAACGCTATGAAAGTTGAGAAAACAGAAGGTGGATTTACCATAACTCTTGAAGACGAAACGACCTACGAAGCAAAAACAGTCCTAGTCGCAGCAGGTGCCGAAAGACGTAAGCTCACTGTACCTGGGGCAGACGACTTTGACCAGAAAGGGCTGACATACTGTGCAACGTGTGATGGACCAATGTTCACTGGAAAAGATGTTGTTGTTGTTGGTGGAGGAAATGCTGGTTTTGAAACCGCAGCACAACTCTTAGCATACACAAAGAGTGTAACGTTACTTCATCGTAGTCCACAATTTAAAGCAGACCCTGTCACCGTAAAGAAAGTGCTTTCACATCAAAATATGAAATCGGTTCTCAATGCAGAAACACTTGAAGTAAAAGGAGATGGATTTGTAAATGGTATTGTATACAAAGACACGACCACTGGGGAAATACACGAGCTTCCTACCGACGGAATCTTTGTTGAAATAGGGCTCGTCCCGTCTACCGCATTTGTCGCAGACGTTTTAGAGTTAGACAACTACAAACGAATTGTAACCGACCCCACCAACCAAAAAACGAGCACGCTTGGCATTTGGGCAGCTGGTGACTCAACAAACGCACTCTATCACCAGAACAATATCGCTGCCGGTGAAGCTGTTGTCGCGATAGAAGACATCTACAACCACCTCCATATGCAGGAGTCGTCGTAGAAAAAATAAAATACACTCAAAATCATTCTAATATTCTTGAGAATATCAGAATGATTTTGAGAGAAAATAAAAAACACGGATTATTAGCCACTGTTTTTTAACGCTCTAATTCTAAGGCGCGCATCATTCGTGTCATACCAATACCACCACCGAAGCGTGGAAAGAAATCAAAAGAGAGGAAATCCTCAAGCTCTTTCTCTACGCGTTCTTTTCCAAATGTATCATAGAGTGTCTGTGCGTACTCACCATCACTTATCGTATGAAACTGTTCACGCATTTCATCAACATTATTACTCCTCTCTGCACTCCCGATAGTCTCCATACCATGCAAGATAACATCAATCTTATGCGCATGTTCTCCATTCTTTTTCATATTCCAAAATGGTGACGTGGTCTGCGGAAAGTTTTCAATAAACGTCACAGGATGAAAATCGTCCACCATTTTAAGCTCATGCTCACTCGTTAAGTCGTCTGTCTGATAGTGTGAGGCGAGTTCATCATAATCCTTATGCACAAATTTATCTTTTGTCCCAAACCCTAATTCTTCACAGAGCTCTACTTCAAGCCGACGCAAATCTTCTACATCTCCCCCTGACTCAAACTCAAACATTGGAAAAATAAGCTTATGCCTCCCTGGTATTGGATTTGGTTCATTTCGATAACTCGTACTCACACAAAACACACCAGGCAAACTCGGATTTTTTAAAAGCTCATACTCGAGCCACATTTGTCCTGTCTGTGGAAGTGGCCATTTTTCTTTTTTGTAATTGTACGTCGCAATAGTAGAAGGGTCTTCGCATGCCGCCAAAATACTCAAACGGTCTTGTGTGTGCACTTCCACAAAACCTTTCTCTAAGAAAAACATTCGTAACCTGTTGACCGCCTTACTGAAAGCGTGAACGTCATTCTCTTTAGTTTTTTGTAGTGTTGTAAACATAACGTTATAAAATTAAAATTAACAAATAAAAAAGTATAAAAAAACCGACTATGTCGGATATAGATGGTAGATATGAAACTGATACTTTAAATAAAAAAATACCTCCGAATGGAGGAAATGGGCAATTGAAACAAAAAATATGAAATATGACGGAATGCGTATTTTTAGTTTATTTCTCTTTTTTAAGATTTGCAACATATGTAGCTTAAATTGAAAAAATTATAGCAATGTTATTGCTATAATACAACACTGTTGTCCACACCTCTTACTGTATGAATAACGAGATAAATAGGGGAGTAAAAAGCGAAATAGAAAACGCAAAAAATGTAATTATGATAAAAATATCACTCCATATAACAACAAAACGGTTGGTGATAGATTTTTCTCCAAACACTCTCCGTAGCAAGGACACAGTGAACGAACAGACTTTGGGTTTTTGTTGTGATGCGTATTTTTGCTTAAAATAATATTCAACATCTATCAAAATACAACGCCTGATAACTATTCTGGAGAAAACGGTGCCAATGACAGCAATGCCGTGCCAATAATACAAAACAGGTATCGCCCATCCAAGCAAAACAAGAAAAATTATGAACACGTGAAAGATAACGACGGCTAACGCAAAAAATCTATACACAGGTTTCATATATATAGTATACCAAACTATGTAACATCTTTATGTTCTGAAACATACTCATTCCAATCTTTTTGGAACTTTTTATTTCTTGACATCAACTCATCAAATGTACCTTGGTCAACAATTTTACCTTCCGTAAACATAACGATACGGTCAAAATACTTCAAAAGATTCATCTTATGAATAGACGCTACTACTGTTTTACTCTTAAAGTGCTTGAAGATACTTTTATATATCTTCACCTCTGTTTCTGAGTCTACCGAGCTTGTAGACTCGTCTAGTAAGATTACTTCCTTATCACCACTAAAAAGCAGCGCGCGAGCAAGTGCTAGACGTTGCTTTTGTCCACCAGAGAGATTGACCCCTTTCTCATTAACAACAGAGCTAAGTCCTTTAGGTAATCGACTGATAACCGAAGTAAACTCAGATAAATTTGTTGCATCTAATATTTCTTTCTCTGTATGTCCAATTCCAAGCGTTATATTTTCACGAATACTAGAGGAAAAGATTTCTGGCTCCTGTGGGACAAGTGTTGTCTTTAGATTTATATCAGCAAAGTTAGTTTCCTGTGACACACGACCATCAAAAGATATCTCAGCTTTTGAGTTCGGATACATACCGTGAATAACTTTTAGAAATGTTGTCTTCCCTGATCCAGACTCGCCAATAAGTGCAATCCTTTCACCACGAAAAATATCGAAAGATATGTTTTGTATATCATAGACATTATCACGAACGCTTCCGTAAGAAAACAGAACATTCTGTAAATGTATCATGTCCCAATGCGGTATTTTCTTTTTCTTAATTTTTTGTTTTGCAAGAAATGCCTCCTCTATTTCAACGGCATTCAGTATCTTTGTACGACGTATTATCATTCCCTCGTATGTACTCGTGAAAACATAGTACACACCAATGAGTCCAGAAAGGTAAAGATATAATGCGCTCAATGTTCCTACTTCAATTTCTATATTGTGCTTGAGTGAGAAAAGAACATATACCGTAAGAGGTAATACCACAATAAAAGTAAACAAGACAGAGCCTGTAAACCACTTGAGCTCAATGAGGATTTTGTTCTTTTTATATAGCTGAAACGGCTTCCAGAATATCTTTAAGGTACTCGAAACAATCGGCTTTTCAATATTAAGCACCTTAATAGTGGTTATATTGGATAATACATCAAATATACGTGCCAAAATCTTGTTATCAAAAAGATTGAGCTTCTTGTACTGCGGTACAAGACGTAGGTCAAACTGAAAGATAATCAGCAGTGCTACAATAAGGAGTGCGAGTGCCACTAATCCAATATATATGTTAAAGAAAAGCAGAATTATTGTTGTACCTATTACCTGCACAAACACTTCAATAATAATAAATGTATTCCTTGAAAACTGAAACATGGCCTCTGACGCTTTGTTTATTTTATCAATAGTGTTTCCACTATCTCTTTCTGTGTGCCACGAAAGACCGAGTCCGAGCACACCTCCAAGTAAGTATTTCTTATATTTTAACTCTGTGCGAAATGCGACAATATTTTCCAATATTCTAGACGGACCGTGTAATACCCAAAAGACTAAATCCACAGCCAGTAGTACAAAGAGTATGGTTATCAGATAGGCAATATTGTGATCCCCAAGACCATTGTGCTGTATTTCGTTTAAGAACTCGCGGAATATAAGCGGATTACTCAAAAGGATTAACTGTGAGATGGTGAACGTCAAAAGAAACAGAATAATCAGTTTTCTGTCTCCTTTGGCAAATTGCCACATTTTCCTAAATAGGAAAATTATCGGTTCTTGTGATATTTTTTTAAACATTTTTTTATTTAATATACATTATAAAACGACCATATCGGCCATCTTTTTTTATCACACCAACAAAAATAGATAGATTTAATCGTTCGGATTATACAGCCTATATGTGGAGGTCAGCTCATCTCCTTCATTAATTTCTTTTAGAGAAACGAGATATTTATATTCCCCCTCCTCAACCGACTCGCAGTTGGGATTTTCGGAGTTGTTGTAAAACCCCCCAAGTGGTGTTCGGATATATCCATCAGGAAAAAAGTCATTTTTAATATGACTTATTCCAAAACGAGTACCAATGGGAAACTGCTTTGTCGCAAACAACCCCAATCCTTCTATCTCGGAATGTTTAATGGTCAATCCATCTGGTAACGGTCTATAATATTTGTGTTCTTTTTCCATAGATAATACAAAATACAATATCACCATACAATATTATCTGTATTTTTACAAGGCATAGACAATTGAACGAAAATTCCGATTAACTCAACCGGTTGAGTTAATCGACTAAGACCCCAAAAACCCTTATTTTAAAGTATAGAACACCTGTGTGCCAACTTCACCGTTTTGTTTCAACATCCCCTCCTTTTCCAGTTCATCCAAGTATCTCTCGGCGGTAGCGTGCGAAACTCCTACCAACGTTTCAACATCATTATTTGCAACTCTTCCATTTTTCCGAACAAACACAAGTACTTTTTCCATACCCTCCCGCTTTTTTCGACTCTGTTCTGATTCAACCCTCCGACACCGCGAAAACCACGCACCAAATGCAACTCCCGAAAATCCTATAATAATTAAAAGTATGTATTCCATACCTCTATTAAAGCATGAAATTAAGAAAAAATGATACCTGTTCCGATTTACTTGACATGGTTCCGGCGGTTTAATTCCCACGAAAAGCACGCAAGTGCTTTTCTCTCAGGTCATGAACAAAAAAGTCCGCTTACGCGGACTCTTTTTTGTATTTATGACCCCACGGGGAATCGTCCCGCTTTTTCTAATTCGCTACCGCTCATAAGAACGCTGGACGCGACTCGGCGACAAGCACTCGCTTTCGCTCGTCTTGTATACCGCCTCCGTCGTTCGATTCCCTGTGGGGACCGTATAACACCTAAAAACCCAATGCTTTGCATTGGATTTAAAGGTGTTATGACCCCACGGGGAATCGAACCCCGATTTGCAGAATGAAAACCTACTGTCCTAACCATTAGACGATGGGGCCTCTGTCATATTTTTTATTCTATCAAAATGATTTGTAGAATGAAAACCTACCTATCACCTCGTAAACATCGGTGATTTCCAAGCAAAAGCTTGGAACCGGACGAAA
>Ga0114932_10003579_pt1 | contig 15079 bp, 11 predicted proteins | sample 2SBtaG_2_FD_87286 | JGI IMG/M metagenome (GOLD analysis project Ga0114932, IMG submission 87286) | Deep subsurface microbial communities from Kolumbo volcano to uncover new lineages of life (NeLLi) - 2SBTROV12_ACTIVE470 metaG | ecosystem: Environmental > Aquatic > Marine > Volcanic ...
GCGGCCCTCGCACGTGGAGGGGCAGGAGACTCTGGCCTTCCTTGTCTTCGCTTTCGCGATACCGACGCTCTGTGCATTGCCTTGTGACGATGGGCTGCCACGGGGTGACCATGGGCTGCCGCGGGCGCGGAGCGGTCGGCGCCTACGGTGGTGGGGGGATGTGTACGGCGCCAGACTGACCCAGTGGGAACAGGCCGACGCCTAGAAGCGAGAGCGCCTAGGAGCCGGGTGCGATCTCAGCCCGCCAGAAACGACCCCCGGAAGGCCACAGTCGGCAGCCGTTCCACCGATGAGGGTGGGCCTGTTTTGACCAGGGGGGTCTGAAGCGAGTGTGGAGGCGAAGCCGACCCTGTTCGAGCGAAACGGCCCCCCTGGTCAAAACAGGCCCGCCCGGAGCACCAATAGGCGGCCGACCTGTAGCGCTGACCCCGGAATTGACCGAGCGCCCGCCGATCGAAGGCCTCGATCGGCGGGCGCTCGCGTGGTGCAGGCAGGCCGCTGGCCTGCCAGGCTGTGAGCCTCAGGCTCAGTCGATGTCCACGACCTGCGAGGTGGCCGCTGCGATGGCCGGGTCGGAGGTGTCGTCGCCGGTGGTGTTGAGCATGAAGACGCCCAAGGTGCCGATGGCACCGTTGCCGGCGCCAGCGATGTCCGGGCCGTCGCCGCCACTACCGTTCATCAGGCTGCGGTTGAGGACCACGCGGGTGGTGATGCCCGAGTTGTCGATGCCCTCGTGGCCATTGCGGTAGACCACGTTGTTGGTCACGTTGTTGTTGAGCGTGGGGCCGTCACCGACCACATCGACGCCGTCACCCAGGTTGTCGAAGGTGAAGTTGTCGAGCATGGCGTTGCCCGAGCCCTGCACGTGCAGGCCGTCCCGCCCGTTGTAGAACGTGTAGTTGCGGGCGATGAGGTGTCCGCCTGGCCCGTTGTTGGTCACCTCGACGCCGTGCCGGGCGTTGCTGCGGACGTTGTTGCCCACCACAGAGGCGGAGGCCGTGTCTTCGAGCAGGATGCCAGCGCGGGAGTTGTTGCTGACGAAGTTGCGCTGCACGTTGACGCCTGCGCCCAGGTTCACCTCGATGCCGTTGCGGCCATTCTGGTGCACCTGGTTGCCGAAGAGGGTCATGGTGCCGGCGCCAGGGTCGAGGACCATGATGCCGCTGCGGTTGTTGCTCATCACCGTGTTGCCCATGAGGGTCGACGGGTCGGGAGCGAGGAAGCCGCCGTTCAAGACGAGGATGCCGTCGCCACCATTATTGGTGATGGCATTGCCGTTCACCTTCAGCCGGTCGCCGCTGAGCAGCATGCCCGAGTCGGTGTTCAGCTCGAGGATGTTGCGCTCAAACGTGCCAGAGCCCAGCACGCCGTTCGAGCCGTACTCGATGCCAGAACCGGTGCAGTGGCGCACACGGCAGCCGCTGACATTGGCGCCATCGGCCAGGATCGAGATGCCCGTACCGAAGCAGGACACCACCGTCACGTTCATGATGGAGACATCGTCGCCGGTGACGGCAATACCGAAGTTGATGCTGTTGCGAATGGTGAAGCCCGAGACCTTGACCCGGTCGCCCGTGATGGTGAGGGCCGTGCCCGAGGCCTGGGGGTCGATCTCGGCGTTGGCCGTGGTCAGGGTGACATCGTCCGTGGCCAGGACCACGTTCTCGATGTAGCTGACGTCGGCCTGCTTCGCCACGGAGATGGTGTCGCCGGGTGCGGCCGCCGCAGCCGCCGCAGAAATGGTCGGGAAATCGCCGGGCACGGTGAGCGTGTCCGCCATGGCTGCTGGAGCCCCTAGGCTCAACAGGAGAATGGCGGGGGCGAGGATCTTGTTCGGGAAGGTCATCTTGGGCTCCATGGCTGTTGCCGATGGGTTGACTCGAGCACTCGTGCCGCAGGGGCACCTTCGGTGGACAGGATAGGGGACGAAAGCACCCCGTGGAACACGAATCTAAAGGGGAGCTTGGGCGCAGCGCCTCGGCTCGGCGAGAAGCTGCTGGCTGGAACGGAGAGAAAGGGGAGAGAGGTGTGGCCGGTCAGGGGACGGATGGCGCCCGCCGGGACCAACACCGGGTCCAGGAGACAATACGGCGCACAGTGGCCGACGTGACTCATTTGGAGGCCCTCTTCGCCAGAGAAGGCTCAACGGCCTGGGAGGGCCTTGCTGCGGGGACGGGGGCGAGCCGGGCCATACTGCTCCGGCCACCACTGGTCGTACTGGGCGTAGTTGGCCGACGCCGAGAGCACCAGGGAGGGGCTCTCGAGATGGGGGCGGGCCATGGCGCACAGGTCGGCCCGGCCAGCGGCCAGGATCGTGTTGCAGTGGCTGGCCCCCTGGATGGCCCCGACCGCCATGACCGGCACGGAAACCGCCGCCTTGACCCTCTCGGCGAAGGGCACCTGGTACATGCGACCGGTGACGGGCCGGCTCTCGGGGGTGTTGCCCCCGGTCGAGATATCGAGCAGGTCGCAGCCCAACTCGACCAGGGCCTTGGCGACCTCCACCGTGTCTTCGATGGTCATGCCCCGCCCCGGCTGCTCCTCCAACCAGTCGGTGGCTGACAGCCGCACCGCCAGGGGGCGCTCCTTCCAGACCGCCCGAACCGCCGCGAAGACCTCCAGTGGGAAGCGCATGCGGTTCTCAAGGCTGCCCCCGTACTCGTCTTCGCGATGATTGACGGCGGGGGACAGGAACGAGCTGAGCAGGTAGCCGTGGGCCATGTGCAGCTCGATCATGTCGAACCCGGCGTCGCTGGCCAGCTCTGCCGAGGCCACGAAGGCGGCCTTGACCCGGTCCATGTCGGCCCGATCCATGGCCTTGGGGGCCGGGGCGCCCGCTGTGAACGGTTCATTGCAGGGGCCGAGGGTGGGCCAGGCGCTGTCGTCAGTCAGCGGCGCGTCTCCGTCCCAGGGCAGCTCGCAGCTGGCCTTGCGCCCGGCGTGGGCCAGCTGGACGGCGATCTTCGCCGGGCTGTTGCCATGCACGAAGTCTGTGATGCGTCGCCAGGCCTGGGCCTGCTCGGTGGTCCAGAGCCCGGCGCAGCCGTGGCTGATGCGCCCTTCGGGTGAGACATCGGTCATCTCGCTGATGATCAGCCCTGCTCCCCCGGTGGCGCGGGCGCCCAGGTGCACCAGGTGCCAGTCGGAGACCAGGCCGTCGGTCGCGGAGTACTGGCACATGGGCGAGACCACGACCCGATTGGGCACGTCGAGGTTGCCTACCCTGATGGGCGCGAACAGGGGCACGGGCGCTCGGCCAGATTCGCCAGCGGCTGCGCTGTGGGCCGAGCCGTCGTTCTCCCGTGGCAGACGCTCGGGCCAGCTCTGGCCGCCCTTCGCTGTGTACTCGTCGCGGGCTTGATCCCACCACCATTCGCGCACCTGTCCTACGAGCTCGGGGTCGCGCAGGGCCAGGTTGTCCCAGGTGATCTGCTTGCTGCGGGTCAGCAGGTTGAAGCTGAACTGCAGGGGGTGCTGGTCGAAGTAGCGCTCGGTGTTCTCGAACCACTCCAGGCTGGTCTGGGCCGTCTTCTGCAGCTTGTAGCCGTCGAGCCAGCGCTCCTCCTCGTAGCGGGCCAGCACGGCGGGGACGTCGAGACCGGGGTGGCGTTTGAAGCTGTCCACCAGGGCGATGGCGTCCTCCATGGCCAGCTTCGTGCCTGAGCCGATGGAGAAGTGGGCGGTGTGGGAGGCGTCCCCCATGAGCACGATGTTCTCGTGGTGCCAGCGCCTGTTGCGCACGGTGGGGAAGGTGCGCCAGAACGAGTTGTTGGCCAGCAGCTTGTGTCCGCCCAGCTCGTCGGCGAAGAGCTTCTCGTAGTAGGCCACGGTGGTGGCGTCGTCAGCCTTGTCGAGGCCGGCCCGTTTCCAGGTCTCTTCGAGACACTCGACGATGAACGTGCCCAGGCCCGGCTGAAAGGGGTAGGCGTGAATACGGTGCAGGCCGTGCTCGTTCTCCTTGAAGAAGAAGGTGAACGCGTCCATGGGCATGTCCGTGCCCAGCCACGAGAACTTGCACTTGCGCCAATCGAGGGACGGCTCGAACGTCGCGGAGAACTGATCGCGGATGACGCTGTTGATGCCGTCGACTGCGAGGATCAGGTCGGCCTCGCCCACGTCTTCGACGCAGCTGATCTCCTGCTCGAAGCGCAGCTCGACGCCCAGGTCACGACAGCGATCCTGGAAGGTGACCAGCAGCTTCTGGCGACTCATGCCGCAGAAGCCGTGTCCCGTCGAGCGCACGCAGGTGCCACCGAAGTGCGTCTCGATGTCATCCCAGTAGATGAACTGCTCGGTGATGCGGTCGTAGGTGGGAGCGTCCGCTTCGCGGAAGTGACTCAACGTCTCGGCCGAGAAGACAACGCCCCAGCCGAAGGTCTCGGCCGGTTTGTTGCGCTCGTAGACGATCACGTCTGCGTCAGGGAAGGCCTGCTTGAGCAGGATGGCTGAGTAGAGGCCCGCGGGGCCGCCGCCGATGGAGACGATGCGCATGGGGGCATGATAGGGCCCTGATCTCGTTTTCCCACTCTGGGATCGGATGAGCTGGGGGCGTGCCAGAGATCACCTTCTTTGCGCTGTTCCGGTCGTCCCTGTTCTTGACGAGGGGGGCCGTTTCGCTTAGACAGGGTCGGCTGCGCCTCCACACTCGCTGCAGACCCCCCTCGTCAAAAACAGGGACGACCTCGCCTGTGGAGGGGCAGGAGACTCTGGCCTTCCTTGGGTTTGTTTCTTGCCAGGCCAACGCTCTGCGATCTGTTTTGCGATGAAGGCCCTCAGGGAGGGTCGCTGAGCTGCGAATCTGTGGCGCAGACTCTTACCGCAAGAAGAGGTAGTACATCTGGCCCTCGGAGGCGGTGCCGCCGGCGATCTGCTCTGCATCGGCTCCGCTGCCCAGGTAGATGTCGGCCCGTCCCGCGCTGCGGATGGCGCCGCCTGTGTCCTGGTCGAGCAAGAAGCGCTGGAAGGGACGGGTCGCTCCCCGAGGGCCGGTGGGCAGGTCGGTGTCCACGAAGACCAGGCCTCCCCGGGGGAACACGCTCTTGTCAGTGGCCAGGGTGCGTCCGGCGGTGACGGGTACGTTGAGGCTGCCGTGGGGAGTTCCGGTGATGGGCCGGAAGAACACGAAGGACGGGTTGCGACGGAGGGTGGAGACGACCTTGGCCAGGGGCGTGGCCGCCGCCCAGGCTCGCAGCGAGGGCAGGCCAGCTTCTGCGGCGGACACCGCCCCCGCCTCGACCAGGTGTTCTCGCAGGGACGCGTAGGTGTGGCCGTTCTTGCCCGCGTAGCCGAACCGGGCCAGGGTGCCGTCGCCCAGTCGCACCACCACCGATCCGTTCACATGGGCCAGATAAGCATCGAGGGGATCGGACAACCAGACCACCTCAAGCCCGCCGAGCATACCGCTGAGTTCGATGGTGCGGCGGTCGGGGTAGGGGCCCAGGCTGCCGTCCAGGCGTTGCTGCCCGAGAATAGACCCGTCGGGCGCCTTCACCAGATCGTCGGGCAGACCGTAGAGGGGCCAGGTGTGCTGGGCGTCCCGGTCCATGCGGCCGTCCACGATGGGGGTGCAGTAGCCGGTGAACAGCACGCCGCCCCCGCGCCCGTCCCAGCCCGCGCTGGCGAAGAGGTCGAAGTCTCGCATGAGCCCCCGGGCGAAGGCCTCGGCAGTGGGACTGTCCAGGAGCAGAGTCTCGAACCGAGCCAGGGTCTCGGCGGCCAGGGCATGGCTGACGCCCTCCACAGGGAACGCCCCGGTGGTGCTGGGCCGGGTGAACCAGGCCCTCGAGTTGCGCAGGGCGGGCAGCAGCTGATCCCGTTCGTTCCATTGCCCGCTCATCTCGGGCCATTCATCGTGGGGGACCAGCAGCAGGGCCGGGGCGCCGTCGGGCAGGGGCCGGGTGTAGTCGGGGGGCAGGTCAGCGGACGGAGTCGACTTGCAGGAGACGAGCGCTGCCAGCAGCGCCCCCGTGAGCAGGGCTGAAGATCTGAGCATGGCTGCAACGTAGCAGCCGCGGTCGGCAGATTCCCTATTGCGCCCGCGCCGGTGGCTAGACTGTGCCCATGAGCCTCGCCACGATCACCAACCGCTTGTCCAAGGGTGTGGGCGCCTTGCAGTTTGCGCCGCCCGTGACTCACGTCTACAACCCGCTCGACTACGCCCGCGCCTGTCACAGCGAATACCTGCGCCGCTTTGGTCAGATGGGCATCGAAGCGCTGTTGCTGGGCATGAACCCCGGCCCCTTCGGCATGTCACAGACCGGCGTGCCCTTCGGGGAGGTGGCGGCGGTGCGAGACTGGATGGGCATCAGGGGCAAGGTGGGCCGGCCCGAGAACGAGCACCCCAAGCGACCCATCAAGGGCTTCGACTGTCCTCGCAGCGAAGTCTCGGGCCGGAGGGTGTGGAGTTGGGCCAAGGACCACTTCGGGACACCCGAGGCGTTCTTCCAGCGCTTCTTCGTCTGGAACTTCTGCCCCCTCGTGTTCTTGCAGGAGACCGGTCGCAACCACACGCCGGACAAGCTGCCGGCGGCCGAGCGAGAGGCGCTGTTCGCAGTCTGCGACAAGGCGTTGCAAGAGGTCGTGGCCCTGTTGAAGCCCGAGCGGGTCATCGGCATCGGCGCTTTCGCCGAAGCGCGAGCGCGGCTGGCCCTGGGGGATGCCGACGTGCAGTTCGGCAGGGTGCTGCACCCGAGTCCTGCCAGCCCGTTGGCCAACAAGGGCTGGGCCGAGGCCGCCGACCGACAGTTCGCCGAGATGGGCCTGCCTCTGCCCTGATCGGGAGGGGCGCACACCGCAGTGCGTGGCCGGGTCAGCAGCGGGGCGGCTGTCGGACACCGATGAGTGGTCAGCGGCCGCGCGGTACGCCGGGGCTACGGGCCAAGAGCAGGCCGTGACGGTCGAAGACCAGTTCGAGGTGCGTGGCGGCCTCGGTCGCCGCTGCAGTGGCTGGATCTGCATGGCTCTGGCCGGTGTCGGAGCCGGTCACACGTGCCGCGACGTCGGAGTTGGCCCCCTGGACCACGTTCACCACGATGAACTCATCGCCAACAACAACGCTCAACAGGACGGGGGTGTTCGTCGCCCAAGATTCGAGACGCCCCTGGCCAGCTGCCAGGTCTCGGGCCTGCTGTAGTCCTTGGCTGCGGCTGGGAGATGTGCGGCGCAGGGAAGAGCCACGCGGTGCGACGATGACGACTTCCGGTCGAGGAGTCTCCGCTGCGCCATCGTCCGCTGCAGGAGCCCCTTGGGGATCGCAGATCTCGTCCCCGTCGACATGATTCTCGTCGCAGTGCGCCGAGTGATCGTGGCTGCTGCTGCCGCTGTGGAAGTGGCAGCTTGAGCTCCCGCAGAAGACGAGCGCCATGGCCCCGCACAAGGTCAGGTGCCGAGAGGCACGGATCGCGAGAGCGCTGTTGCTGGAGGCCATGGTTCAGTTCTCGAACCGAGGAACGGAACGTCGAGAATACCACGGCGTCTCAGCTCACGAGCTGGGCCCGAAACGGGGCCCTGCCCGCCGATCTGATCTGCGGTGAGCAGGCTGTGCGTGAGGTGTCGCGGGGCGAGCAGGCCTCGAGAGTGTCGGCTCAGCGAGCAGGGGGCAAGACCTGGCACTGGCCCTGAATGGGCTGGGACGCCAGCCCCATTTCATCCTTCAGGGTGAACGACCATGTGGCCAGTCCGTCGAAGTGATCTTTGGGAAGGGGCATGACGTCGAACTGAATCTCGGTGTGCGCGGCGGTGAGTTCGATGTCGCGGACCTTGAGCCCTTGCAGCTGCAGGTCATGCAGGCGGCCGTCTGGCAGGCTGTCGCATTCGAGGCGCAGCTGCAGGGTCTGCCCTGCGAAGGCCAGGGTCGGGGGGGCGATGGCCCAGGCAGTCCAGGGCGTCGCGAGAGTCGCGGGGTTCGGGTCAACAGCGTCAACAGCGGGGTCAACAGCAGCGGGGAGACCCTCTGGTTCTGAAGAGGGGGTGCTCACGTCGACGACAGGTTCTGGCACGCTGGCCTCTTCGCCCGGGCTGATGGCCGGCAGCTTCGCGTCGTCGTCGCCGGGTGCCTCCATGGCCAGCGACCCCGTGGTCTCTGCGGCAGTGGGCTGAGACTCCGTGGCGTCGATGGGGAGCGTGAGCAGTGTGTGAGTCGACGTGGCCTGTGCGTCGCTCGCCGAGGCTCCGGGGAAGTCGAGGGGGATCAGTCCTTGCGCCGCCGCTCCCAGCACCGCGGCCACGGCCAAGGCGCTACCGGCGATGGCGAACAGACGTCTGGACCCGCTCTTCTGCTGGCCTTCCTTCTTGGGCTGTGTGACCTTCGCCGCAGAGCCCTGGGCAGCCTGTGTGGGGGCGCTCGTCTGCTTCGATGCAGCCGGGGGACTCTTCTCGGCCAAGGCGATGGGGGAGGCACTGGCCACGGGGGCCTGGAGCTTGCGTTTCTTCTTCTTGACTGCGGGGGGCGTCGGCGAGGACTGCTTGCGCTTCTTCGGTGCAGCGTCTTCCTGCGCGGGTTGGTGAGACAGGCCCGTCAGCTTCTGGCGCGAACCCACGCCGACGGGGCGTGTGCCCAGCTTGCGCTCCTTCATGAACTGCTCGACCCAATAGTCAGCCAGGTCTTCCCGTGCGCCACACCAGGTCTGGGCCAGGTCCAGCAGCGCACGGCGACCACCCTTGGCCACCTTGCGCTTGCCCCCGAAGCCCGCCGCCCCCAGGACCGCGTCGCCAAGCTTGACGAAGTCCTGGTAGGCGCCGGAGAGGAGTTGCTCGCGCTTCTTGAGCAGAGCGTCGACTTGTTCGAACCAGGCCTGTGCCCGCACTGAAGTGGTGCCCTTGGTGCTGTTGAGCTCGCGGTTGCGGGCGCTCCGTTGAGCGTCCGCAGCGCTTTGGATGGCCGCTCCGTCATCGCAGAGGGGGAGCGAGACGGCGGCGAACATCTCGCGCACCTTGTGGATCGACGTGGCACCAGAGGGGCGACGGGTCAAGGGACGACTCCTGTCGTGCAGCTATCAGAGAATGCGAATGGGCGTGGTGAGACCGTTGTCTGCATCGTTGGACGGCAGGTCGGGCGTGGGGACGTCTGGCTGCTGCTCCGCCGTAGGCGACTGCTCAACGTGTTCTTCCGTGTCTTCCTCGATGAGTTCGAGCTCGTCGGGGTTGAGTTCCTCGAGTTCCTCGACCACTTCGAGGTTCTCCGGACTTTCAAGCGACTCCGCGCCGAAGACCTCGATGGTGTCGTCACCGTCGTGCTCGTTCGGGTCGAAGGGACCACTGGCGGCCTGGGGTTCCTGGCTGTGAGCGACCGGTGCTGCGGGTGCAGCCTCTGCCGGCGCAGGATCTGCCTGAACCGTCTCTTGTGTCACCGGCGCTTCGGCCTGCGCCTGTTCGGCACGAGCCTGAGCAGACGTCTCGGCGCCGGTCTGTGAAGCCGCAGCTTCCAGGCTGCTCCAGCGGTCGTAATGGATGTCGATCTCGCGGGAGGTCTCGATGTCCACAGCCTTGCCGGTGATGATGCCGAAGGCGCCGAACCACAGCGTCGTGCGAATGGGACGACCCCGGGGCCGCTCGGCGGGAAGACCCTCGATCCTGAAGTCCATCAGGTGGGTGCAGTCGTCCAGATTCGCGGACTCGCCTTCGAAGAGGCGGATGCAGACCTCGGTCTGACCATCGAAGAGCGTCTCGGTGACGAACTCGCGCCGCTCACCGAACTCCGTACCCTTCACGAGCACCACGGCGTTGGCCGGCGTGGGCTCCCCGTCGGCTCCCCGACGGATGACCTGGATGCCCACTGCGTGGCAGGTGATGTCGGTGATCGAGTCGGGGCTGATGGCCACGGCCTTCTCGTCGCTGGCCTCGCCGCCCGGTCCCGGCAGGGGGATCGTGGCCTCGGGGTCCATGGCGTGAGAGACGTAGGCCGCACCGCAGGACACGAGCAGCTGAGGGTTCTTGTACTCGAGGGGTTCCGTGCCGAAGACCTCCTTGAGCATGGACTTGACCATGGGCATGCGCGTGGCACCACCGCAGATCAGCACGTCCACCTGGTCAGCGCTGATGCCGTGGTTCTCGGCGGCGTCGGCGAGCACCTGCTCAAGACGCATGCGCGTCTGCAGCAGTAGGCCAGACGTGGCTTCCTCGAACTCGGAGCGGGTGACCTCGATCATGTGGCCGGCCAGGTCGGCGACCACCGTCTCGCTGGTCTTCTTGCTCAGGGCGCGCTTGGCCTTCTCACAGTTGTCATGAAGGATGGCCAGGCTGCGGTTGTCCAGTCGCGGATCGTGCTCGAACTGCTCCAGGCACTTCTCGGCCACCAGGTCGATCATGGCGTCGTCCCAGTCGAGACCGCCAAGCTCACGGTTACCGTCCTTGCAGAGGGTGTTCAGGGTCAAGTTCGAGACGCCTTGCTCGTCTTCGCCTTCGGGCAGCACGGGCTTGATCAAGGTGACGTCAAAGGTGCCGCCGCCCAGGTCGTAGACAAGCACGTGCTTGTCGGTCAGGCAGACCGAGCGCTCGATGGAATAGGCCACCGCCGCTGCGTGGGGCTCGCTCAAGATGTTGAGCACGTTCAGGCCGGCGGCTGCGGCGGCTTCCATGGTGGCGGCGCACTGCCGCTCACCGAAGTAGGCGGGGACGGTGATGACCACGTCCGTGACCTCTTCGCCCATCTCGATCTCGGCGTTCTCCTTGAGCGAACGCAGGATGTCCGCGGAGATGCCCTGGGGCGTCATGCGCTGGCCGTTGATGGGCTCCGTCGTCCAGTCGTCGCCCATGCGTCGCTTCACGCCCACGACCACCCGGTCCGGGTCTTGCTTGCGCGTGTTCCAGGCCACTTCACCCACCACCGGGCTACCCTCTGGCGGGTAGTAGATCACGGAGCGGAGCGAAGACGTCTCGCCGTCCTCTGACTCGAGGGGGAGGGCCTTGACCTCCGAGCGGGACTCGTCGTAACGAGAGATGGTGGAGTAGGTCGTACCGAGGTCGATACCGTAGCGCTTGGTCATGATGACTGTCCTTGGGTGTGTCTGATATGGGCGCTGCGGGAGGAGGAGCGCTGCGGCCCAGAGGTGCGGGTTCGTGTTGGCGTTGGTGTGCGGAGGGGGTGTTGTCTCAGTCGTTTGTTGCTGGTGGCGGGGCGTCTGCGTGGTCAGGGTCCACCGGTTCGGGCTGGTAGTGGGCTACACCGACCTCTGCGAAGCGCAGCACCCGGCTGCCCGAGCGGAAGCCCTGGCGATAGACCTCCAGGATCTGTCCTTCGTGTGCGGGGTCGTCCACGGGCAGGCGGTCCACGGCCTGGTGCAGTTTCGGGTCGAAGAGACCGTCGGTGGGGATGGTGGTCACGTCCCGTTGCTCGAACAGGTTCTCGAGCATCTTCACCACCGCACCCAGGGCGCGGGTCGCGGCCTCCGGGTCGTCGCCTCGGGCGAGGGCGGCCCGGCTCAGGTCGTCGACCATGAACAGGTCGACCATGAGCGAGCGGGTGCTGGCGTCCGCGAGGGGAGCGGCCAGCTCTTCGACCTTGGTGCCCAGGGTGCGCAGCTTCGGGGGCAGGTGCCCGGTCATGCGCGACAAGCTGTCGAGCTGGTCTTCGATGGACGCCAGGCGGCCATCCAGCAAGGCCAGGGTGCCGCTCACGGTGTGGGAGGGAGCGTCCTCGTGGCGGGGCCCTGGTTGGTGGGGCGCGGCAGGGTTCGGGGCGGCGGGTTCGCTCTGGCCGGACGTTTGGGGTGCGTTCGGCGTAGGCGTCAGGGGCTCGCTCGGCGTGGAGGCCGCGGGCTCGCTGGGCGCTGACGCCTCGGGCTCGCCAGAGGGCTCGGGCGAGGCGGGAGCAGGGGCCTCATCTTCTTCGGCTTGTTCTGCCACGGCAATGAGATCGGAGGACGCCCTTTTTTCTTCGGGGTTCTCGTCGTCGACCAGCGGGGCAGCTCCAAAGACCTCGATCCCGCCCACACCGTCCTGTCCCTGGTCGGTGGGGGGATCGCCGGAGCGGTTCTCGGTGGCGGCGGTACTGTCCTCGCCGTCGAAAGGGACGTCGTCGATCATCGAGCGCGACCAGAGGGAAACAGGGTCCAACCAGAGGGAGCGACGACCGCACCTCGGCTGACGGTGTTTCCTTCGTCCCGCTGGGCGTGCCAGTTGAGACGGAATTCACTCTATGCAGGAACAGTGCCTGCTAGAGCCCCAGTCGCTGGCTCATCCAGTGGCCCAGAGCCTCGATCTCTTCGACGCAGACCTCGTGCTCCATGGGGTATTCGTGCCACTTTACCGACTCACCCCACTCTCCCAGGCGTTCGCAGCAGGCCTGCCCCCGAGCCAGCGGCACCATGGGATCGAAGACCCCGTGAGCCATGAAGACGGGCGGTCGGGGGCCAGGGACGACGGTGGGCTCGTCGCTGAGCAGGTAGGACGACAGGCCGATCACCCCGGCGAGAGGCAGTCCGGCTCGCAGGCCCACATGGAGGGCCATGGCGCCGCCTTGTGAGAAGCCCGCCAGGATCAGCTTCTCGGGTGCCATGCCCTGAGCCAGCTCGCGGTCGATCAGGGCCCGGATCTTGGCGGCGGACCGGGCCACCCCGTCCATGTCGTGGCGCCGCTGCAGATCGGCCTCAAGAATGTCGTACCAGGCGGGCATGACCATGCCCCCGTTGATGGTCACGGGGATGGACGGGGCGTGGGGGAAGACAAAACGCACCCGCTCCGCCCCGGGCAGGCCCAGCTCCTGGACGATGGGCACGAAGTCGTGGCCATCGGCGCCCAGGCCATGGAGCCAGATGACCCCGGCCTCGGCGCCGCGCTGTGGCCCCAGCTCAACGCAGGGCAGAAGATCAGCGGTCATGGCTTTGGCCGTCAGCCGACCTTGATCAGCTCGACCTGAAACACCAGCGTGGCGCCGGGGCCGATCACCGGGGGTGCACCGCTCGCGCCGTAGGCCATCTCTGGCGGGATCAGAAAACGGTAGGTGGCGCCGGGCTTCATCAGCTGCACGCCCTCGGTCCACCCGGCGATCACGCCGTTGAGCGGGAAGGTGGCGGGTTGTCCCCGGCTGTAGCTCGAATCGAAGGGGGTGCCATCGGTGAGCCAGCCCGCGTAGTGGACGGTGACCAGATCGGTGGCGCTCGGCGACTGACCCTCTCCCTCGGTGACCACTTCGTAGGCCAGGCCGGAGGCGGTGGTGGTGGCCGTGTCGGCCGTGGGCAGGGAGAAGTTGGGCATGTCCATGGGGCGACGTCCGAGCAGGCGGGAGAAGAGGCGAGCAAGCATGGGGCGGAGTGTGCCAAGCCGTGGGGCCGGGGGGCAACCGGCAGGGTGGCGGGGGCGGGCACCACGGGCCACAATGCGATGGTGGGTGACATCCTCTACGGCACTTCGAGTTGGTCGAGCAAGGGTTGGGTCGGGCCGTTCTACGCCCCGGGCACCAGGCCGGCTGAGATGCTGGGTCAGTACGCCCAGAGCTTCGGCACGGTCGAGGCGGACACCACCTATTACCGGGTGCCCAGCGCCAAGACCGTCGATGGCTGGCGGGCGGCCCTACCCGAGGGCTTCGTCTTGTCCGCGAAGTTTCCCCGCTCGGTGGTCCACGGTGGCCAAGGGCCCCGGCCCGATGGATCGGTCGTCTTGTCGCCCCAGGTCCTGGCCGACGAGGTTCCGCGCTTCGTGGAGGTCATGGGGCGGCTGGGCGAGCGCTGCGGTCCCCTGGTGCTGCAGTTTCCCTACTTCAACCGCTCGATCTTTGCCCATCAAGGGGCTTTCCTGGAGCGGCTTGATCGCTGTCTGGAGGGTCTGCCCACCGGGTTCTCCTACGCCGTCGAGGTGCGCAACCAGGCCTGGATCGACCAGCGGCTGACCAGCCTGCTGGCCGCTCACGGGGTGGCCTTGGTGCTGGTGGAGCTCTCGTATATGACCCACCCGGCTGTCTGGAGCGAGGGCCTCGACCCGCTCTGCGCCGACTTCACGTATTGCCGCCTGATCGGCGATCGCAAGGCCGTAGAGGCCCGCACGACCGCCTTTGATCGCATCGTCATCGACCAGACACCCAGCCTGGAACGCTGGGCAACCCTGCTCAAGGGCCTCTCACAGCGGGTCGATCGGGTTTACGCCTACGCCAACAACCACTACGCGGGGCACGGGCCCGAGACGATCCGCCAGCTGGCAGACCTGGTGGGCGCAACCCCCTGAGAGGGGGCTCAGGCCAGGGGGTCGTGCGACGATGGGTCGTCCGGGTATGATCCGGGATTGGTCCAGACATGACGAGGAGGGGACTCCCGTCACGCACACATTCTCGGGACGGTTCATGAACGGCGCCTTCATCACTGGTTGGGGCTCGGCCCTGCCCGATCAGGTCGTGACCAACGACGATCTGGCCAAGACCATGGACACCAACGACCAGTGGATCCGTGAGCGCACGGGCATCCGCGAGCGTCGGGTGGGGGGCACCACGTCCGGGCTGTCCACCGAAGCCGGTCGCAAGGCCCTGGAGAGCGCGGGCATCGACCCGAAGGACATCGACCTGCTGGTCTTGGCCACGACTTCTCCCGATCAGACCTGTCCGGCCACCGCACCCACGGTGCAGGACGCCCTGGGTCTTGAGTGCGGCGCCTTTGACGTGGGTGCCGCCTGCTCGGGCTTCGTCTACGCCCTGGTCACGGCCTACGGCTTTGTGGGTCAAGGGCTGAACAACATCCTGGTCATCGGCGCCGAGACCCTCGACCGCATCACCGACTACACCGACCGGGTCACGGGCATCTTGTTCGGCAACGGAGCGGGCGCCGTGGTGCTGCGGGCCAGCTCCGACACCAACAGCCTGCTGGGCTGGGATCTGTGCTCCCACGGACACCTGCGCAAGGCGATCTACGCCGACGTGGGCGGCTACCTGCAGATGGACGGCAAGGAGATCTTCCGCCGGGCGGCCAGGCTCATGGTCAACTCCGCCGAGCGGTCCTTGGAGCGGGCCGGTGTCTCCACCTCCGACATCGCGCTGGTGGTGCCACACCAGGCGAACATCCGCATCATCGAAGCGGCCTGCAAGCGTCTCGACATCCCCATGAATCGCACGGCCACGGTGTTGCAGACCACGGGCAATACGTCGGCGGCGTCGATCCCC
>Ga0114932_10003580_pt1 | contig 15075 bp, 19 predicted proteins | sample 2SBtaG_2_FD_87286 | JGI IMG/M metagenome (GOLD analysis project Ga0114932, IMG submission 87286) | Deep subsurface microbial communities from Kolumbo volcano to uncover new lineages of life (NeLLi) - 2SBTROV12_ACTIVE470 metaG | ecosystem: Environmental > Aquatic > Marine > Volcanic ...
ATCATGTGGAATTGGTTTTTTCTCACCAACAGGATCAAACAAATGTTCCAGATGTGCAGGTAAAGAATCTCAGGGTAGTGAGGGACATGACTCTTGTGGCTGTGGTGGGCACAATTGTTAACTCTTTTTTTCTTTAATCAAAAATATAACTAACAAAAAAAATCAAAGTTATGACAAAAACATCATCAGAAATGAAACAATTAGTTGAAGAATTCATCAAGATTACCAACGTAAAATATGAAGATCAGACTGAAAAAATTAAACAAAAGAGTGATTTAGTAGATTGGCAATTTCACGTGGGAACAAATGTAATTGTGAGTAAAAATGCAAATCGAGAAGACAGAATTCACATTAATGTAAATATGAGATTCCCTCCAGAAGATTCAAAATTACTAATCAGTAAAAATCCATCATTTTCAAAAACAATAATGGAGATTAGTGAAATTTGTACAATTTGTAATATGGGACATCAGTGGATTAAAGATGGCGAAACAATTGCAGGTTTGGCAATATTTTCTCATGTTGATGAACAAAATTTGAATAGAATTTCATTTCATAATGTTTGGGATAATGTAGCCAGAGTATCAGGACATGTTCAAAAAATTCTACGTTCAAATTTTAGCAGTTTTTCATCAAAAAATAATTTAACAGATGAAACAACTGGCAAAACAATGTACGGGTAAATAATTTATTAATACATCAATTTCATCATGATTAATTGGATTTATTCAAAAGAAAACCTAAGGAAATGACAGATACAGAATGTAAAATATGTCATATGAAATTTTCTGATCCTGAAAGAACAATGAGACACATGATAAAAGCACATTCAAAACCCCAAAAAAATAACAGGCAAATAGGTAGTGCAAAATATCGTTAATTTTTTAGAAGATATTAGAAATCAAAGAATTCTTTTGTGACTAAATAATGATTAATTCTATCAACAAACTATACATAGACAGACAAAAAAAAGAATAAACGAAATGATATCTTTTGAATATAGAATTTTAAGCGAATATAAAATTAAAGTAGCAAAAGTGGACACATTAGTCAAATCCATAATGTCTCATAAGGAACCAAAAAGTACTGAATCTACAGAAGCATCAGAATTTTTAGATGTTTTGATTAATGAAATAGATCAATTTTACAAAAATCATAGTGAAATTTTATCAAAAAATGGAAAAAAACCGCATGCACGTTCGCGTTTACCTGAAACTAAAAAATGGTTAGATAACATTGAAAGATTTTATGAGTTAAATCCTAGAAGAAGACCAAGAAAATAATCAAAAAATTATTGAGGTAAGAGTTCCCAATCATTTTGTCCACATTTACATTGTTTTCCAGATGAAACAATGTAATCCATGAATTCCAAATCAGTACAAGGCCCCTGATCAGGAATTAAAATTTTTGAAGTACATTTTCGACATTTTGCTTCAAACCCATCCATAAAATCACATTTTATTTTAGTTTAAAAAATCAAAAGTTTTGGGATTCAACAAATTCAACTATTGAAAGAATATTTCCCATTTCTACAAGATGACCATAACTGGTATTTTTTGCATTTTTCATAGGTTTGTTATTTACACTAACAAATAGCATGTTACCATCAGAAAGAGGAATAGTTATTCGTTTAATTTTAGCATATGAAGTAATGGAGTACAATCCATTCCCAATGACTTCAGCAGATGATGCGTAATCATCCCATTCACCTCTAGATCTAGACATTGTTGCCTTTGTTTTTTCAATAGGAACAATATTAGAAACTCCATCTCGTTGACTATTCCAAAGTAAATTTCCACTTGCATCAGAGACTGCTGCAAATCTAACAGATTCATTAAAATCCATTAGCATGTTCAAAAGCTGTTCATATTTTTCCATTATTTGATAACCATCATTTTAGTTAATATAATATTCGAAATATAAAATCTAGTGCCAAAATTATTTCAAAAGTTATTCTTCAAATGTATTAACAAAGTCTACAATAGACATTATTTTTCCCATTTGCACATAACGACCATAACTTTTTGTTTTTGTTTTTTTGAGAGGAGTATTATCTACGTAAATTAACAACATATGAAATGCATCAAGAGGGATAGTAACTTGTTTCACTTTTTCAAAGGATGCAATATGATACATTGCTCTGCCGAGATCATCAGAATCTTCTATCTTACACCTATTAATCCAGTCAGAAGATTCGCGTACAAGTGTTTTTTTAATTTCATCTAATGGGATTTTTATTTCAGAATCATCTCTAATTGTATTCCACAAAATATTTCCTTGTGTATCACTAATTGCAGTAAGTAAAATTGTTGGTTCATAATCCATTAACATGTGAAGTAATTTTTCATATCGAGACATATGGTAATTCATTTTTCATAGAATAAAAACTATTATTTATTTTTAAAAATTATTGGCACTAGAATTAATTAAAAAAATAATCTTATATCTGATTTAATTAAAAGAAGTACATGAAAAATCCATATACAGAAAAAGATTTTGTACATGAAGTTTGGGAAGAATTTCCACAATTAGCTGAATGGCACGATCTAGATAATGATGTTTTACCAATTTGGAAATTAGAACAATTTATTGAAGCAGGTTATCATAATTTTGATGCAGAGAGAAAACCACTGTATCATATTAGTAAAATGATAGAGCAGTATGCCCAAGATAATAACGAGCCATTACTTGCAACATTTGAAAAGATTGCAAAATTTTCTTATGTAAAAGACAGATATCAAGAGATGGTAAAGGGCATACCCAAAGTATGGATAATTGCAGATTTTGATGACGAGGTGATTCCAACAGACGTGATAATTCCAAATTCAGAATTTCTTAGTTGCAGTAATACCAACTTATCCAATGTATGGACAGTCATCACTAGAGGACCATATGGACCATTTGGTTTGATTGCTGAAGAATATGAAGATGGAAAATTCAGAGGATTTTTCACACTCAATTCAAACGTTTGCAGATATGCACTTAAAGTAATGGGTAAAACTTTAGATTCCAAATTCGATATTCAATAAAGATAAAGAAAGAAATCAATGTTTGAAAAAAGTATATTTCTTTTTCATAGAGATTTAAGATTAGAAGACAATATTGGTTTAATTGAAGCACTCCAAAATTCAAAGGAAGTAATCCCTTGTTTTATTTTTGATTCCCATTTAATTAAAAATTTAACGGATGCAAAATTTAGATGGAATTTTCTTAATGAATCATTATTAGATTTGGATAAAGATCTTGAAAGAAAAGGCAGTAGATTGCAAATACTAGAAGGAATTCCAGAAAAAAGTTTAGAGAAAATTATTGAAAAACACAAAATTGAAGCAGTTTTTACCAACAGGGATTTTTCAAATTATGCACAAAATAGAGATGAAAAAAATTTTCAAATTTGTAAAAAAAATGAAATTTCATTTCACAGTACATTAGATTTTTTACTTCACAATCCAAATGATATTAAAACAAATGATAACTCACCATATACAATTTATTCATTTTTCTACAAAAAAGCAAAACTATTCCCAATTAGAAAAATTATTAAAAATTCAAAGAAAAATTATTCAAAAGAAAACATTTCTAACAATTCTATCAAGGAGTTAAAAATTAGGAATTCAGAAATAAAAGGAGGCAGAAAAGAAGGGTTAAAAATTTTAAAAAATCTGGAAAAATTTAGAGATTATGATAAAGTCAGAGATTTTCCTAGTTTGAATCAAACAACATTGCTTTCTGCACATAACAAATTTGGAACCATTTCAATTAGAGAAATTCACACTCAAATTAAGGAGATTTTAGGCACAAATCATACAATTATGGGAGAAATTTATTGGAGAGAATTTTTCAACTATATTTTATTCCATTTCCCATATGTTGAAAAAAAATCATTTCGAGAGAAATTCCAAAAAATACCATGGGAAACCTCTGAAGAATCATTGAAAAAATGGCAGGAAGGTAAAACAGGATTTCCAATTGTTGATGCAGGAATGAGACAGTTAAATCAAACAGGATTTATGCATAACAGAGTTAGAATGATTGTAGCATCATTTCTTACTAAGGATTTACATATTGATTGGAGATGTGGAGAAAGATATTTTGCTAAAAAATTGATTGATTATGATACAGCAGTTAATTCAGGCAATTGGCAATGGGCAGCATCAACTGGATGTGATTCAGTTCCATACTTTAGAATTTTTAATCCCTGGAGACAACAAGAGAGATTTGACTCAAAATGTGAATATATCAAAAAATGGGTTACAGAATTAAAAAATATAGAATCAGAAACAATTCATAATTTATGGAAGAAATTTCCAAAGAATTTGAAATATCCAAAACCAATGATTGATCATAAAGTCGAAGCTGAAAAAACAAAAAATATTTTCAAAACGCAATAATGAAAAAGGTTGGCACTATTTGTAGAAATAATTAGTAGATTATATACTAAAAAAAAAATCTAAAATTATGACACAACATTATGTAAGTTTCATGGATGATATTTGGGCAAAATTTCCAACTTTTGCTGAAAAAGAAATCACAGATATTACTAATCACAATTTAGTATGGTCATTAGAAGAATATCAAAAGGCAAATTATGTTAATTTCAAAACAGGTAAAGAAGAACTTTACCGATTGAGTATATTATTGGAAAATTATGCAGTAAAACATGATGCACCTTTACTAGCAACCTTTGAAACAGAAAAAAGGTACAAGTACGTGGAAGACAGATACCTAGAGATTCTATCAAAAATTTCAAAAGCATGGATTATTGGAAATTTCATTAATCCAGAATTAGCCCCACACCCACCACAGACTGCAGAGGTAGTTAGTTGTGATGGTACAAATATTTCTCCAATGTGGATTGTTGCTACAAGAAGTGAAAAAGGTCCATTTGGTTTGGTAGCAGAGGATCTTGGAAATAGAGAATACAGAGGATTTTTCACTTCAAATACCAATATTATGAAAGCAGTAATTGACGACATTAATGAACAATTAAAAATCAAAATTACAATATAAAATTCAGTAAAAAAATAGATATTTGATAAAAATTATTGAAAAAATATTAAATAATTTGAATTAATAGTTGTTTTATACTATATTTATTCAAATTCATTAAGGAATTTGCATATGGAAAAAACAACCGTAGCATCAACAATTGAAAAAATTGAAAAATTAATTGACAATAATTCAGGAGATATAGGAAGATTAGAACACATAATAGATTTTCTAAAAAAGAAAAAACCACTTTACAATACTGACAGAATTTACTTAGAAAGTAAAATAAATTCAGAAATAATTTTTGAAGAAGAAAAACCAGTTAAAAAAATAAGCGAAACTGAACAAATTCAAAAATTAATGGAAGTAGGAAAAGGAGATCCCGGAAGATTAGAACATATTCAAACAATGTTAAAAAAACAAAAAATTCTTTATGAATCAGACAAGCAGTATTTGAAAACAAATTTTGGAATAAAAATAATTCAAAAACAAAAGAAAGAAGTTAAAATTGAAAAAATAGAGACCAATAGTAAAGGAGCTATGCCCAAAGATTGGAAACCAGCAGATTCAAATCCAAAATTAGAAAAAATATCAGATGAAATAAAAATGGAAGAAACAGAGATTTTCAAACAAAATAAAGATTCAAAGAAAATAGATGAACAAAAAAATAAATTAAATAAACTGACAGAAGAACGTGAAAATAATGATGAAAAATTAAAAGATGAAAGAGAAAAACTGGAGAAGAAAATCAAAGATGAACGAGTTTTAATTCAAAAACAGACAAAATTGACAGAAACTGTAAATTTGCAAAAAAAGGAACTAGTCAGAGTAAAAGATGAACGAGCCAAAATATTAAAAAAAATCGATATTGAAAAAGATGTTATTTCCAAAGAATTAGAAGTGCAAAAAAATCAACTAGTTCAAGCACAGGTAGAACAAACAAAAATAGAATCAGAAGTTAATGCAGAAAAATCAAAACTAGCAAGAATGGCTGAAGTGCAAAAAAAGAGATTGATCGAACAAGCAAGAATGGCTGAAGAAATAAAAGATAAACAAGCAGAGTTAGAAAAAACCAAAAAAGATTATGATCAAATCATATCACAAGTTAATGCAGAAAAAAAAGAGATCAAGCAATCAGAGAAGTTAAAAAAAGAGATCAAAATAATGGAAACAGATCTCAATAAATCAATTAAAGAAAGACTAAAAGTTTCCAAAATCATCCTAAAAGAAAAAAACAATATCAAAAATAAGACAAAAAAAGAGAAAATAGAGGCTAAAAAACAAGAAAAAGCTAGAAAGCAAATTATCAAAGAGGAGAAAAAGTTTGAAATTCTAGAAAGAAAACGTAAAAAAATTGATGAAAAAATTAAAGCAAAAAATCAAAAATTAAAGGAAAAACAAGCAAAAATTAACAAAGAAATCAATGATAAAAACAAAATTCTCAAAAAAACACCAAATCAAAAAAAGCCAATTAAAAAATCCATCAAATCAGTTAGAAAATAATTTCAAAATTAAAAAATCAGTTAGTTGTAATAATTTGTAATTTCTTTGATTGAATAAGTTTTAGAATTTTTGGAATTGAGAGATTTTTACCTACTGCAAGATCCCAATTTTCAGAATCATTTTGTATTGCGTTTCCGCCAACAATAATTGGAAGACCATATTTTTCATTAATTTTCTCAACCATTCGTTTAGCTGATAAAATATTCTCATCTAAAGTTACAGAAATGAAAACACAATCAGGACCATCATGTTCAATGGATTCCATAATTAATGATGTTGGAGTGAATGGAGGAAGATTGTAAACTGTGTTTCCTGTCATGGAAAGTTTAGTTTGGAGAATTTTTGTTCCCAATGTATGTTGTTCACCATTAGGTACGCAAATTAAGATTTTTTTCTTAGATGGATTTACAGAATTGTTTTCTATAATCTTAGTCAATAGATCCTCAATAGCATTATAACAAGTTGTTTGAGTTCCCAAATCAATTTTTTTGGAATTTCCTAAATTCCCAATTTCACCAATTAAAGGAATCAAAACTTCATCAAGGAAAGAGTCAAATCCATATATTTTTTCATAAGATTCAAGCATAGAATGAGCAGTTACAAAATCACCATTTTTAAATGAGGATAGCATATCTAACTGTAATTTTTGAATCAAATCGTTCTGCACTTTAGGCTGAAAGTATTTTTGGTTTAAGAAATAGTCACAAATTTTTTTAGAATTTCTATAGTCTTGAGGAACATCATCAATAGTCACATCAGATTCTATTCCTAAATATTTGATAATTGTCTGTTTTGAAGTCTTTTTTTTAGCATCCCATGAACTTTTTACGAGATACAAGTATTTTTGACCACGAATGGATTTTACTCTCAAATATGCCATGAATAAGATATTGTTTTAGTATTTAATCCAATTACGCACCATGATGAGTACCAAGAGGAATTAATAAAAAATATTCATAAAGTGGTTCATTTATCAAACTAGTCAAATTTGTGGCATTTGATCTTTTCAATAAGAATCTCTTAATACTAGAAATTATTCAAATTATGTATCGCAATGAGTTATCAAGAAATTGGTCATGAACACTTAGAAACTTTAGATGATACACACATTTTATTATTTCACGAAGAACAGAAAAAAGCTGAAGAAATAGAATTTAAATTTATCAAAACAGGTTTAGAGAAAAACCAAACATGTTTTTACACAACAAATAATCCTGAAAGATTAAAAGATAAAATGACAGAATTTGGTATTGATGTCAAGAAGAATGTTGAGAATAAATTACTAAACATTGTCCAGATTCCAAAAGAATTTGAAGAGTACGAAGTGATGATCATGGATAAAGTGAAAGCACTACCACAAGATGTAAAAATTCGAGTTGTTTCAACACATTATTTTGATTTTAATTCAGAGAGAAAAACAGAATCAATGGAAGAGATTGAACAATGTGTAGATGACAGATTTCATAAAATTCCAGGAAATTTCATCTGTTCATTTCACGTACCAAGTGTAGATAAAGAGTTGGCTCCAGAATTTATGAAAAATTTACTAGATTCACACCATGAAATACTATTTTTAACAAAAGAAGATAAGATTGAAAAATTCACATTTGCCTAAGATAATCTTTGAGTAATTTCATCAATTAAATCATTTACAGCAGAATAATCCTGATGAAATTTTACTCCCAATTCAGTAGTATCTATTTCATTTTCTAGTTTGATTAGTCCTTTTTCACTCATCTCATCAAGGTATTTCAAAAGTTTATCATACGAGGTGTTTGATTTGTGTTGAAGTCGAGTCTTTGAAATTTCATTATTATCTTGTTTTTCGATCAAAATTGCAGATATAACATCAAAATAAATTTGTAATTTACTTCTCTTGTTTTTCAAGGACTCTCATACTAAATCATAATTTATGCTTAAAAAATGTTGAATAAAAATATCAAACTATTTTTAAAAGAAAAACATTCAAAACTATAGGTTTGCACGCCTGAGAAAAATTTGTGTGGGACAACAGTCACACTACAGATACTCTCCAGTGGCAACAAATGTTGCCACTGACATAATTATGGCAAACTTATTCAGAATTAGATTTGGATTTAACCTTTTTTTGAATTTCAATTATACATTGATGACAAATTATGGATTTATCAGACATACTAGATATGACATCATTATTTTGGAAATCAGAGTCATATGTGATACCTATAACCAATTTATTTGACCATACTTCAAAATCTTGTTTCTCTTTCCCACAAACAAAACAATTCATGAATTGGGTTAATTCATTTAAAACTTAAGGTTGACGATAAATAAAAAATTCAAAATTAACACATAACATCTTTACAATGAGGCATCATGAAAGTCACAATAATAAAACCACCAAATATGGTGATTCCCAAGGTCAGAGATAGTCCCAGCAGTAAAGTTTTCGAGTCACCTAATTTCATCACCATAAGAATTTTTTTAAATTATAATATATCAGCAATATGAAAAATTATCACTAGTGGTAAAAAAAGAGATTCAAATTTTTAGAATTGATTAAAGATCATTGTTTAAACAAGATACAAGTTCATCACTATAATGACCAAATTGCTTCATACATGAAATTATTAAATTTTCTAATTCACGCTCTTCAGAATATTCTATAGAATATTCAAATGCTATAGTTCCAACCACAATACTTAGCAGAGCAATTAAAGGAATTATCAGAATAAATCTCATAAGGATTACATTTTAGATGGAGCAGAAATTCCAAGTAAATCCAAAGATTTTTCCAACGTCAAATTAAAAGAATTGACCAGACATATTCTAGTTGATTTTAAATCATCATTGGTTGAATCCAAAACTTTCACATGTTCATAAAATGAATTAAATGCAACAGCCAGATCATGACAATATCTAGCAATTACTTTAGGTGCAAAATTATTTACAGCATCTCGAACCTGTAAATTGAAAAGACCAATTATTTTCACCAGATCAATTTCAGATTTTTCTTTGAGCAATGAAAAATCAACATCAGTGTTAGGTTCAATTCCAGATTTTTCCAAAATTCTTGATGCTCTAGCATATGAATATTGAATATACGGGACAGTATCTCCTTCCAAACTAAGAGATTTTGTTAGATCAAATGTTATTATTTTATCTAAATCTTGTTTAATCATTTCATAACGTAAAGTTCCAATTGAAACAGATTGAGCAATTTGCTCAATTTCAGAATCAGTCATTTCAGAATGTCGTTTTTTTGTTTCCTCAGTTATTTTTTGTTTTAAAAGTTCACAAACAGAATCAGCACTCACATACAATCCTTTTCTACCAGACATCTGAGCTTGTTTACCATCAGTTTCTAGTCCAAGTGTTTTTGCAGTATTTGCACTTAATGTTACAGATTCATAGCCAAGATGAACATAGCTGTTAGGAATAGAATTGAATTTTTCCATCAGAGTGGTGATAATTTTTTGTAATCGTTCTTGACGAGAATCAATAACAGTTACTACTTTTTGTGCAGTAAAATTTTGAGAAGGTTGATTTGAATCATCCAAAGTAGTTTCCCAGAGAGTTTTTGATTCAGGTTGATGTGAGTTGTATATTTTATAACTAAATGGATCTTCTAATAATCCCAATTTCCAAGCAGCATAGGGGATATCTTTGGCAATGTAGGTAGCAGTACCATTACTTCTAACAATTACTTTATCCTCCTCTTTGCCATCACCACGAATTACCCAACATTGAGCATTTTTACCATTATTTTCAAACTCTATCAGTCCCATATTCTTGAGTTTTTCAAATATTTTTAGCCACAGCCCTGAACGAATTATCTGAGATTCAAAATTTAGACAATCATAAGAAACATTGAGATTCCAACATGTTTGTAATTGACCAGACAAAACTTTTCGAGTAATCAAATCACCAAATTTTGCAATTTCAGAATTACCATCTTCTAATTCTTTTAAAGTATTTTTTCGGATTTCTTCAAGAGAAGGATCAAGTTCATATTTTTGAGTAGTTTTAACATAAACATCATCACCACAATAATGATCAAACTTTTTTCCGTTTGGAGGTTCTTCATCAAAACCAAAATGTTTGAATCCCACAATTATATCAGCAACTTGTAAACCAGAATCATCAATATAATTAAGAACTTTAACTTTATAATTTGCCTTTTTTAAAATTCTAGAAATGGTATCACCAACAACAATATTTCGAATATGACCTATGTGTAACGCTTTGTTAGGATTTACACTAGTATGCTCTACTACAATATCAGAATTTTTACCAATATCAATATCACCGTATGTATCAAGGTAAGATTCAGATAAAATTAATTTAGTTAATTTTGGCCAATCAGCAAAAAAGTTTAGATATCCAGAGGGATGTCCTTCAGATTTCAAGACAAACACATTAGGACATTGAGAATATTTTTCAGAGATAATTTGAGTGATTTCTTTGGGGCTTTTTTTCAATTCTTTTGCAAGTAAAAATGCAATGTTAGAACTTACATCACCAAACCCAGGCTTTGCAACTTCCACAGAAAAAGATACATCAGAAATAGAAAGGTCTTGAAGAATTTTTTTTAGATTATTTTCAATTTCATCAATTATAGTTTGAAAGGTCATTATATCTCAGAGAATTTAGGTGCTAATTTATCTAATGCTTCTAAAACACCATCACCACTACTTGCTGATACAGTCATAGTAGCCTCAGAACGTACCGAATCAGAGGCATTACCTAAGGCAATACTTGTTTTTGCCACTTTAAACAAAGGAACATCTGTAGCACTATCTCCAATGGCAATAACATCATCTTTCATAATATTGAATTTCTTCATCAATTCAGTAAAACCAGTTCCTTTGTCTATTCCTTTAGAATTAATATGAATTGCATATTGACTATCAGAGAGATTAACATCAAGATTATTTTCAGAAAGAATTTTTCGAGCATCGTCTAATTCAAACGTTCTTTCTAAAACAACTTCAGTCAATCTAGGAAATACAGGTTTTTTCTGTACCCCATCTATACAATTTTTTATTAATTCAAAAGCCTCATCACATTCTTTTAGATTTCCTAACAAAATATGTTCATCAGTATCTAATGCTATACAACCACCGTTTTCACCAACAGCAATTTTTTTGGTTCCACCAAATACTGAAAGCAAGTATGCCTCAACTGAAGATCTACCAGTAACATAGATTACATCATGACCCATGTTAGTCAATCTTCGAAGTGATTCCAAAGCTTCAAGATGAATCCTACCACCACCATTTTCAGTAATTGTTCCATCAATATCAACTGCAAATGTTTTCTTTTTCATAAAAATCACTTTTTTGTACTAAATAATAATGGAACGTATGTAATCAAAGATTATGCATTAATCCTTTTTGAAATTTTTGAAGATAGAATGACACCGGCAATCCCCATCAAAATTGCAGGGATAATAGTATAAAGTAAAACATTTTGAATCAATTCAAAATAAACAAAATAAATCAGACTAGGAGATACCAACTTACCTAACAAGATTTCATTGTAAGTGTACATAATGTATGGATAATACACCATATAGAAAATAGAGCCCACCAAACCACCAACAAAAAACATACTGATTTTTGAACGATTTAATTTTAGAAAAATATCAGCAATAACAAAAGGAATTAGATTTAATGAATAAAATAAAACTGTATCAAACATTGCAAAATTTGGAACAATTGCAGTAGAGCTATAAATCATTAAGAACAATCCGCCCAAAATACTAAGTATTCCAAATTGGTAATTAGATAATCGAAAAACCAAAGTTAAAGAAAAAGAAATCAAAAAAGGATATGCCAAAGATGCAATAATAAACGCAATTGTAGGTTCTGGGTTAAATTCAAAATAATCAGTGCTAGAAAAGGGCAAAGATAAAGATGAAATGATTCCCGATGCAGATAGCCAAACAGGAATAACAGCTAAAATTAGTAAAAATTTTGAAATAGATTTTGAATTATTGAATTTCAAATATCTTGAAATTCCAATTAACCCCCCTACACTACACAAAAACATTCCTACAATCAAAGTAAAATGTGGTGGACTGAGTAATCCATCCAATCCAAAATAAGAATGCCAAACAAAATCTAGAGGACCAGCACCAGTCAACAACCCTATCCCAATTAATTTAATTTTTAATGATAAAAAATATGAATCTCTAAACTGTTGTAAATTTTTCCAACCAACAAAAGTTAAGACAACTCCAATTAATGAAATTGCAACACCAGTATACATTAATGCATGAGGAGGAGAAAAAAAAGTTTCAGGTTTACTAAGTAAGTGATTTGTAATATCCCAACTACCTCCAACAGTAACTAGAAGAATTCCAAAACTAGTGAAAATACTTCCAAATAGAAATATGCCCTGTGAATAATGTTGTAGAGAATTTCCTGAAATTTCTGATTTTGAAATGGTCATATCACTACTAGTCAATCATAAAATATTAGGGATTTACAGTTACCGAATATACTAAAACATATTCATTTTGATGATCTAAAACACCGGAAAAAGGATAATGAGAAACATCACTAGAATGAGGAATACCTATAGATTTTACATACACATTAAAAATTCCAGAATTTTTTGGAGTTACAACAATATCAAAATGAGTTTCAATATCAGGTTTCAACGGTCTACTCATTGCTTCAATTAAAGGATATTTTGCTAAAGTAGTATCTACACCACCACTATAACTAGAGCCAATTTCATCATCTACGTCAATGTAAGAAGGTGAAAGAGAAAAATCATATGTAGCAATTTTTACAACATCGTCAATTTCAGTAAGATCAGGAAACCCAACAGATACAATATGAATATCTGCATAATCACCAATATTTTTTGAGACAATATCAAGACGGAATGAATCACCCAATTTGATTTCAGTTTCAGATAATGTGGCTTCAAAAATTGGTTGAGGAATCAATTGCTCAGTCATTAAAAATTCAGAAGGAAGTATAAAGACAGTTAGCAGAAAATACAGAAATAGTAAAACAAATCCTACAGAATAAATTAAAATTTTCTTCATATAACTTCAAATTCAGATACTATTAAAAAATGAAACAGGTTAAGCAAGTCAGTAATTTCAACGATTAAAAATTAAATCTAAAATGATTTCTTCAAAAAAGATTGTAAAGTGTACGGTTTTATTTGAAAAGAATAAAGAAAAAATGAACTGTATTGGGAATTCCTGAAAAAATTAAAGCCATTCAAGATGAAATGGCAAGAACTCAGATTAACAAAGCTACAGAACATCATATAGGATTACTTAAAGCTAAAATTGCAAAATTAAAGAGAGAGCAAGAAGCAGATATCACCAAAAAATCAGGAATGAAGCAAGACGGGTTTGATGTCAGGCGTACAGGAGATGCAACAGTAGTATTTATCGGATTGCCAAGTGTTGGAAAATCAACATTACTAAATAAAATGACAGGTGCCAAATCAACTGTTGGCGCATTTCAATTCACCACATTAACAGTAGTTCCAGGAATGATGGAATATAGGGGTGCAAAAATTCAGGTTTTAGATCTTCCAGGAATTATCAAAGGAGCATCAACTGGAAAGGGATTAGGAAAGAGAATCCTATCAGTTGCAAGAACTGCAGATTTAGTATTATTAGTTTTAGATGTATTTCAACCATATCACGAAGATGTTCTAACTAATGAATTAGGAAATATAGGAATTAGATTGAATCAATTGCCACCAAATATTACAATAGAGAAAGCATCGATGGGAGGAATCGCAATCGCCCAACAAGCAAAGTTAACAAAAATTACAGAGAAACATCTTAAAGATATTTTGCATCTTTATGGAATTGTAAGTGCAAGAGTTGTGGTGCGTGAAGATTTAACATCAGAACAATTAGCAGATCACATTGCAGGCAACATCAGTTATTCTAAAGCTATCACAGTTCTAAATAAAATTGATTTAGTAGATGAAGAATTTCTAAAAGATCTGAAAACAAAAATAAAATCAGATGTTATAGAGGTGTCTGCAAATGCAGATTTGAATATAGAAGAATTGAAAGAAAAAATTTATGAAAAATTAAAATTCATCAGAATATACATGCGTCCAAAAGGAGGAGAAACCGATTTTAAAGAACCATTTATTGCAAGAGAAGGAGACACGGTAGAAGATATTTGCAATAAGCTTCACAGAAGATTAAGAAGAGAATTCAGATATGGATTAGTCTGGGGGAAAAGTGTAAAGTTTGGTGGACAAAGAGTAGGATTAACTCACATTATGCAAGACGAGGACGTATTAACAATTATCAAAATTAAAGGTGTAAGTTCTCAATAAAAAATAAAATTAGATCAAATAAAATAAAAATAAATTACAAAAAATAAGAAAAATGCGGAATAATGATCAATTACATGCACAAAAATGATCAATTACATGCACAAAAATTTCAATAATAGATAAAAAACAAAAAACAAATCAAAAATTAATTAAATAAAAAAATAAGCATAGAAAATATCGATCAGTAGTTTTTTCCAATGATCAAATTACTTCAATAATTGTAATCAAATTGTGTAAATTTTTTTAGTTTAACCACTGAAAAACAATGAA